>Ga0209186_1000887_pt1 | contig 23086 bp, 22 predicted proteins | sample SidtaG_FD_187426 | JGI IMG/M metagenome (GOLD analysis project Ga0209186, IMG submission 187426) | Marine algal microbial communities from Sidmouth, United Kingdom - Sidmouth_Male2 metaG (SPAdes) (version 2) | ecosystem: Host-associated > Algae > Red algae > Unclassified | place: Sidmouth...
ATTTTCAAGGTAGAGCGAACTCTTTTTCATGCAAAACGGCTTTTCTAAGTGCCATGGTAATCAGGGGGCTAAAATACCTTTAGCCTATAATACCTTTAGCCTGTAATACCTTTAGCCTATGATAGACGTGACTATCGACTTGATGTCAGCCAAGCGTACTGGCTTTTGGATATAAGACAAAATGTTGCCCTTCATCCCTTCTGGAAGGTGCTCGACGTTATGACCGCTCATGACAACAATTTTGGCATCTGGATCGATTGCAGTAATGGCGTTGAATACCTCTTCGCCTGATAGATCAGGCAGGGTCAAATCCAGTAAGACAACCCCGATTTCCTTGTGGTGCGTTGTGAACTCGGAAATACCAGCCGTTGCAGTCGCTGCGACCAGGCATTCTATACCTGACCGAGTAAGCATACGAGATACAACGCTGTGTACCGAGCGCTCATCATCAATAATCAGGGCTTTCATGGCTGCGTTGCTGTTTTGAAGTGGTTCATAGCATTATCCTCATAACATCCGTATCATCAGTAACGAAGGTTTAAACACGAAACTCTCTCAGGGGGTCTGTTTTATTTATTTGAATTGCCAAAACTCAATCCAAGGGAAGGAAAAAGGTGATTGCCGCACCCTTTCCTTCCACACTTTCCGCCAAAATCTCACCGCCATGGTTCGAGATGATGGATCGTGCGATGGATAACCCCAAACCACTATTCTCTCGGCTCTCAGTGGCTTCGGTGCTGAAATAGCGGTCGAAAATTTTATCGATGACATTTTGCGGGATACCCGGCCCGAAATCTCGAACCGTGGTCACGAGTTGATTCCCGTCGATTTCAGCGGAAACAATGACGTCTCGATCTGCCGGCGAGAACCGCGAGGCGTTATCGAGTAAATTGACCAAGACTTGTTCGATTTGATCGGGCACAAGCGTGACATGGATTGGCTCGCGCGGGAGGATGAGTTCGATTTTACAAAGATCCTGAACCCGCTCACGAAGTCCGGTGAGGAAGTCCTGGTAAACAAGCGATTCTTTCAACCCGCGGATCGACTCCGCGTCGTAACGGGTTAGATCGCGTAACTGGGCCACCATGCGAATACTCCGGTTGGTCTGGGCTGAAATGTTCCGCAAAAACTTCTGCTGCGCCACCGGGTCATCGCTGCGCTCTAGGATTTCCACCGCACCTTTAACTGCAGTCAAGGGGGTGCGTAGCTCGTGCACGACTTCTTCGACGAATTCTCGATTTACTGTATTACGCTCTTCAATTTCATCCGACATTTTTCCAACCGCGCGAGTCAGGGCGGCGATCTCATCGTCACCGGTTGCCTTCAGGGTCCATTTCCGATCGCCACGAGCAAAACTAATCGCCTCCGAGGTGAGACGGCGAAGTGGACGGGTCAGAGTGAAGGAGAGGAAACTGGCAAGCAAGGCGCCGATGGCCATCGCCAACCACATGCCTTGACGCTGGTAGGCATCGAGCTTGCGGAGTGCTTTTAGGATACGGCTTGAATTGCGACGAGCCCAGGCGACTGCGACCACTTTCCCACCGCGCTCGAGCGGCATGGCGCAGTGGTAAAACATAAACTTATGATCCTGCGAAAGAGAAGTGGCCGAACCATAGTTTCCCGCCAAGGCCTTAACGACTTCGGGCCGGGTGGCAAAGGATACGGTGTTAGATACTTGGTACGGCGCGTTGGCTAAGGCAACCCCAGCGGGATTCAAGATCGCAAAATGAGTTTCAAACTCTTGCCCAAAATCCTGCATGTAGCGCTCGAATTCGAGTCCACCTTTTTGATTCAAGGTACGCAGGTAAAGTTCGCCTAGCATCTTGGCCTGGTAGGCCATTTGATTTTCCATCGCGTGCGAGGTGTAATCCTCGAAATAATTGATCGCATAACGGTTGAGGAAAAAGAGCGGGAAGAAGACGATGAATAAAGCCAGCGCGATGAGCTTCCAACGCAGGCTCATACCGTGCGCTCCAGCTCAGGGTTTAACTTATACCCCACCCCGTAAACGGATTCGATGGGATTGGGTTCGCTGCGGATGGTCGCAAGCTTTTGGCGGATCCGCATGATCGCGGCATCGATGCTTCGGCTCGTCACGGCAACGTCGGCGTCATAGACGACATCCAATAACCCTTCGCGAGTAAAATTTCGGGCAGGGTGCTTGGTCATCGCCTCAAGAATTCGATACTCGTTGGCGGTGCAATTCACCGCCTGCTCAAAGTAGGTAACACGCAAGGCCTCATGATCGACGGATAGCGGACCAAAATTACTGAAGAGCTGAGGGGTTCCGGGACCTTGTACACGCCGCAGCACCGCCCCTACCCTGGCAACAAGTTCGCGATTACTGAATGGCTTGGTCACGTAGTCATCCGCCCCAGCTTCGAGGCCAACAACCCGATCGATTTCGTTATCTTGCGCGGTAAGAATAATCACAGGGATATGCGGATTGGCTTGCCGAATTTGATGAAACAAACTGAATCCGGTAGCGTCTGGAAGTCCCAAATCTAAGACAATTAAATCGAAGGAATGGCGGTCAAGTTGAGCCATCGCGACTTCTCCGGTCATCGCGGTTACGACCTCATAACCGCGCTCCGCCAAGATAAATTCGACGACATCCAAAATACCTTGCTTATCTTCGACTACGAGAAGTTTCGCCATACGCTCTTGTACGATACCATAGACTTGGGAGCAACCCGAGACCTTGTGGAAAGTTTGCCGAAACGATATGAATCCGTTAGCATGGTACATGAAATTTCCAGAACGGATCGTTACACGACAGGCTACGCTTTTCCCGCCCAGCTTTCCTCTAGCTAGCAGAATTACCCGCTTCAACGCCTGCTTCGTCATACCGGTTGTGACCCTCCTGATGCTGGGCAGCACCGAGCTTCAGGCCCAGCCCGCTGAGCAGCCATCTACCCATGCAGCGAGCCAAGCAGAAGCGAGAGATCATACCGAGGAAGATAGAGAGGCAGACACAGACACAGACACAGAGGCAGACAGCCCGAAAAAACGACTGAGCCCGGAAGCATTGGCGAATCGGGCACGGGAATCGGTGGTGATGATTTCGGCCTCAAATCGGCAAGGCCGGATGCAAGGAAGCGGTACAGGCTTTGTCGTCCACAAGGATGGATGGATCGCGAGCAACTTTCATGTCATTGGGCAACATCGCCCCTTCATGATTCGCTTTGCCGACGGGAAAAGGTACGAACCCAAGGAGATTATTGCCGTAGATCGGAAGCGCGATTTAGCCCTCATTCGCATCGACCCAAAACACCCATTAACCGCTTTGCGGTTGGCGGATTCAGATGAGGTTAAACCGGGACAAGCTATTTAGACCCTGGGGAACCCTCTCGGCCTCGCCTTTAGCGTGGGCAAAGGCGTTGTGGCGGCCACGGACCGCGAGGTGGGCGAGCAATCGATGATCCAAGTTGCGGTACCGCTCGAACCGGGAAGTAGCGGCAGCCCCGTGCTCAACATGAATGGCGAAGTCCTTGGCGTACTCGGAATTAAATCTGGAGATGCGATTGGCTTTGCCGTGCCATCGAATGACCTCGCGGAATTGATGCGCGATCCCAAAGCCATTTCCATGCAAGCCTGGACCACAATTGGCGCTTTGGATCCCGAAGAGTGGAAGCCCCTCATGGGTGGAAGTTGGCGACAACGCGCGGGAAAAATCTACTGCGATGCGCCAGGTGACGGATTCGGTGGACGGACCATCTGCCTGCATCAACTCAGCAAACCCAAACCTCCTTTTGAGATGAAAGTAGATGTAAAGCTAGAAGAGGAATCTGGGGCAGCCGGCCTCATTTTTGCGAGCGATGGCAACAGCAAACATTACGGCTTTTATCCCACCGCGGGATCTCTACGACTCACCCGATTCGACGGTCCCGACGTCTACTCTTGGAATATTCTCGAGACAGTTCAGAACTCAGCCTATCGTCCAGGAGAATGGAACCAACTCCACCTTCGCTACGACGGAAAGACCATCCAATGCTCGGTCAATGGCGTCGTGGTGATCGAGGCAGAAGACCGAAAGGTCGCCAGCGGTGCCATGGGCTTGGTCAAGTTTCGCGAACCCAATGCTGAATTCCGAAATTTTCTCGTGGGTAAAAATGTCGCTCCGCCTGCCATTGATCCGGCCTCACAAAAAAAGATCGAGACCTTGATGGCCGCATACATCAAAGAAAGCGAAACGGAAGCCGGGTTGATCGATCGCTTTGCGAATGAAGGCCCTGCTGCGGTGGTGGCGCTTGATCAAGAAGCCAAGCGACTTCGTGCCCAGGCAGATAACATGACCCGCTTCGCCAAGCGGGTGCGTCAACGAAACGTGATCCAGCAGCTAAGCAAAGAGCTCGCCTCACCTGAGAACGACATCGATCTTGCGCATGCCGCGCTGTTGATTTCAAAACTCGATAATCCCGAACTCGAAATCGCCCCGTATCTGACACGACTTGAACGAATCGGAAAGCGGGTTGCGGAACGCTTTCCTGACAAGGCAACGCCCGCTGAAAAGGTGACGGTTTTACGGACCGTCTTGTTCGACGAAATGAGCTTCCACGGAAGTAATGCAGATTACTATGACGCGTCGAATAGCTATTTGAATGAAGTGTTGGATGACCGAGAAGGCATCCCGTTAACCCTGACGATTGTTCTCATGGAGGTGGCTCGCCATGCCGGATTCAAGCTCGAAGGGGTTGGCGCACCAGGGCATTTCATCGCGAGTTTTGGCGAGGGAAAGACCCGCCGCTTCATCGATGCCTTCGAGGGCGGTTCGCAGCACAACGAGTTAGAAATGGCTGACATGAACCCAATGGTCTTGCGGTTTCCGGGCAGCTTAGTCCCGGTGACAAAGCGGGTAATCATCCAACGAATGCTCAACAATTTGATCGGGGTTGCACAAGCAGAGGGAAATGACTCGGAACGGCTTCTAGGCTACCTAGATGCGTATATCGCATTAAAGCCAGAGGATGAAAACCGGCTTGGCATGCGGGCCATGGTGCTCGCGGCTGAAGGACAGTTTCAGCTGGCCCTGGATGACTTAGATCGGATTTTAGCTGCAGATTCGACCGAGGTTGACATTGACCTCATTCATCGAATTCGTGCGCGGGTTCAAAACCAACTGGATCAGTCGCGGTAACCCATTGCCCATCACGATTGGATGGCAACCTCGACCTGCGTCCCCTTGGGGAACACGGCCTGAAGCGCCTGCGGGGCCATGGAAAGCAGGAAGCCTCGGCGGCCGCCATTGATGTAGATGCGTGGTAAATCGAAAATACTTCCTTCGATGTAAACGGGCAGTTTCTTCCGCGTGCCAAAAGGGCTGGTACCACCGACTTGATATCCGGTGTGGCGGGTGGCGGCATCGGGATCGCAAGGGCTAATCGATTTCACGCCAATGCTGCGAGCGAGGTTTTTCGTACTCACCGAACAATTCCCATGCATTAAGATGATCAACGGCTTGGCCTTTTCGTCCTGCATGACGAGGGTTTTAATCACCTGATGCTCATCGACCCCAAGTTCGGCAGATGAGCGAGCCGTACCACCCTTTGCTTCATATGCATATTCGTGTGGCTCGTAGTCGATACCATGTTGCTTGAGCATGCGCATGGCTTGGGTAACGGGAATTTTTTTTGACATCGCAGAATTAGCTAGCGAACTAGTATCCTTTCCATTTAACGACTGCGGCAACAAACAGGATCAAGATACCGATCACCCCGAAACCAACTCCGAGAGCAGCGGAAAAAACGGCATGGCTCATCGCGGTTTCAAATCCTTCACCATCAATTAATCCCAATACCAAAATCGCACGCGCATAATTGATCCCGAATCCCAATGCAGCGATCAGGACCCCACAGAGGATAAAAGCACGACCACAATTTCGGATTAAAGGTGCGCGACTCATACTTGATCGAGAACGGACCTCAGTTTTTCACGCAGGTCAACCGGCCGGAAAGGCTTTTGTAAGTAATTCACCCCATCGAGAAGAATGCGGTGAGAACCCACCAGTTCATTTTCGCTGTAGCCAGACATAAAGAGGCAGGGCAAATCCGGAGTGATTTCGCGGATCTTTTCTGCCAATTCAGTGCCATACATGCCCGGCATAACGATATCGGAAAAGAGCAGATCGAACTTTTCTGGAGCGGCTTGAAACATGGCCAAGGCTTTCGAAGGATCTTCGGCTTCAATCACGTTGTACCCGCTGGCACTAAGAATTCGCTTGGTTAGGCGACGGACGGATTTTTCATCCTCGGCTAGGAGAATAGTTTCGGTACCAACGAGTTTTGATTCGTCATGCTCCGATGTTTCGGAGGAGTGAATACTGCTCTCTTGAGGAAAGAGAATACGAAACCGAGTCCCGATACCCACTTCAGACTCAACGAAGATATGCCCGCCACACCGATTCACAATCCCGTACACGGTTGATAGGCCGAGACCGGTGCCCGCACCCTGCTCCTTGGTAGTAAAAAATGGCTCGAAAATATGCTCCAAAATTTCATCGGGAATCCCCCTTCCAGTATCTTCGACCGACAACTCAACACAGGTTCCGGCCTTCAAAGGTGAATCAACCGGCAGGTCCATGCTCGTAACAACCCGTAAATTGGTGGCGACAAAAATATTCCAATCCGTCTCCGATGGATCTCGGTCCATGATCGAGTCACGGGCGTTCACTACCAAGTTCAGCAAGACTTGACTGATCTCCAATTCATCGGCAAACACGCCCTGCACATCCGGATGCAAATCAACCGACAAATTAATATTAGTCCCCAACAAGCGCTTGAGCAATTTGCGTTCTCGAAGCACCAATTTGTTTAGTCCAATTTTTTTGGGTGTACGGACTTCGCGGCGAGAAAAGGTTAGAAGTTGTTGGGTGAGCGCAGTGGCACGATCTCCAGCAATATGAATTTCAGACAAGCACTCAGCCTCTTCACTTCCTGGAATCAAAGAAGGCTTTAAGAGCTCCGCATTGCCAATAATGGCGCTGAGCAAATTGTTAAAATCATGAGCCACCCCAGCCGCGAGGCGCCCCACCACCTCCATTTTGTGCGACTGCATCAACTGCTCTTTGAGCGCTTCTTTTTCAGCCGCTTCTTTTTCGAGTTCCGATTTCGTTTTGGTCAGCAAGGCCAGCTGATTAGCAGAGGCTGTGTTCGCATCGACCAAACGGCCATGTCGACGACCGATAGCGATGGCAAATAGCCCAAGAATAACCGGTGCAGTATCGATAATCCAGAGGAGGGGCTGGGCTTTTTGAGCATCCATAAAGGCCTGCAAAGTCCAGCCTTGGTCGCGCACTAAGACCTCGATAACCGTGGCAACAATCGGAAACAATAGACCAAATAGCAAGCCAAGCAACCCATATCGGATAGCATAACTAGCAGTCCGACGGGGAATGGGTAAGTTGGGCGACTTCATTTGAGCGACACTATCCCAGAACTTGCTAAATTCCAAAAAAAACAATCGGCCAAAACCGTATTAATCTGTCGCATAATAAACTCGACGACGCGCCAGATCGTTTGCTTGGTAACACATGTCCAGATGCTGCTTCGAATTGACAGCCCAAGGAAAGTGTCCACCATCGTCTCTTTGGTCTTCCCCGATGCTCCAAATCCGCCAACTGGTTTGGTGCAAAGCCTGAAAGCGCAGAGGCCTCCCTTCTGGATCAAATGGATCGATTGGCAACATGCCAGGCTTCCCAGTTTCTTCAAAGCCCAGCGCCCAAGCCGTGACCCGACATTGCACCTTTAAGCGGAGGCGCTGGCGGATGGCTGAATCATCAATCGGCAGATACAAAATAGCCGCCTGTCGGCCGACGGGGTCATCCACAAAGCAACCGGGCGCCCGGCCCATCGACGCGAAGGTTGCAATACGACTTTTACCGAACCGATACGGTGCTTCCGCTTCCGCGATGGACACTTGATAGAGGGAACGCAGATGATTCGAGGTCTGGTCTAACGAACTCCCCTGCCAAGATGCATAGCGCAGCGCAAGGGGCGAAAAGGAAAAGCCGCCGCTGGACGATCCCGATTCAAAAAGCGTCTTTACCGCATCGAGGCAGGTTCCTAAATCTCTGCGGTAAGCCTCAGCAAGTGGTTCGAAGGCGGGCTCAACTTCTTGAACCAAGGTCTGGAGGAAGGTTGCCGAAGCAAGTGGGATTTGGTGTATCTCCAAAAGCTCCCGAATACAGCGCAGGGTCAGGCTGATCCCCGCATCGGCATAGGCCGCATGCATGAGATCACCGCCCTGGCCTAAGGCCAAACTGTAATGCAAGGCATCGACATACAGCCATTGCACACGATTCCAATTCCCCTCTTGAGCCGCAGCTTCAGCCGCCGCACAGGAAATGCGAACAAAAGGAAGTAAACTTGCTAAATAGATCCCATCGGGATCGCGTTCTGACAAAACCAAGCCTTTTCCCATTCGCCCAAGCGGCCTTCGCGGCCCCATGAGCGCCTGAAACTCAGAACGCAGGTCAGCAATCGGATCAAGGATTTCTGTGGACGATCTTCCCGCATAGGCCACGCGAGATCCTTGTTCCAAATCCACCATCCAAGGCTTCAAATCAGCCGAACGAAGTGCAGTTAAAAACGGAGGGTAAAAGACAGAGAAAGGATCCGGTTCCGATGGTAACAGGACAGAGCTAGAGGACGGATCGGTCTGAACATCCGGCAACGGCTCCGGCCAATCCACCGCGAATTGGTGTGCGATGCCCCAGACAAGCGTCGCAAGGAGAAGGAGCCCAGAGACAAATACGAAAAACCATCGCAGGGCTCGCCGTGAAGCAGGGTTCACGCTGGCAGTCCTGACACGGCTACCGGAACCTCTTTACGCACGCTATTAATCATTCGAATCGCCTCGGCCCGCGCGAGATCATCGATATGGATCACCGCTTCATGCAACCGCCCCTGATCCAAAAGCTCTTCACGTTGCGTCCCTGCGAGCAAACCACAGCGCACTGGCGGGGTGACCCATTTCCCGTCAAGCTTCACTACAATGTTGCCGATACTGGTCTCGGTGATCTCTCGATTCGCGTTCCAAAGCAGGACATCCGGTGCATCCGGAAAACGCGCTCGCGCCTCGTCATACACTCTCCGGTGTGTGGTTTTATGGTAGAGAAAGGCATTCGATGCATCGACGGGCTCCCGATCCAATGGAATGGTCCATACAGATCCACGAGGCGTCGCTTCGAGTGGCTTAAAGGGGCTATCTCCTTCCATAGGCTCGCTTAGTATTTGTGACTCCACATGGAAGCGCCCTCGAGGATCAAGCAGAACACGGATTCGCAAAGCCGCGCCGCGAGGCAGGTCATTCAGCTTGTCCTGCAAGGTATCGAGATCGAAGCGCCGATCAAAATACGCGGCCGAGGTCGACATCCGCTTGAGATGGCGCTTGAGCAAGGGGATCTCTCCCGTCGCCTCCATACGCATGGTTTCCAACAAGGAAAATGGCTGGGAAACATGATGCAAAATTTTCGTTTTGGTTTGGCATTCCCGAAACTCCTTTCCCGCTAAGGAATCCCAAACGATCCCGCTTCCAACCCGATATTCCGCCCGCTTCGACGCCGCGTCGATGGTAACGGTTCGGATCGCGACATTGAAGGATGCGCGCCCATCCGGGGAGGCCCAGCCAATCGTTCCGGTATAAATTCCTCGTGGACCGGACTCGAGTTCATGGATGATCTCCATGGTCCGAATCTTCGGCGCGCCGGTGATCGAGGCACAGGGAAATAAGTTTCTAAAGATCTCGGACAGGGGCTGGGAGATTCGGGCTTCGACCGTGGAGGTCATTTGGTAGAGCGTGGGATACTTTTCGATGGTAAAGAGCTCAGGAACATGGACGGAACCAACCTGAGCCAAGCGACCCAAATCATTGCGAATCATGTCAACGATCATGACATTTTCAGCCAAGTCTTTGGTGGAATTCCGAAGCGCGCGACTCGACGCCATATCTTCTCGCTTACTCGGACGGCGCTCGGCGGTTCCCTTCATGGGCCGACAGGTCACCGTACTCCCGTTGCGGGTAAAAAAACATTCGGGTGAGGCGGAGCAAATCGTCATCCCTTCACATTCAACGAAGGCAGAAAAAGGCGCGGGCTGAGCTTGGCAGAGCCGATCAAACAGCCCGAGTGAATCGCCCTCAACCTGCGAGGTCATGGGGTACGTGAAATTGACTTGGTAGGTGTCACCGGAAGCGATGAGCTGTTTAATCGCCGCGATTTTCGAGGCATAGAGTTCCGCATCCATGAGCGGTGACCAAGGATCAACATCGAAGGCATCCGCTTTTATTTTACGGTGTGGCTTGGGTGCATCAAACACACCGAAAACCGCTAACGGCAATGAGCCCTGAGCGTCAGGGGCATGCACCTTCATGTTGGGATCAAAGGCAGCGGCCGCCTCATAGGGCATAAAACCAGCCACCCAATTCCCTTCGGCCAAGGCGGCATCAACCGCTTGTAAAACGGGCATAACCTGTTCTGGCTTTGTCGCAACCAACACCTTCGAAGGCTGCGTGAAGGCAATCCAACCCTTGTCGCTTCCTGGCTGGGGGAAATAAAGACGCTTTAGCATGAGGATGGAAAAAGAACCAAGCGACCTCGCTCAGGGCCGCATCGGATCGGAAGGACGAGGCAAAAGACGCTTACCTTTGGTCGAAATCCGAGTTGGACTGCTGAACGTTGCGCGACGAGAAAGTGAAGAGGCAGACTTGGCTTTCGGGAGAGCCCCACCGATTTTCGCCACAGCCGAACTCTCAACCGAAGCGCGTGGAGTAGCGGTGCTACTTTCTTCAGAAGACACATCCAAACGAGAGACCTTGATTGCTGGCATCCCTAAACGTCGCTTGAGCTGAAGCACTTCATCTTCGAGTTTGGAAATCCGTTGCTCTTTCGCTTGAACCAATTGGTAAAGCCCTTGCGCGGCCGCGATCGCAACTCCGTCCGCTTGAGCCGAATCAATGTAATCAGGCGCTTGCCCAGGATGAAAGCGCTGGTTGAAATGCTCTGCTGTGGGGCCGACCCGCTTGGTCTGACTCCCCGCTTGCTCATACCCATAAATAGGGAGTCGAGCCACCTGCTTCAACACCGACAATGAATCTAGCGGCGTCTTCTTTTTCGGCACAGCTCGATAGGACCAACTTTTCGAATTCGGGGCGACGATAATGGATGGAGGCATGTCCGCATGTTGATGGATGATCACCCCGCCTTTGGCCCTTAGACAAAACTGGTCCTCTTCGGTTGAAACCGTATCTCCATTTTGGCTATCGGTTAAAACAATCGAGCCTCGATGTAGCGCTTTGGCTCGGTGCCCCGCAGCAATCGACAAATCCGCTCGAGCTTCATTTTCGCGGCCACCCGGTACGGTTGAAAATTCGCCTGAGGCTTTGCACATGGCGCCGCCACCGACGGTGCTAAAAGGTTTTGATGCTTCATTTTGAAATCCACCGGTAACGGAGGAAGCCATCCCACTGGCTTGATTTCGAGCCCCGCCATTAACCGTCGCCATTAAAGACGCTTCGTTCTCTACCCCACCGACAATAGTGGCAAAGTCTCCACCCGCTTTTTGCGGACGCCCTTCGGCGCCGCCACCCCCAATCGTGACCCCAGCGAAACCACCCGAATCGTTATCAAAGTGACCTTGAACCAAAGTTCCACTCGGTAACGGGACCTGCTTCGGTAGATGCTTTAGGACTTGAGTCGGAGCCACCCCTTCTGGGAAATTTGGTGGATACGCCTTGGTCAATTCACCATCTTGATCCAGCTGCAGCATATTGGCCAACAACAGTAATTTCGAAAGCTGCTCTGCATTCAATTCGTTTCGAAGCTGCAAGGAAAAGCCCCGCATCATCGCCTTATTAGCGGATATCTTTTGGTTGGCTTCTTCCAAAGCGGTGGTGAGCGAGTCGATTTTTGACTCCAAGGATTCAAGTGGATCTACCAAGGCTGGTGAATCACCCAAGGGAACGATTTCAATTTCCTGAACCGTGTTTTGTGCGCAGGCGGTCGAACACAACATAGAGCTATTCAGAGAAACCATCCACACGACTAACATGCTGACTTGTCCGAGCCCTAGAACGCTGGAGGGTTTAAACATTTTCATACTGTACCTTATAACGAAACCGCTATCCACGGTCTTGGCTTGAGGTATCACAAATCACGATGGCTTACAACTAACCACGCAGGATTGCCAAACGAGATCTTACAATCAGGGAAACCAAGGACGATTTCCCAGCTAGACGCACACCGAGAGCTTACTCAAGGACCGTACGATAGAATCCACGCACCCCACGATCCACCGGATCGAAGTAGGTCGAAATGGGCGTGACGCCTAACAGCCCCATCGCAATGGGTGTATAAGGACTTCCCGCGAGCGGGGTCCATTCCATGGTATAGGTCGATCCTGTCTTGGCAGTCCAGCAAATGGTTTGCCCAGAGCTCGCGACATCAGGCTCGATGCAGGTAACGCAATTGACTGGCGTAAACTGCGTCGGATTCAACCCATTGAGAATTTCATCACAATCGTTAATCCCATCAAAATCTGAATCGGTGGTACAATCCGCGAAGCCCGTCCCGCCAAAGAAAATGGATTCCTGCCAATCGGGAATCCCGTCAGCATCACTGTCCGTCGAGTCAATCGTGATGGCCGTCCGGAAGCCAACATCGGTATATCCGGAAGTCGGCACCGCGAAGGCACGTCGGTCTGTTCGCAAAAAATGCTCATCCGACACATAAGAACCACCCCGAATCACTCGTGTGTCACCTGAGGCCGCACCAAGTGGATTGGTCGGACTACAATCGAGCCCGATCGAATACCAATCCGCGACCCATTCCCACACATTACCGCCCATATCATAAAGACCATAGTTGGAAATGGGATAAGATTTGATCTGGGTAATGTTTCCGACATTCCAATCGTAATTCGCATCTGAAGGCGAAATCATCGGACCGTAGGAGAAGGTCTCTTCCGTCTTGCCATCGCGGGTCGCATATTCCCATTCCGCATCGGTGGGTAATCGCTTGCCGGTCCAGGCCGCGTAGGCAGTCGCATCATCCCAGGTTACATTCACGACCGGATCGAATAGGTTTGTCCCCGGCTGGGCAGGCATAACCCTCCCTGTGGCGGTTGCGAAAATTTGGTAATCACAGACGGGCACTTCGCTGGAATCGATGGCAAAACCTTGCAACGTCACCGGGCAGTTCAGCCCCCCCATGTTAGGCCCATAAAGAAAGGTACCTCCGGGGATAAGAACCATGTACCCTCGGCTGTACAAACGGGTTTCAAATTGCGCCATCGGACCCGTCACCGTGTAGGGCTCCGGCGGCGGGGTGTTGAAGCCAACTGCGGGCATAAATTCGAGGCTGTAATTACCTGGAGAAACCAAGATGGTTGCGCCACTGGCCTGCCAGTTTGTGTTTGCCGAACCAACCAAACGCCAGCCGGCGCCATTAACATTCGCCTTCGTCGGCACGAGGGCAACATTCACCATGATAGAAGGTGGCGTAACCGAGAAGGTAATCAACTGGGTCGCAGTCGACATGTTGCCAGATGCATCTGTGCTGATCCAAGTCCGAACCAGCACCGCTCCATTGGTGCACACCGCCGAAGGCAAATCCGTATAGGTCACGGCCGGATTTGAATCACATAAGTCCGTTGCGCTAGCAAAACCCGTAAAGGCTGGAGTAGTCGAACTTCCACAAGCCACCGTCACATTGGTTGGAGGCACCAAGGTCGGCGCCGCGTTGTCCACATTGATAAAGAACTGATTACTCGCCACGCTATTTCCGCACGCATCCGTCGCAGTCCAGGTCCGCGTCACGTTGACAAATCCACCAATGACATTGGTTACATCCGTATGAATGATAACCACGAGTGGATCACAGGCATCGACGGCTGTCGCGACACCATAGGTCGAAGTAGGAAAGGAACTCACGCCAGAGGTACAGGGAAGAGTAACCCCGAGCGGCACGGTAATCACTGGCGGGGTTATATCCGCAACCGTTATTAATTGAGTACATACGGATGCCCCCCCACAGACCGAACTAATCATCCAACTACGTTCAATGGTATAACTACAAATCGCCCCAGCCGGCGACGCATCGCCAAGGTGAGTGACCGTGCTACTTCCGCAGGCAAGTGAAAGGCTACCACCCGCGGCAACAAAATCCGCAGCCGTCATGGCCGCTGGCGGAACCGCACTCGGGCATCCAACCGTGATATCAGGCGGGCAGGTCGAGACAAAGCTTCCTGAGTTCGCAACCACAATCGTTTGAGTGCATTGCTCAGGAAAACCACATACCCCCGTCAACTCATACACCCGTGAAATTGTTTCCGGGCAAGCACCGTCTGAGGTATCGCTAATCGCAACCACACTAAGCCCACCACAATTAAGCAGGTTAAATAAAGACCCACCCCCCAAAAGAAACTCGGTCGCATTGGTGGCTGGTGCCGGAATATCCGTCGGGCAGGCAACAGAGATATCGGTCATACATGAAACAATACTTGGCGGACGTGGAGTCAACGGAGCCAAATACGTCGCCATATCGTTACTAGGATCCACGTCAGTCTGATCCGATGAGACCACCGAAACCGTCGCGGTCAGGTCCCCACATAAATCAATCGGAATGAACGCAAAGTCAATTTGAAGCGCCCCACCCATCCCCGGTCCAAGACTCGGAATAGACCAAAGGATTTCAGATGCATTGGTGGTAAAACTTCCCAATGGCCCCGCTGCACCGGGAGATGTAATCGGCGTGACAACCGGAAGTGCCGTCATTGCACTCACATCGATCGACAACTCAAGGCTCGTAAGCGCACTAGCGCCGGCATTGCTCACCGTGACATCAAGACGCTCGCTATCCCCACAGACATATAATGGCGCATTGAATCCACCGATCTCCACCACCGCATCCTGAGAATACGCTACACTACCTGACAGGAAAAGCAGCAAGAGCGAATAGCTACAAAACACCATTCCAACCATGCTAATGTTACCAACTGCACAAACGGCTCGGGATAAAATCCTGCGTATCAACAAACAAGTTTGTTGGTGAAAAGAACTACCCTGAAAATAAAGGTGCTTACGCATAAATTCGATCTAGCTTTATCTCGCAACGAGAAAAGTGAGTAAAGCTAGGCTGAAACCCGCTATTTCACAAGGAAAAATCGAAAAACGATCAATTGAGATCTGTGGCCCGAAAGCCAGGTTCAGTAGGCTCGTCGGCCGTTTCGGCCTGCACATCTTCGAAGGCTGGATCCAAAAGCTCGTCAAAATGCTGAACCGAGAGCGCCGGACACGTATTCCAAGAGATTCCCGTCCCCTGCGTCATCGCCATCGAGGCCTTCATCGCGTCAATATTGGATGGTAACCGAAGCACCACCGCGAGGTCAAAGGTACCAAGAAGCGCATAAATTGAGAAAATATGCCCGCCAAGGTCTTCAATAATGCCCACAATCTTGCTGGTGCGATCTGCATCTGCTTCTTGCAAGGAATCCGGGCTATAGCTGCCCAACATAAGATAAGTATTCATGATTTTTCGTGCTGGTGGTAATTCCTACCAAGTTACATTGGAATTTTTTCTAACTCGACCTAAGATAAGCTGTTGAACAAGGCAATCGCGAAAACGGAATCGATATGAACGAAGAACAGAACAACCAGAACGACTCACAGCAAATTCCCCCTGCTACACCTCAGCCCACACCTGCTACACCTGAGCCCACCCCTGCTACACCTGAGCATTCCCCTGCTACACCTGAGCATTCCCCTGCTACACCTGAGCATTCCCCACAAGAAGTCGCACCACGTGCCGGAAGCCCAGAAGACCCCAATAGCTATAGCCGGGCGCCTGAATCCGCCGAAACATCAGAATCAGCGCCTCCAGCAGAACCCGCGCCTCCAGCAGAACCCGCGACTGAAAATTGGGCAACCAACGAAGCTGAACCAGAAGCGCCTGAAGCCGCGCCTGCTGAGAGCGTAGAGCGCGACGGTCCTCACTTCGGCATCGGTACCATTCTCATGCACCCCTCTTTTGGTCGCGGACGAATCCAAGGCTACGAAGGCCGTTCTTACATTATCCTCTTTCGCGGCACTGGCGTAAAGCTCGTTTCATTCGACTACGAAGGCATGAAGATTGAGGAGCGCGAGGGCGATCCCGAGCTCGACCGCATCCGCTGCGTCATGGAAGAAGTTTTATTCGATTACGGCTGGCGCGACATCGAGACGGAACTCGGCTCTCGCTGGCATGGTGGCTCGATCATCATCGAACCCGGCGTCACGGGTACCCAAGCCAAAGAAATCCCACTCGAAGTCTTCTTTAAAAAAATCATCGGGGTTCGCGAACGCCTCCGCGTACTCGAGCAAAAGATTAATAACAACAAGTCGATGACCGAGACCGAGAAGCTGGAGCTCCAAAGCTACATCACACGTTCCTACGGAAGCCTCACCACCTTTAACGTCCTCTTTGCAGATAAAAATAGTGGCTTTAAAGGCACCGGCAAAAGTTAGAGAACGCTGGCTCAATAAATACACCATCGCGCACTAAGGCGGGGCGCCTCAGCTACTTTCAACGTACCATGCCCTTCCAAGGGCGTGTTTGCGCCATCGCCTTCCAGGCGGTGTTCCATCCGCACGAAGGTGGAACAGCTCAGCCACTTTAAAAGCACCTTGACCGATAGCCTAGGATTCCGTTCCAAGTGCTAAGGCTTCGAAAGATAATCAAGCGCCCCGTCGACAATGTCTTTCAAGGCAAACTCTTCCCCATCCGAACTCATCCGCTTCACCGCCCAATGAAAGACATGAAACTTGGTCATGGTATTAAGATCGAACAGAAAGCTGTCCCAATACGGCCAATCATAAATCCACTGCAACTGCGGGTTCTCCCGCTGCAATACCTCCCCAACCGCCGCCCCACATTCGCAACATAAAATCAGGTAGGGATTCGAAAAATTATTGGGCGCGGAATTCTTCAAAATTCCCTCCAGCTGCGCCGGGGTACACCACGCATCATAGGCCGCAATGCCTGCCAAACTCACCGCCGGCTTGAGCTTCAATAAATTCTGCCAGTCGGCTTCACAGGCCTGCCCCATCGCATCAACCTTCTCCTTCATCGGGGGACGAGAATCCGGCATCAAAGGATGGATATCCCGAATATGCCCACCCGGCGGCAACTCGATTTGCTCCATATCAGGCAGCAATCCAGGGTGCGTCGACGCTCTTTCCTCTGGAATCCACGGAGAAAAATATCGCTCATATAACATAGCTGCAGCAGGGATGGCCATCGCGATTCACCCGGAAAACATCTTACTCGCTGAGAGGACCCAGCGCGTCGAAAACATCCTGCGGCACACGACCATAATAGAGGCCACGATTCATCAAGGGCGTCATAATAAAGCGGACAATCGTGTCCTCTTGCGCCTGGCAAAATTCCATCACCTTGATCTGCACATCTTCGTACTGCCCGTTGCCAAGCACCTTGATGATAAAGATATTATTGAAGGTTCCGATCGAATCGTAGCCTTCAATCGCCTGTTTGATACCGGCTTCAATTTCGCCCATCCGCGCTTCAGAAACCTCCGAAGCGTCAACGTGCCAACTCATCATTACATGCATCTGTGATTCCCTGCTTCCTTGCTTCGCCATTTAGAACTTGGCGCTTAGAGTTTAGACTTCAGACTAGGGGTTTAGGGATTGTCGCGTTGCAAACGGGTCAAGACCTCATCGAGATCTCCACCTTCGTCAATCGCCTTGACAAACTGAGCCGATGAATGCGCCCGAGCCTGTAGCTTCGGAATCATGTCGTCTAACACACCACGCAATTTGTGACGGTCTTCCCAACCTTTCAGCAAGAAGGCAGTTACCTCATCCACGGTAAAGTGATCGAAGCTCAGCGAGTACTCAGGAATCCCCAAGCTCTCAAAGTAAAAATCGACCTTGGGCTGATACGCCAAACCAATAATCGGACACATGGCCGAGGACGCGAGAATGTTCGCGTGCAAACGCATGCCAAACAGCAAATCACACTGTCCCAGCACCGCTTTAATTTTCGCGTGATTATAGTCCTTGTTGTTTACAAATTTGGTCGGGGTATGCTGCTTCATTTTCGCAACAATTTTCTCCGAAATCTCAATGTCGTGATGCTGTGTATTCACGAATAAAATTGGGACCTGCAGCTTCTCGGCAATATGATCCAAGGACTGCGCGTAGACGTCGGTAAACTTGTCGATGCCAATCGATTCACGACTGCCATCATCCGCCCAAGTATCAATGTAACGATTCACATTGATGGCAAATATTTCCTGCTTTGGATCAAGACCAATTTTTTGAAAAATCGGCGCGATCTCCTCCGCACTAGCCGGCGTAAGCCCAACCGCCGCATCCGCAGTGACGAGACGCCGCGGGTTCTCCACCCCGATCTCTTTAAAAATTCGCTCGGAAGCCGGATCACGTGAGGTAATAAAATCAATGTGCTCAGACAGATCTTTTAAAATCCGTTTTCCCGCCTCGGTATTCACCGGACCACCGCCCACATTAAAGTAGCCGATTTGCTTGCCCTTACGTTTAGCCGCCGGAAGCATCTTACTAATCGACCAAAGAAAATTAAACAACGGATTGTAGAGCGAACGATCGAACAAGATCGCATCGAAAATCAAGGTCAGGTCAGTGCGATTAATCGAACGCCAGGTCGGCAACCCCAGCATCTTGATCGACGCATGATAGGGCATCATCCCAATCGGCACCGTGTTGTTCGCGTACTCTTCACGAATATACCGCGGATTGATCGTCGGGATTTCGTAGCGAATTTTCCGCCCCAAAGTCTCGTCAATCGAATCCATAATCGCGCCAATCAACGCTGCATCTCCAGCGTTGCGACCAGAGGAGGATCCCAGTAATGTAATGGATTCAATTGCCATATGATTCTTTCGGATAAAACGTTAAAACGGAACCTAGCGCTGCGAATTACGGTTACTAGCTGAGGTTAATAGCTAAAAGTTAATAGCTAAAAGTTAATAGCTAAACGGTACTACTTAAAAGGTACTAGCGAGAGAGCTCGATAATAAAGAGCGGGAATTCAGCCGGGTTATCCGCGCCCATCGGACCATCAATAAAGTCAGCCAACTTGATTTGGTTGGGCGTAGCCGGTCCAAAGTAGGTCGACCAATTTTCGCCATCAAATGCATCCGCGACCAATACCGCCCCGTTTGTAGAAACCGTTCCCGTGAAGGAAATCGCCGGCTGAACCGTGCGGTCCGTCTCAATCGTTACCGCTTCGCCTTGCTGGGTAATTCGCGCTGTGATCGCAGAACGATCCGACCCATCCGACTTGTAATAGAAGCCAGACCAATTTTTCCCGCTTATCTTCGGTCCTGCAAAGGAAGGTCCATCATCGTCATCGCTATCAAATAAGCATCCGGTGGTGACAAAAAGCCCTGCGCAAAGCAATAAAAGGACCGCAAGAGAAGCGCGACCCAACGCGGAACAGGCTGATTTGCCCATCAATGAAGAATTTACCGGTGTGTATTTAGATGATGACTGCATAACGTACATGTACTCCTGAGATTGCGCTTTGACCTATGAAGGCACAGACAAAATTACGAGTCTTTTGTGAACCCCGTTTTTTAAAGGATTTTGCCCTGCATAAAGGAAGTCGCGAAATAATGAGGTTGAAGCGCATTCCTGATCGGGATAGGTCGACTCAGACATGAAACGGGCTTCATTTTATATCAAACTAGGCATCAGCGCGCTTTTTCTCGTGCTGGTCTATCTGCTGGTGACCCGGACCCAAAGCGAGGCGAGCTTCATGGCCCGGATCCGACAGGTTCAGCCGCTCTTTGTCGCCTTATCCATTCTGGTGTCCTGCGGCATGGTCCTCGTAAGCTGCATCAAATGGAATATCCTCCTCCGCCACCAAGGGGACCGCCTCCCCTTCGGCTACCTCATGAAGCAGTATCTCATCGGCTATTTTTTCAGCAATATCCTTCCCTCAAACATGGGCGGTGACGTGGTGCGCTCCTATTACGTCGGGAAGCGCATCGAATCCCAAGAGCGCTCCGCCATCGCGGTTTTTCTCGAACGCTTCACCGGCATGATCGTGCTCCTCCTCCTCGCCTTCTTCGGCCCGATGTTTATGCCGGCCATGTATTCGGAGTGGATCGTTTGGGCCGCCACCGGCTTTGCCGCCATTCTCTTGCTCGGTGTCTCCATCGTCATCGGCTTGAAAGAACCCGCCGCCTTTGGCCGCCGCATCGCCGATCTTCTCTTCGGGAAAATCCCTCCCCTCCGCAAACTCTGCGAAAAGATCATCCTCGCGGTCGAAAGTTTTCATAAAAAATTACGGAGCGCCACCGGCAGCCTCGGTGCCAAGCGTGGCCTCCTCACCCGCGTCATGGGCATCACCCTGATCTTTTACGCCCTGACCCTGCTCAACGTTTATTGTAGCTTTCGCGCCTTCAACTACATCCCGCCTTGGAATGCTGTCATCGCCATCACCGGCATCGCCATGCTGGTCGGCACCATTCCCCTCGCCCCTTTCGGCAACTTCGGCCTCACCGAACTCACCTACGTCGGCTTCTTCACCATCGCGGGCGTGCCACCCGACGCGTCTGGTGCCATGGCCCTCCTGCTCCGCCTCAAACTCTTCCTCATCTTCGGCATGCTCGGCATGGTGCTTTACCTCATGCAGCGCGACCAAGAAGGCCGCCCTGAAATCATGAAACCCCGCGCCGAAACCCGCGAGGCTTCCTAGGCAATCGCTTTCCCATGACTTCTCCCCTCGTCACCCGCGGCCAGCTCGACCGACTCTACAACACGTTGAATCGCCGAGACTTCCTCTCTCCCGATCCGCTACAAGTCGTCTACGAATACCCCGATCCAGCCGACCAAGAAATCGTCGGACTCATCGCAGCCGGACTCGCCTACGGACGTGTCGCCTCAATATTGCATTCGATCGATCGCGTCCTCACCGTGCTCGGCCCGCATCCACATCAGCGCCTCCGCGAAGATCCCGCTCCGCTGATTCGCGAACTGGGAGACTTCCAACATCGCTGGACCACCCAAGCCGAAATGGCCGACCTCTTTCGCGGCCTGCACGAGGTGCTGAACCAACACGGCTCACTCCAAGCCCTTTTCCTAAAGCATTATCGAACTCGCCACGACACCGTCATCCCCGCCCTGACCGCCTTCTCTCAAGCCATCTCCCCAAACGCGAACAGCCTGATCTCCCGCCCCGACAAGGGCTCCGCCTGCAAGCGACTCCACATGTACATGCGCTGGATGGTTCGCTCCGACGACATCGACCCCGGATGCTGGCCCGAGATCAGCCCAAGCAAGCTCATCGTCCCGCTCGACACCCACATGTTCAACATCGCAAAACAGCTCGGCCTCACCACCAGAAACCAAGCCAACCTCGCCACCGCCCTCGAAGTCACCGCCGGCTACGCCAAACTTCGCCCACGCGATCCCGTGCGATACGACTTCGCCCTCACCCGACTCGGAATCCGTAGCGACACCGATTTGGACGCCTGGCTCCGACGCGTCACCGGCAAAACGTGATGCACTTGCGATGTACATTTTAAGCGGCCCGCCTATTCAAAAAATGACTATCCTGATGTATAAAACCCACGATTCACTCATAAAGCCCTTTAAACAAGCGTTTCAACAAGGTTGGCACGGGAGATGCATTACATAGGAATATGCCAATAGAGTACGTCCCCATTCAGCATCAAATCGTAATAAACCAACCGCCGCCCCCACCCTTTTATGGGATCGAGGAAAACCAAATGAGCCCAACCGAAGTCACCGACTCTAGCCCAGAGCAACCAGAACCTCAGGAACAAGAGGCCAAAAAACGCTTCAACCTAACGCTACGAACCCTAGGCGGCCGCGGGCTCTGGAAAGACGTCATGGTCAAGCGCGGTTGGCGTATCCAAGAGCACGCCGTGACCGGGCACGCCCGACTCCTCAACCCCGAAAATGTGCGGCATGCGTGGGGCACCATCGACGCCTGCCACCGAGCCTTCGAAGGAAAAATCACCGTCGAACTCGGTCCCAGTCAACAACGTCACGCGGTCATGGTCCTGCACGGACTCTTCAACTCGCGACACAGCATGCGAAAAATCAGCCGCGCCTTGAGTGACGACGGTTATCACGTCCTCGCCGCGAGTTACCCGACCACCTTTCAAGGGGTCGATGAGCACGCAGACCAAATCGAACAAATCTTAAATTCACTCGAAGGAGTGGACACGGTTTCTTTCGTGACGCACAGCTTGGGAGGCCTCGTGGCCCGCGAAATTCTTAGCCGCGACAGCGAATGGAAAGAACGCATGAAGACCGGCCGCTTGGTGATGATCGGAACCCCAAACCGAGGCAGCAGCATGGCCAACTTTTTCAACCAGAATCCGATCTATCAATGGGTGGTGGGACAATCCGGCCAAGATTTAACCTTACGTGGTACGCGCGACATTCCGTTACCCGAAATCGAATTCGGCGTCATCGCCGGCGGGTCCGGCAAGCGCTGGGGCTTTAATCCCTTGTTGAAAGGTGACAACGATGGCGTGGTTCGAACCACGGAAACTCGTCTTCCGGGCCAAGCCGACTTCCTCGTCGTCCCCGCCATGCATAATTCCATCAAATGGTCTCAAGATACCATTCGCGCCACCAAGCATTTTCTGAAAACCGGCCGCTTTTCAGAAGAGCAAATCGATTCGACAGAGACGTAAATCTGCCACTCAATGGCAGACTTTGTTTGGGTCCCTGCCACTCAATGGCGAAATTGCATCAACCTAATTGAAGTGGCTGTGGCGTCCCGCCTCTGTGCGAATGGCCGAAGAAGCGGGGTTTTAAGTAAACTTACATGCTCGGATGCCGACGGGGACGTCGGCGCTCCCAGGCTCCTCGTCCGTTTTTAAAGCATCCCAGGCGCGAAGCGAGGCATTCGATATACCTTGGACGCGAGTCCGCGGTTAGCAGTGTGCGAAATGCATCCCACTGTCGGCGGTTGGAAACCGCCGCTCCTTGGCCTGCGGCGCATCACTGCTTCTTAGAAATTATGGAACCTCCCCGGAGGGGAGTGCGCCGCATAGCTCGGGGTTTCAACCCCGAG
>Ga0209186_1000890_pt1 | contig 23028 bp, 4 predicted proteins | sample SidtaG_FD_187426 | JGI IMG/M metagenome (GOLD analysis project Ga0209186, IMG submission 187426) | Marine algal microbial communities from Sidmouth, United Kingdom - Sidmouth_Male2 metaG (SPAdes) (version 2) | ecosystem: Host-associated > Algae > Red algae > Unclassified | place: Sidmouth, United...
CTGTTCCATCTGGTTTTATTTTCTCAAAAGAGTAGTCTAAAGATGTTTCAGAATAAACTTCATTATCAACTTTTACTATAGATTTAGGAACACTTACACAACTAGGAGCAGAAGGGTCTTCTATAGTTCCACTTATCTCTTGTGTACAACCATTTGCATCTGTAACTACTACAGAATAACTTCCTTCATTAAGACAGAAACATCCGTCTCCTAAATCTAAAGCGGGTTGTCCAGCTACCCAATCATAAGTAAGTGGAGCTGTTCCGTTAGATGTTATTTCTATAGTTCCTCCACAAGAAGAATCTAAATTAGAAGTAACTTGGAAACTTTCACAGGGGTCACAACATTCATTTTCCCAAACATAAGTGTCTGTAGCAAGAACACCAGGACAATTTAAATCATTAATTATAGCAGTATCAGAAAATTCTCCTTCAGGATAAACATCACAAATATTAGCAGTATAAACAGTTTTTGTAGGGTCTGTTATTGATTCTTGTACATCTGGAATACTTCCTCCGTATTCTCCACTGCCTCCTGAGATTGTTACTGTTAATATACAATCTGTTATATCGTGGGTAACAACTAAAGGCTCATATCCTACACAAGGGTCACATTCTGGAACATCTATGGTTACAGTATTTTTACAGCCATTTTCATCTGTAAAAGTTACCTGTTGACTAGACTCAAAAGTAGTAGTATCAAATACTAGATTAGTTCCATCAAAGGTTACTCCTGCAAGTGTTTCTATACTTAGTCCTGTGTTTATAACTGGAACTACATAAGTCCATTCGTTTTCTTCTGTACAAACAGCTTCTCCTAATTCTACTACTAATCCACAACAACAGTCATAAAATTCTTCTAAAGAAACAGTATCTTCCATACTACATCCGTCAGCATCAGTTACAATAAAGGTACCTGATTCTGCATCACATAATGATAAAGTAGCAGTATCTCCTAAGTCTGTAAACTCAGAAGGATAAATAAAGGGAGCTTCTCCAATTGGTGTTAAAACTAAAAGACAAGATTCTGTATCTATACTTGCAGTTAAAGATACTTTGGAACAACAAGATGGTATGTTTATATTAATAGTATCTGTACAACCATTAGCATCTATAAAAGTTACTTGTTGTGTTGTTAGTAAAGTATTACCGCTAAACACTAAAGTACTCCCATCAAAACTTACTCCTGATAAAGTATCTATCGTTAATCCTGAAGTTGTTACTGGAACTTCAAATGTCCATTCTTCCCCCTCTACACAGTTTCCTTCTCCTATCTCTACTCTAAGGTCACAACAACAATCATAAAAATCTTTTGGTGTTACTGTTGATGTTGTAGAGCAGTTATTAGCATCTACTACAGTTATTTCTCCATCTTTAAAATCACAAAGAGATATTGTAGCAGTACTTCCTAAATCTGTAAATTCTTTTGGATAAACAAACGGGGCTACACCTGTTGGTGTTAATGTTAATAAACAAGTTTGCTCATTAACAGCAGTTCCTAACCTTATGTAAAAACAATCGTTTGTAATAACATCTTCGTCTTCATTACTAACTATAGGGTCTCCAGCTTCATCTACACCACTAGCTGTTACTGTATTAACTAGTTCATTAGCATTTACATCATCCTGAGTAAGAGTATAAGTTAAGGAAAAAGCACTAGAATTAAACTGTTTAGAGTTTAGGTTTATTGGTCCACCATTAACTTGTCCTAAACTATCGTCTAAAGTTATTCCTGTTATAGTACAGTTAGAGTTATTAGTTACAGTAAAATCATAAGTTACTGTAGTTCCAACAGCCCAGTTACCATTTAAAGTAGAATTTTTCTCTACAACAAGGTCTCCTTCACATATAATAGGAACATCTATAACAAACTCTGAACAAGTAGGACAGCCCTGAGATTGAACTATAGTTACAAAAATCTTATAACTAGCATTAGGCTCTACGTCTGTCCAAATTCCTGGGATTACTGTAGTTCCGTTAGCTATATAATTAAGTATAGTTGGGTGAGTTGTATTTATAATTAACTTTTCATCTATATACTCATAGTCTAGAGCAGCACAGTTAAAACAATCTACACAAGCATTATTTATACAAGTCTGATTAGCTAAACATTTATAAACTCCATTACAATCTTCACAATTAACAGGATAAATACATTCTGCACAATCTCCATAATTACAGGCATCAACATTATTACAATAACATTTTCCTTCTTTACAGATTTGGTCTTCTTTACACTTAACTAAATCACAGGGGTCTATACAGCATGGATTACATTCTATTCCACACATTCTTAAAATGTGAAAAATATATTCTTCCATGTCTACACTTCCATTAGGACAGTTTTCTCCCCAAGTAAAAGTTCCTGGTTTTAAGTTAAGTTTCCCAAAACAGGGAGTGTTACAATTATCGTTAGCCATTAGCAACAGTCTGTGTTATATGAATAAGAAGAAACTTCTACAGCATTTCCACAAGCATCGTTAAAAACAATTGGAGTATTAGCTCCAACTCCATTTAAATCTGTTGTGCAAACATCTAAAGTAAATGTTCCGTTAATTAAAATTTCTGGATTACTTAAATCAGAATCCACTAAAGTTATAGGAAAAGCATCTGTAGGAAATCCAGAAGTTGTTACTTCTATTTCACACCCCACTTGCTCTACAACTATAGAACCTGTATAAGTAGATTCACAACCTAGTTCCTCAGCTACTTTTTTTTTACAATCCTTACAATCTACGTCTACTAAGTCACATTCTGCTAGAACGCTACGAATTAAATCTTTAAAAGATATTCCTTCTATGTTCTTATCATTTCTGACTTCTAAATATGTCCCAGGTTTCAGGACAATATCCTTACAATATAATTTTTTCATTTTTAAATGTCTTTAATATTAATATACAGCTTTTTTCTTAGATTTCCTATCTATTCTCTAAACTTTTTAGAGCTTCTAGATTAAGATATGCATCTAGTTTAGATTCTTTCATTCCTAGTATTCTTAAAGTCTCTGTCCAAATTTTATAATCTCCTTTATTATAGTACTTTACAGTATTAGAGCCACTTGTGTCATATTCTGGAAAAAAGTCTCCTGGTCCTCCAATAGCCTTACCTACTTTAACTAAATCATTCCAGAAAGGAACTAGATTAGGAAAAGGTCTTTCTACTTTTAACCAAAATTCATTCATACCAAAATAAGGAAATGTAGCTTCAAATTCTCTTTTACCTTTATAAAGAGTTAAAAAAACATAGTTTTGTAAGTGGTTATCTTCATCTAAGTCTTCTCCATCATCAAAGCCAAAATGTAGAATAGCAGCTAAAGTCAGTAAAGTAGCTATATAAAAAGTAACAATCTCTGCTGCTAGTTTCTGGTCTTCTGTTCCTTCTAGATAAGTACCAGACTGAATCATTTGTACTAGCCAGGAAACAACCTCGTTAATATAACCTCTTCTAATTCCTGTAGCTGTAAATCTTTGTTTGCCATAATGTTTTTCTATTGTAGGAACAAACCAAGAAGACATCATCATAAAAGCTGCTCCTATTGTTGTTCTGGCTATTAATGGTCTTTCTAGTTTATTATAAGCCCCACTTGTCTCATAAACTAGTCTTTGTAGCTTAGATTGGAAATCTAGTATAACTTCTTGACTAACGTTAGGAATAACAAAATTACCGTCTTTTTGTACTAGATTCCACATAGTAGTATCTCCTACCTTATAGTTCTTAGAAAAAGCTATAAGTAAGTTAGCTGCTAAAGTTGTTTCTACAGCTCTAAGAGGAGCAAATAACCCATCTCTATCCACCACTTTTCTAAACATTCCAGATTTTTCTATTCTGTTAGCAAAACTGTTTTCATATTCTCCATCTTTTATTCTACTCCACTCATAGAAATTAAAAAACCAGCTTCTTTCTTCTGTGTTACCTATAGACTGCCAGTATAAAGGAGCTTGTTTAAGCCATTCACCCCATCCAGCTATAATATCTTTATAGCCAAAATTAGAATATCCTTTTTTAATAGCTCCTTGTGCTACTAGATTAAGTAAACCAGCAGATAAGTTACCAGTTTGTCCTGCTACTTGCCCCATAAAAGTTAAAGAAGTAAAAGCATTTCTACCTCTTTGTAGAGCTTTAGTTGGATTTATTTCAGTGTCTCCTATTTTAAAATTAAGAAACTTCTCTTCTTCCATGTGCTTACCATAGACAAACTTATCAAAAAACTCTGTTAGTAATTCTAGTCTTTTATTCTCTCCAGCTTTAGATTGTAGTCTAATGGGGTCTCCACCAAACATTTCAGTAAACCATCTAGCCACTTTTTTAGTCTTAGCTAAAGGTTGATTCTTTTTAGCAGACATAACAGTTTTAACATTCTCTACAAACGGTATAACTTCTTTAGTTTTAATCTGATAGTCTAGAGTATGTTCAGAAAAAGCTCTAACTCCCTCAAATAGGTTAAGAGATTGTAGGTCTGGGTTTATTCCTCCTCTTTCTGATGTCTGGAAGTAAAGTGGTAAAAAATCAGCTTCTTGGTTATTAAAGTCACCAAATACATCATCTGCTCCTTCATCTACTGTTCTCTGTAAGCCTTCTATGAATCTTTCCCAGATTATACTTCCTTTTAAGTCTTGACGAGTAGCTGAGAATAGTTTTAAATCTCTACGTTTAGCTACAGCTTTAGTTCCTGGTTTTCTAGGTAAAACAGACTGGGATTCTAGATGAATTCCTCTCTCTTCTTCTGGTAAAGAATCTTGTAAAGTCTGTAGTCCTATCATTCCCATAAAGAAAGTTTCCTGAGAATCAGATAGACCATACTTGGATTTAATGTTTGTATTAATATGTTGTGGCTTAACCATAGGTCTGCCGTCCATAGTAGTTTTAACAGGTTCTTGTAAATTAAACTTATTCCAATGAATACCTGGTTGTACTTCTTTTATATGTTCTGTTTTAGAGGGTCTAAAATACATCCACTGTCTATTAGGCTTAAATGTATTTCCTACTTTATGGTGGTTAAGTATAAACCAGTTAGAGTTGTAGAACTTATCTAGAGCCATATCTTTAGATATATCGCTATTCTGAAAATGAGACTCTGATATAGTTATTTCTTCATCCCCGTCTTGGTATGTTTCTCCTAGTTTAACTGGTATTAATTCTCCGTCTATTCTATATAAAAACTCTTCTGGTATTTCTAGGTCTTTAATAGTATTGTCCCAAGCATTTACATAGGCTTCTTTATAGTAACTAGTTGTTGAGTTTATCCTAAGTTCATTAATTTCTTCTTTAAGTTCTTCTAGTCTTACTAGTTTGTTAGCTACTCCATTTCCTAATTCTGCTCTTATAATCTCAATATTAGCCATTTTTATAGCCTTTATTTTAGACTGAATAGATTGGACTTGTTTAAAACTAAGAGTATCTTCTACTTCTTCTTGGGTAAATATCTTGTCTACACCAGGAACCATATATTTACTAGAATCACTAGGTAGTCTAAATGCTTGTTGTCTTAATCCATTTATTACTACAGAAGTTCCTTCTAAAGTTGCTCTTAAGCTTTCTATTTCTTTTGTGTTATTTGTGTAGTCTGGAGTTATATCTTTAAAAAAGTCTTGGTTTTCTAAGCTATCTAGAATATCGTGTATTTCTTTAACCCGTCTAGTTTCTTCTGGCTTTAACCTAAGACCATTAGGTTCTTGTGTAGTAGTTCTATAAGGATAAATTATTCCATTAAGCTCGTCCATTAACTCACTATACTTAACATCCTTCTCTCCTAGACTGTCGTAGATTTCCCCTCTTTCTTTATACTTAGGATAGAGTTCATCTTTATATTCTTTAGTAAAGATAGTTCTAGAATGTATAGCTAACCAGTCGGCTACCTGTTCATCTGTATCTGTTCTTTTTCTATTTAAATAAGCTTCTTGGAATCTAGCTGTAGCTTCTGCATCAGGAGTATCATCATAATCTTTACCTTCATTAGCTTTACGGAAATCACTCATAGCTTCTGCTATTTCTAGTAATGCTCCTTCTTTACCTATTTTTATTCCTAGACTTTTATATTTTTCTAATGCTTTTTTATAGTTTTCATTAACAGTTGGACCCAATGCTTTATTTCTAGTTCCAGTTAAATATTGTTTATGTTCGTTTCTAAACTTATTTCTTAATCTTTTTAAAGTACCAACAACAGGAAATTCAGTTGGAGTAGTAGTTTCTTCTTGTCTAGTTTCGTCTGTATAATACAGTGTTTCTAAATCTAGATTAACATATCTAACTTGTTTTTCTAATATTTTTTTAGCTTCTTTAGTTAAGTATTGAGCTGTCTCAAAATTATCTTCCTTATAGTCTATGTATCTTTCTATAGCTTCTTCATAGACTTTCCTTTTTTCTGGAGTGTTATACAAGTTAAGCTCATGTCCTGCTTTAGCCTTTAATGCTTTTCTTAGAGAATATTCTTCATAAATATCAGCATCAAACTCATTTAAATATCTATAGGTATCTGTAGCTATTATTCCACTTCCTTTTACTTTAGGGTCATTAGAATTAACATTTGGGTCATAAGACTTTTCATCAAAGAAATAAGTAGTCTCTCTGTTAAAGAATATCTCAAAGTATTTATTTAAGTTCTGAGCAGCTAATGGATTAGTTCTTTTTAAATCATTTATTAACTTATCTGTTTTAGCTTCTAGTTGTTTTAGCTTAGTATATTTTATACTCTGTACTTTCTGAAGTAACTGATTAAGAGCTTGTACTGTAAAATCAGACAAGGAACTCATACTAGTAAACTTAGCTAACCAGTAATTAGGTACATCTCCCATTTTACCAGTAACTTGATTTTTAACACTTTCCTCTGTTGGTAATAATTCTAATTTAGCTAACTCAGTATCTATCTGTCTTTGTATTCCCGCTTTTCTTTTTTCTGGAGCAAAAGCCTGTCTTTCTCTTAATACCTTTAAAACTCTTTCTATCTTAACCCTATTTTCTCTAACAGCTATTGTGTCGTTTTCTTTAGCTACTTGTTTAACCAAATCTTCTGTAGCCATATCTTCTAGTAAAGTCTCAGCATTATCTATAACTTGTTTAATGTTTAGAATAGCTTTACCAAAAGGAGTATCTCTATCTTGTCCTTGACTTAAGGTTTCTATTAGATTCTTGTGGACTCTTAGAGGATTATAAACTAATTTAAAACCTATAATATTCTTAGGGTCATCAGTAATTACTTTATCTAGGTTAGCTTTAGTTAAGTCTGAAATCTCTAGTACATTAATAATGTAATTAGAAATAGCTCTAATGTTTTCATCTATGGTAGAGTCTTTAAAGATGTTCATTTCTCTGTTAGCTGCTAACCATAAACCTGTGTCATTACTGATAAGACCATCTTCTACCATTGCTTTATAAGCCTTAGTACGTACAGCTTCACTAGAACTAATTAAAACACTTTTAACTCTTTGGAAAGCTTCTTTAATAGCTTTAAAATCATTAGAATAATCTTTAGCTATTTCAGAACTTAAAGCTGGCTCACTAGGGGGAGACTTAGATATAGTTGTTTCTATAGCTTGGGCTAAGTTATCGTAATCTAATCTAAGTTGTTTATTCTGAACTTCATAAACAGGAACATTAGAATAAGACTTATTGTAAAGATGACCCTCAAAAGTATCTATAAAGGCAGCTAAAGATTCATACGTAGAATACTTGTCATCAGCAACAGGGTTCCTGTCAGCATCTCTAGTTTTAAAAGATACTTCACTTAACTTACCGTTAACCTTAACTGCTTTACCATCTATAAGGTCTTTAACAATTTCTTTACCACTTGTATAATATACAGCTTTATCATTTACTAACTTATAGAAAAGCTTAGGATACATCTTAACTTCATCAGAAAAATATCCATCTTTTAAATTAACTATAAAATCTAGAGCTGGTGCTAGCTCTTTTCTTGCTCTGTCATTAATATGACTAGTAGCTATTCTTTTACTTACTTCACACGCCATTACAATTCTTTATTTCGTTAATATCTTCTTGGGATAAATTATTTATTATGTTGTCTACTTCTGATACTTTTTGGAGATATAAGCCATTATTCATTATATTACTTTTAACCTCACTTCTAATTAAAACTCTAGGATATTTTCTCATTCCTTTTTTAAGAGCATCTATTTTAGTATTAATTTCTGCTTGGTTAATATATTCTTTATCTGTAATAATTTTTCCTAGTTTTTTCTTTTCTGCTTCTAAATACTTTTCACCCTCTTCTTTAGTGTCAAATTCTTTAAAAGTTTCTGATATTACAGAAGTTTTTAAGAACCACTTATTAGGAGTTACAGTGGGTTCTATAGTTACCCCAGAAAAAACTTCTTTATTAAAAACTATTTTATACTCCTCTAAGCTATTTAAAGGAGTATTTAGTTTTGTTTTAACTTCTTTAATACTCTTTTTTAAATTCTCATTAGTTTGAGTTGGTTGTTTGCCTATAGGTTGTTCAATAATTTTTAAACCATATATAAATCCATCACTTCCGCTTTCTATATCTTTTAAATTTAGTTGAGCATCTTTTCTAGAATCAGTAGAATATAAAATATCTCCATTCATATCCCTAATTATAAAATTAGATTTAGAAGATTTAATTATGTTAATGTTCTTTAGCCTACCATATTTTTGGTCTAAAATACTATTAATATTATCTAGTATTTTTTTAGTAGAATAAGGTATATCATTGTCATATTCTAATCTAAAATTGTTTCCGTCTAGTTCTATTCCTAGTTCATTGTGTTTATGGGCTATATTATCTATAATGTTAGCTAAGTTAGGTTGTACTGAATCTATTGATTTTAAAGCAGGATATTTACTATAACTAACTCCTAGTAATTCTGACTTAGTATCTTTATTAACCTTTTCAGCAGCATCCCAAACACTTCCAGAATAAACATCTATGTTAGAAGCCCAAAGTATATCTTCAGATTTAGGAAATATTTTAAATCTTATTTTACCTCCATTTCCTTCTATATGTCTAAGTCTTTTATCAACTGGTTTAGTAAAAGCAGATATAGCAAATTTACCTCCAGCTTTTTGGTTATCTTCTATATGGGCTAAAAGATTCTGAAACATAAGCTCTACATCAAAATCACTATATGCTTCTGCTACAGAATAAAATCCATTGCCTCTAGAATAAACTTCTTCTGGGTCGTATTTAATATTATTAACCTTTTTCCATTCTTCTATGATTTCTTTAGATTGTTCGTATTCTTTATTTTTAGAAATAAAATTATTTAAACTTTTAGAGCTAGCTTCTAATTTATATAGTTCTTTAACCTCTTTTACAGTGACAATTTCTTCCAGGATTTCATCCGAATATAAATGCTCTTTAATTTTTTTCCATGTACCGTTAATGTTTTCTATAGTAATATCATACATACCATCTATAGAATCAGTAATATAAAATTTATTCGGAATATTACTAATAGTATCCAAATCAACACTATTTAATTTAAGCAACTCACTAATATGATTACTAGCCTCTTGGTAAGTTTTAAATTTCTTATCATCAGGAGTAGTATACTCTATTGTATTTCCTGGTAATATAAGTTTAGAGTTTCTATAAGCTAGTAAATCTGCTAAATCATTTAAAGTCATATTATCTGGTAAACTGTCTATATCTATTTCTTTTTGTCTAAATAAACTTCTCATAAAAGATTTCATTTCTTTTAAAAGTCTTTTAAGTAAAGATATTAATTTACCATCTTTAACGCTGTTTAATTTATCAGCAGTCATTAGTCCTAGTAACTCTACAATAGCTTCTTCTTGTTGTTCTGCTAATGTGTATTTTCTAATACCATATTTTTTTGCTTCTTCTAAAGTATCAAAATACATTGAGGCAGTATCGCTGGTTCTTATTCTAAAGTCTCCTAATTCAAAAGAACCCTTTTCTATACTGTTTTTATATTGGTAGTCTTTCTTAACCCTATCAAATACTTCTTTACCTTTTCCATATTCTAGTTCTTTAAGGAGATTCTGGTATAAAGTATCTGGTTCATTCCATTTTATAGGCTTTAGTAATCTTGGACCAGTGGAGTCGTCTGTTGTTGATTTTATATATTTATTTCTAATAGCTCTAATAATAGGATGCCCAAGTATCTCATGTATAGGAGTATCTAAAGTAGCATAAGCTAAATTAATTGTAGCAATATTTCCTTCTAGTTTTCCTTTATATTTTTTAGACCTATCTGAGTCATACTCAACTTCTATTCCTATTCTATCTGCTATTCTCGCTGATAAATCTCTTATAGTTTTTTCAGAAGCTATATACTTTTCGTTAGTTTGGTCGTTTAAAGTTTGGTAATAAGTATTGTTAATCTTATTAAACTCCTCTCTAACAATATTCTCTAACCCTTTATATTCTTCTATAAGACTTATATCTTGTATAAAGTTATCTAAACTAGTAACTATTCCTATTTCTTTTCCGTCTAAAAGTATTTTATGTCCTAAGTTATGTGGTTCTAGAGTTAGTTTAGATTGGGATTTTAAAGACAAAGACAGTTGTTGTCCAAAATTACCATCTTTATACCAAAGCGTAGTGTTTTTATTACTTACTACTTGTTGTTTATACTTTTTATTTTCTAATTGAGAATATAACCAACCTTCTCCTTCTTTGTTATAACTACTAGAATCTATATATAGTTTACTGTCTAATAAAACTTTTGCACCAGATTCTAATGCTTTAACTAATTCATTTAAAGTTTTTTCTCTAGAGTTTTTAGCTTTAGAGCCACCATTCTGAGAAGCAAAATAAACTTTACCTGATTCATAAACTTCTGGATTTACGGGTAAACCCTTTTCTTTATATTGTTGAGCATAATATTGTGTACTACTATCTAAACTTCCAAAACCTATAAAACCTATAGAATTTTTAGATTTAAAAGGAGCTTTTACTTTCTCTGCATTGGGGACTCTATTTTTAGTTTTTACTTCAAACCCTATAGATTCTGCAATTTTTAAAGGACTATTATGATGATTAATCAAGTAACTTAAAGCTGTAGCATGAGAAATACCATCTTGTTTGTTAGCCTTAGTATTAAAATAAACTATAGGTTTTCCTTTATGTTTACCTGATTCTATTTCTTTTCTTATCCATGTTGCTCTCCTGTCAGTAGAGGTTAGAACCCAGTCTATATACTTTATTACAGATTCTTTAGGATTACTTGTTTTTATTAAACTAGGATTATCTTTTAATACTTTTTCATCTGAACTAAAAGGATTTCCAAAATGAGTATTAGGTAATACTTTAATTCTACCAGAAAATAATTCTCCTTTAGATTTGGCTAATTTTGCTCCTTCTAACTGGAACTTATTCCTTATTACTATATTTGGAGTATAAGTTTTTAAACTCTCATATATTTCTTTTCCTTGTGTAGTAATTTCTACTGGTTTTTTTGGCATGTTTGCCTCTAAATCTTTAGCTCTTCTAAAAGTTAATGTAATTCTATAGTCATTAAGTATTTTTCCACTTGGTAGCTCTATAGGTTTAGTAGGTGTGTTAGAGTCTAATGTACTAGCTATTCTGTGGTGAAAATTAAATCTATTAACTCCATTAACCCCAAAAGCATAAACTCCGCCATTTGTTAAAGATAAATTACCATCTATTTTAAACTGTTGATAATTAGATCCAGGTCTACTATCATAAACTAGCTTGCCATCTGCTCCTAGATTAATAACAATAACAGGATAATTAACTGCTGTTATTGACTCTGTAGTATCTCTGTGCTGATGTATAAAAGAACCTTGTTCATAAATATTAGCTAGCATAGCATCATAGTTAGACATGTCTATTCCTATTTTTTCTTCTAGAAAGTCTATTATAGGCTTAACTATACTAATATCTGGAAGTAGATTACCATTTTGGTCGTGAGTAAAATAACCATATTGACTATTTATTTTTTGATTTATCTTAACTCTATTTGGCTTAGTTCCGAAACCTTCTGCCTCTTTATTATTAACACGTCTTTTGTCGCCCACAGGAACTTTGTCCTGATTAACTCTGCTCCATCTTAGCCCTGCCGAAAACATTTTATTAGCTGTTGCTGCTCTATTTTCTACATAAGCCTGAGACTTAATTAAAGGTTGTAATAAATCAATAAACTCATTAGATTTTACTATACTGAGTCCTGTATCGGGAATGTTTTTAACTCCAAGCGACTCTAAATTATTATTAAATAAACTTAACTGTTCCATGCTATTAGTAACAATTTTTGGAGCAAATTGTTTTTTAGAATAAGGATAATGACTTAAAAACTTATTACTTTTTCCTCTTTGGAATCCTCTATTATCAGAGAGCATCCTGTATTTAGGAATAGTTTTAGCTTCATCTTTATATTGAGGAATGTTATTAATAACCTCTTGTACTCTTCTAAATTCTGGATGTCTTTCTAAAAACTTTTCCTCAAAATCTAAGAGAACTTCATCTAATAATTCTGGCTTAATCTTTAAGAACTCTTTAGCATCTTCTGGGTTAATAAGTTCATTAGCACTATAGGGAGTTTTACGGAAACCTTGCTGAAAGAATAAAGCCATAGCTATTTTCATCCTAGTTTCTTTTGGCTCTTTGTTTAGTAACTCATAGTAATAATCTATAATCTCTTTATCATTAGATTCAAAAATAAAATTTAAAGAAGGATGTCCTACTTTATTAGCATTAGGCATATTCTTCTGTTGAGTCTTACTTAATTCTATTGGAGGAATCTGATTAAACCTTTCTCTAATGTCTTTCGTAAGAGTTCCTATTTTAGAAAGACCTAACTTCATTACCTTATTTACATCTATATTATTAGACTTAATTATAAGATACTCAATTAGTTCTTGCTGAAATACTCTATCAAATCTTTCTGGTAAATCTTTATTTCTTCCTATTTCATTATCATCATAGATTTTCTTATAAAGCTCCATAACTCTAGGGTCAAAAGAATACTCAAATAAACTAGTCATAATACCAGAAATAACTTCTCTTGTTTTAAAAAAAGAACTAATTATAGATTCTTCTTCTATCTTTCTGATAGTTTCTTCTGTAAAAAACTCATTGCCTCTTTTAAATCTATCTTTCATTTCTAGCTCAAATGGAGTAGAAATAGTATTGGTATCTGGATTAAGAAACTGTTGTATGTTAAATAAGTTACTAGAAGCTTTTTTAAATGCTTTATATTGTTTTTGTTTATCTGTAAGGTTTTTTTCTTTTATAATATTACCTGACTTTTCTGAATCAGTTAACTTTAAAACCTCTGGATGTGTTATAAAATCTGTTATTCTCTGTACAGGTATTCCTAGATTAATCATAAGAGAAATCATACCTACATTATTTTTTAGATAATTAACATAAGCAGCAATAGGATTCTTAGATCCATCTACTGTAATGGAAACTAACTGATTAAATAACTCAGCTTTCTCTACACTAACTAAGTCTGCTACTTCAAAAGTAGCTGGGAGATGAAATTTTACTTTAATAAGTATGTTATTTATATACCTATCTAATAAACTATTTCCAAATGGTGTGGATAAGTTAACATTTTTATTGTTATTTTGTACTATAATTTTAAAACCCCCATCTATTTTCTCAATAGAAAAATCTCTCTCTACTAGAAAATTCTCAAATTGTTTTAATGAAAGTCTATCTTCATAAGATTTCCACGCTTCTTTTATTAACTTTTTATTAGGTAAAACATAATTAGGTATTTCTTTTTCTCCTAAATTTACTTCTGAATAATTATTTTCTCCAACCATTTCTAAAAGACTAGTCGCAGCAACGCTAGAAATATAACCCTCTGCCTGTACATCTCTATAAATCTGCCAAACTTTATTGGAAACAGCAAATACTCCTAACATAGCTTTAAGACTATGTAAAGTTTCTGCTTTTATAATATCTTGGTTAATTCCTAACTGGCTAAATAAATGTTCTGATTCTAGTCTTTTTTCTAGATTAACATAAACCTTATCTGATCTTTCTTTATTTAGTCTTTCTAAGGCTTTTTCAGCAGCCTGAGCAACGTCATTATCAGTAAGTGGAGTTACTAGCTGTAGGAAGTTTTCTTTCTGCTCTAATATGCTTAAAATACTTCTAAGAAGATTATTGTTGTAATAGGCTTTTGTAGCTTTTATTTCTTTTTTGTTTTCTTTTATGTCATCTACTATTTTATTTCTAGATTCTTTTAAAACAGCTAATTCATCAAACTCTGGATATTTTTCCTCTAGTCCATTTAGTCTAGATTCTACTTCAGTGATTTTATCAAAGTCTTCTAGGGTGTATTCTTCTTTCTTTTGTATTCTGTCTAAATCTCTGTTTAGTTCTATATATCTTTGATAATCTTGTTGTATAGCTTTTTCTTTAAATTTAGTAAGAAATTTAGAAACCTTTTCTTTATATAAATCTAATTCTTTATTTAATTTCTTTTTGGATTCCATTAAAGCAGTTATATTTCCAGAAGACTCTTGTTCTAACATAGGAAACATAAAACTAAGTTTATCTATATCAAAATCTGACCCTGCTTTAGCTACAATCTCTTTAGGAACTATTACTTGTGTTCCATTATCTGATGTTAAGAATTTTTTAATCTGAAAAGACTCCATAGAAGCTAATCCCTGATTAGGAGTTCTCCAAGCAAATACTGTTATGTCTTTTAAAATACCAACATCAAAATTTCCTTCTTTAGCTAACTGTATAGCTTTATTTACTTTTTCTACTTTAGATAACCCTACAAATCTTTTTCCATTAAAATCATATCTGCCCAATAAACCATTCCAGTTCTCTGACCAAGTTAAAATAGCTTCTGCTGAAGTAATTTTACCGTTCTTTATACTATAAAACTTTAAAGAATCTTCTTTTACAATATTATCTTTACCAATAGTTTCCATAAACTCACTGGCTTGTTCTAACTGAGTTCCATTAACTTTTTGATAAACTATAGACTTTTGAATATATCCTAATAAAAGATTTTTTAAATCCTGCTTAACAGAAGAATTTTCAAAATCTGGCTTAATTTCTTCTAGATTAATTCTAATCCAATCTTTTACATTTTGGTGTACATCTCTCTTATCTACTTGTTCTTTTAGCTTAGACATTAAGAACCCATAATCTGTTATCTCTAAATCTTTAGAAACACCTAACTCAGATAAAAGCAAGTCTATTTTATATTGAGTATATTCATTAGTAGCTTTCTTGTAACTTTCTATAATAGCAGAATCCATTTTCTTATCTAGATAGTCTTGCATAAGTAATGCTCTCCCCTGAGAAGAAAAGATAACTTCTTTCTTGTACTTTTTAGCTGGGTCTATCTGTAGTTTTAAGAAATCATAATGCTGTAGATAACTAGTTACATCATCTAAAGATTTAGCTTCAAAAAAACCAGTCTCTTTAGTAAACTTAGAACCCGACTCCATAATACCATAAGCCTGTCCTTGTTCCATTAGAGGTCTTAAAACATCTAAAGCAGGGCTATCTGCACTATAGTTACTAGGAATCATAATTCTAATGGCAGTCTTATTAGATCCTAATATTGGGATAGTAGTCTCATTAGGAAGTCCGTTTGTCTTTGGACCTGTGTACTGAAACTTTAAAAGTCCCATCATAACTTTAGAATCTCCATTAGGAAACTCTCTAGTGTAAGATTCTATTATTTTTTTATTTTCATCAGAAGTTTCTCCTTTAATAAATTCATTATAATAAGCTTTCTGATAGTTAAACCAGGTATCGTGATTAGAAGTCCAAAGTCCTAAACTCTTATAAGTTAGTCTAGCAAAGTCTATACTACCAAAAGCCTGAGCATCAGCTATGTCCATTTTACCATAATTAGCAAACTTATCTAGAGCATTAAATTTAGCTTCTTCTGTTTTAAGATTTTTATTAGAAACTATCTGATTTATTATATCTAGTCCTATTTGTGGTACTTCTCCAAAAGTATTTTTAAACTTAGAAACATAAGGATATAGTTTATGGTTAGAATCTTCTAGTATTTTAGTAGCTTGGTCTGTAGTTCCTTCTAGATTAAAAGCATTCATTTCAGCTTCTTTAATTAAAAAGGTATTATAGTAACCGTCTGTTCTATGTTGAAAATAAGCTCCTTCATTAACTTGTGTTAAGAATCTAGAATCAGTAATAAAATGTCTACCTTCAGAAGTAAATAAGTAAGCTCTTTTATACCAATCTGGTATTTGCCATATTCCTCCTGATAAAAGTATAGACTCCTCTATGTTATAAGCAACAGCTTTAACTACATAGTCTTTTTTAAACTGCTCAAAATCATTCCAATTTTTAATATCTTCTTTTTCCTTAAATAAATATTTAGCTATATCAGCTTTTGTAATTCCTTTTTCTCCTATATGTTTGTTAAAATCTTTATATTGCTGAGTTACAAAGTTATTAATTAAATCTGTTTTAAATTTCTCGTCTATGTTATCTAAATAAATAATTCTTTGCTCTACTCCTGTTATTTCATCGTTCACTTTATCTAGATTATTAAAAGTATCGGCTTCCCCAAGTAAAAATCCTAAGTTATAATAGGGTCTTTTACCTAGTTTCCTATCTTGTACTAAGAGTTTTTTAGTCATACTAATCTGAGCCTCTAGCATATCTCTTAGATAGACTTTTAAATCTGACTCAGTAAAGTTCTTAAATGGATTAATAGTCTCGTAGACAAAGCCTTGTTCTCCAGGAACTAACTCTTTAAATTGTAAAGCTGGAGTTTTAGATTTAGTTTCTCTCCTCGTTAGTTCTTTCCAACCATTTTTAAACATAGTAATCATGTTCATAATAAGATGGTTCTTAGGAGAAAGGTCTTTAGTATCTGTACCAAAAGAATCAGATTCTTCTATTCCTGCTGTTTTTATTATCTCAAATTTGTAATTATTTTTAGCCGTTAGAGTTTGTTTAAAGAAGTCATTATTTTTAAATATCCAGCTATGAGTAGTTTCTTCTCCTTCTGCTAAATAATTTATGATAGAATTAAAAACATGTATACTAGCTTTCTTTACTCCTGCTTGTTCTCTAGCCCCAGAAGGATTAGCTTTAGTCTGACTAAGTACATCTTCTATAAAGTCAGAATGTATCTTAATAAAGTCTCTGTGAAAAGCTGAGACATGCTTTAAAGCTGTTTGTTGATTTTCAGTAATATTTTCTAGTTTAGATTCTTTATCAGACCTAATATCTACAGAATTAGTAATACTTCCTGGCAGTCCATAGGCTGTTTTAAAATGGTCTTTATTAAGAGAAGCCAATTCATTTTTAGCTGCTATTTCTGATATAGCTTCATCACTTTCTATAATAGACCAACCAAAATGTTTTCTAAGTAGTTTTATGTATTCTTCTGCAAACTCTGTTCCTGTCTTTTCTGAGCTGTTTATGTCTTTAAGGATGTCATCGGGATTTAGTCCAGTAAAAATTCTACTTTCGTCTTTAGAAATTCTAAAATTAGTAAAGTCTGATTGGAACTTTCCTTTATAAAAACTAAGAACATCATCATATTCTGCAATAGTAGTCCACCCAAGAAAGTCTAAGTTTTTTAGCTTATACATCTTGTTAATGGTCATTGTACCAAAAGCATTAAATAAGTTCTGTAAAAGAGGAAAATGTTTATTATAAAGTTCATCAGAATAAATTTCATCCTGTAAATTAAAGGTTTCTCTTAAAGATTTAGCAATAGGAGCATCAGAGTCTATAATTGCTCTTAATATTTCTTCTGTATCTTTTCCTGCAAATTCTTTAAACATAAAAAAGAACCCTTTATTTGGACTATATAGCTTACGTATATTATCTTCATAAACAGCAGGATAATTTTTACCCATTATTCTAGTAGAATAAACAGGAAGAATACTAGATAATTTTTTAATAAACTTATTAGTTTGTACAAATAATCCTAATTTATTTTTAGTGTCTCCATAAACATTTAAACCTAGTTCTTTTTCTATTTCTTCTGTAGTTTCATCTGTTTCTACTTCTGGTAAATTAAATAGGTCTGTAGAATCTCTCCATTCTTTTATAGCTTTAAACAATTCAGTAGATGCCCCTGTTTCAGAAAAACCACCATTAAAACTATTTAAAAAAGACTTTTGCTTAGAATCTTCTAAATTTCTTAGATAAGGAATAAAGCCAGAAATAATAGGTCTTAACTCTTCTCTAGTTATAGAATTTCTAGTAAGTATTTTAAATAGGCTATTTTCATTATTTACAGTATGACTAGATAAGTAAGAAGTAAATAAAGTATCAAACTTTTGTTTATTCACAATAGGTTCTGGTAAAGTCTGACTATTAAGAAATTGAGATAACAAGCCTTCAATCATATCGTTATCTGACATTTCTCCTGGAGATGTTTCTTGTTCTGATACTGGATTAATTACTGTTCCTTTATTCTCATTAATAAACTCCACAACATCTGAAAATACTGTATTCTCTACTGTTCCTTGTCTAATTCCTTTTATTAAGTTAATAATAAAGTTCTTAATATCTTGAAGTACAGTAGTTCTGGGTACAGTTAAAACAGTCTTATAAAAATTACTTTCAGTATCTCTAAATACATTACCAACAAATTCTGCTATAATTCTAGCTTTTTGTGGTTGTTCTAATCTGTCAAACTTATCTAAATCTACACCAGTAATTTCACCAGATTCATTAGTCTTTCTAATGTCTGTTCCTGCTACAAATGGATTATCTTTATTTAAACCATCATAACCTCCTAAAGAATATAAAAGGTCTGTAGTATTTAGACTATCAAATCTATTGTTAAATACTTCTACTGCTCTTCTATAAGCTTTTTCTAAAGTTGGGTCTATACCGTTTAAAAGAGTTTGGTAAGTATCGTAATGAATAACTTCTTCTAAAAACCTAGAATCAAATAAAGGAATATTTCCTTTTTTTACTTCATTATAAAACACTTTTGGAACTTGTATTTTTCCTGAGTCATACCTAAAACTATCAGAGGACTCTAATATATCTAAATCCAAAAACTTCTTAGCATATTCTATATAGGCTTCTTTTTCTGCTTGGCTATTTGGGTCTGTTGTAGAAAAAGTAAAGTATTTATTAACTTTATATGGATGATAACCACCATCTTGTAATTTATGATAAGTTCTTAATGGATATAAAATATCTTCCCACGTATATCTAGGTTGACCCTTATCAAAAAGTAAGTTAAATTCTTTTATTGTAGAAAACTTCTTATCTGTACTAGCATTAGGGATTATTTCATGTGTCTCTAGGAACTGTTCTAGGTTTTGTATTCTCTGTCCTCTGTTTTTAATTATAAGTCCAACAGGACTATTACCTACAACCTCTAGTTCCATGTAGATATTCTTGTCGACTTCCTTTACTCCTTTTTCTACTTTTCTAGCTCCTAGTAATGCTTTAACTTTATTATAAGCATCAGAATTAATTATAGTTGTTATACTTCTTTCTTCATTCTGTCTGGCATCTATATCAGCTAAAACACTTTCTATACTAGATTTAAGAGTATCCATATATCTGTCTGAAACTCCTTTATTTTTCCACTTGTCTTTTCTGGCTATAGTTGCTGTAACTACTTCTTTACCTTCTCTAGTTGTTACTGTAGTTCTAAGAAAACCTGTATCTTTAGACTTCTTACCAATAACAATAGTAGGAGTAGAAACTTCTGTATAAATATCATTTCCATCTCCATCTTTGATACTAGTAAAAGCCTCTCTGTCTCTATTATTAGTTAATCTGCCTTTAGTAGGTTCTGACGGAAATAACTCTACTTTAGCTTCTTTTCCTTTAACACCTTTCTTTAAAGCCTCTTTAATAGCTTTAAGTATATGAAACTCATTCTGGATAATACTTTCAGCAAAATTCTCTGTAGAAAATTCTTGTCTGGCTCTAGTACTGTTTAGTTCTTTATCTGGGTCTTTAAATCTCTCAGCTATTCTTTTAAAAAATCTTAATTTAGTTAGGTCATCTTCTATCTTTAGAGGACTCTGGAATTTTCCTTCTAGATTAATAATCTTAAAATCTTCTGTTCCTTTTCTAGTAACTTTAACAACAACTCCTTTCTTAGCATTTGGAGAAGGATTCTTAGTTAGAAAGTTTCCTTTGCCATCATCATCTAGTACAGCCTCAAAAGTATAGTTTTCTGGATTATTAAAAATAGGTTGTAAGTTTTCTAGTTCTTTGGCTTTTTTCTTACTAATTTGATTGTCTTCTTTTTCTACCTCTAAATTAACAGAAGCCAATGGACTAGTTTTTATGTCTCCTTTTAATTTTAAGAATCTTAAAGGAACTCTATTAGTTCTATTCCCATTAATAGCGTTATAATCTCTAGTTAAATTAACATAAACCTCTTCGCCAAACTCTATATTTTCTATATCGTCTAAAGTTACTTGCTGTCTATTATAACTAGGTACTCTACCGTTAAGTACTTTACCTAAAGTTTTAGTAGTAGTATCTAAGAAGAACTCTGGATTTCTTATTTCTATATCTCCAATTTTTACCCAACAATCTCGCATAATATGTATTTTCCTTTAGATTTAATAAAGTAATTTCCTGTACTTGTAACTAAATGATATAGTTTACCAACATAAGGAAATAAAGTTGTTTCTGGTTTATTCTCTAGTTTAGAAGGAGTAAATAATTTTCCTCTATGGTAGTGTATATTACCAATAGGTTCTTTAATTCCAGGAAGTTTTCCGTTAAAATCTCTTATATCAAAGCTCTTTATTTTAGCTCTTGTAAAAGTCTCATTTTCATAACCAACTATATCACTTATCTTATTAATGTTAGTTACATTAACCCATCCTGATGTTGTATATATTTCTACCTTGTCTGTTATCCAGCTCTCTTTTAACATTTTATTTACATTTTACTTGTTCTATCAGTCCTAATTCTTTTAGTCTTGTTCTTATGGCTGAAATATTATTTTCTCTATTTTCCTGTAAGGTAAGTTGTTCTAAGAAGTTTTCCAAGTTTTTATTGGTATTTTTTTTAGAAGTTGTAGATTCTATGTAGTTTAAGTCTCTTAGCTTCTTAGTAATAGTACCATAGAATCTTTCATATCCTTTTTTAGGAATAAATAAACTGGTTTTATCTTTTATATTAAACAACTCTATTCCTAGTTTTCCATCTTGATTTGTAGAAGTAACATTGGAACCTACTAAAGTCATTGATTTTGTATAATTTTCTCTTTTAGTAGCTCTATCTAATTTAGATAATACAAAGTTTATAGAATTTTCTATTTTTTCTTTAGTAGCTTCTTCTGTTTTAGATTTGGTTATATTTATAATATTATCTTCTTCGCCTAAATTAGAAGGGGTTTGTTCTGCTAATCTTTTTTCTTTAATTAAACTATCCTCACTTTTTAATCCTTTAGTTTGAGTTTCTTGGTTAGTAGGAACTTCGTTGCCGTCACTTGTTATTTTATAATTTTTCTCTATTTCTTTTATTACATTATTACTGTAATTAACTGAATTTTGAAAATAATCTATACTGTTTAAAGGAGATATTTCTTTTTTGGTTTTAAGAGACTTATATAGTTCTTTATATCTTATCTCTGTAATTTCTTTTATAATTGCTTCATCTCCTCGTAATAGTCCAAAAGTTACACTCTCATATCCCGAATCTGTCTTTCTATAAGTAGTTCTTTTTAGTTTAAATTCGTCAGAAACTTTATTATTTTTGTAAAAATTATTAAAACTTTCTGTAGATTTGTTTAATTTATCTAAGTTGATAAGTAAAGTTTTAATGTTTTCTACATATGTGGAAAAGGTTTTTAACTTAGTTATAAAATTATATTCTTTAGAGTTTTTTTGATTATTTTTTTCTAAGACCTTTTCTTTAGATACATAGTCAAAATAACCAACTTTATTATTTTTTAATTTAAAATGTTCTACAAAATCTTTCCAACCCATCTTATCAAAAGAATTAGAATCATTTAAGTATTCTTTGACATGTTTATCAATAATCCTTTCTTTTAATATATCTTCTTCTGTTTTAACATATTCTTCTTTAGTCTTATTATCTTCACCATTAAAATTAACATCTTCATTTGTAAGTGGATTAGGATTCTCAAATTCCTCTGGTAAACCAGCTTTATTTACTTGTACAGATTCTCTAACAGTAGGAGTATCTTTATTAGTATTAGTAGTTGTTGGTAAAGGTTCTTCTGACGTAACTTCTTCACTTTCTGTTAATTCTGGAACTTCTACTTCTTCTGGAAATCTAGTCTTTTCTAAGTTAGCCTGACTAATGACAGCTTCATCCATTAGTTCTTTTAGACCTTGTTCTGTTTCATATCTTTCAGCTTCTTCTAATAAATCTTTACTAATTTCTACTGACTTTCTATAAGCATTATAAAGTATAGCCTCTTCTTTAGATAAATCTTTAATTAAGAACTTTTCTTTTTCTACTCTAGTTAGTTTTTTAAAATCTAAAAAATTTTTCTTTTTAGTTTCTAGCTCTCTATTTAGTTCTTCTGTAGAATTAGTAATATCATCTGGTAAGTTAAATTCTATATCTTTTCTAAAAGATTCAGTAATATCGTCTAGATTGTCATTAAGAGTTCTATTAGTCATTAGAACATCTAAAAGACCTTCTGGTTCTAATTCTAGTTTAATCTCATTAGCTGACTTTTGTAAGATAGAAGCATTTATAGCTAATGTAATTTGGTTTCTTTTTAGGGTTCTCCAGGCATTATTTAAAACTTCTGGGCTATAGTCTTTATATTCTTCTTTAGGAGTTTGATTAATAGTATTTTTAAGAACCCCGTCTACATAACCACCTACTCCTGGAATAGCACTAAAAGGACTTCTGTTGGCAAATCTTTGTCTAATATTTAAACTCTTAAAATAAGGATTATTAGGAAATAAAGTTTCTTGTGCTTTCTTTAAAGCTATAGTGTTGTCAAAAACAGTAAGCATATCATTTACTACTTCTTCTTGTATTTCTGTAGAGTAGGTTTCTGGTTTGACTATACTAGCAAAATTATCATAGTCAAGTTTCTTCATTTGGCTTATGTAATCCCTTCTAGCTTCGTCTAAGCCCATTTCATAAGAATCTAGAGCTATGGCTACAGTAAGGTCA
>Ga0209186_1000895_pt1 | contig 22980 bp, 29 predicted proteins | sample SidtaG_FD_187426 | JGI IMG/M metagenome (GOLD analysis project Ga0209186, IMG submission 187426) | Marine algal microbial communities from Sidmouth, United Kingdom - Sidmouth_Male2 metaG (SPAdes) (version 2) | ecosystem: Host-associated > Algae > Red algae > Unclassified | place: Sidmouth...
CCGCCGATGTCCAACGAGAACGTGCCCTCCCCGCGGGCCAACACCTTGTAGGGTCCGGCTGCGCGGGTCCCGAGCTTGTACTTAGTCCGCGCGTGACCATCGACGAACACCCAGTCCCCCGCTTGGACGTTCTTGTTGACCGGCCCCACACGGGCGTCGTAGTTCCTTTTGTACCGTCGTTGTGCCAACGTGAGGAACCGTCGTACTTTGTGGATGAGGTTTTGTAGCCTCGCCCGGATGACCTCGCGGATGGCTCGTGGGCTACCGTCCGTCTCCTCGAGCGTCGGGGAACCGACCATGCGTTCCACGGAGAGGCTCCGTACCCGCTCGGGGGTAACGAACTCGAGGGGTGCCACCCCCGTGCTCTGCTGCGGCCGACTGTTGTAGGCCAGTGTCAGCATCGACACGAGCTCGTCCCAACGGTCTTGGTGATCTTCGACGTACGTCCGCAGCTGCCCCACGATAGTTAGGTTATACCGTTCCACTTGGCCATTCGTCTGCGGATGATACGTGGTGGAGTACCGGTTGGATATCCCGAGGAGTGAGCAAACCCCACGGAAGAACGTGGACCTGAACTGGGGGCCGTTGTCGGACAGCACCGTCGCTGGTGGTTCGTAGGCTGCCACCCAGGAGTCCAAAAAGGCTGCCGCGATGGTCTCCGCGTCGATCCGCTCGAAGGGGATGGCTCGTGTCATCTTGGAGCAGCGATCCACGATCACCAAAAGGTGTTCATTCCCCGCCGCGGTGCGGGGGAGGGGACCGAGCAGGTCCATGCACAAGTCCTTCAGCGGTTCCGTCGCGGGAAACGTCTTGAGGTAGCTTGTCTTGCATCTCTTACCGACGCGTTTCCGCGCGCACTGCGTGCAGTTGGCCACGAAGGCATAGACGTCGACCACCATAGACTCCCAATAGAACCACCGTCGCATCGACGTGTACATCTTGTTTTCCCCCGGGTGTCCGGCTTGCGGAGGGTAGTGTTCCCGCATCATCACCCCGTGGCGCATGTGTGTCGGCACTTAGACTTGTGTGGCCCCGTCCAACGGTGCCACGCACACCAAGAGGCCGTTTGGACTTTCTTGAAACCGAGATTTGTCGCTGGCGTCCATCGCCTCTCGGACCTCAATGCAACTGCCGTCTTCCGCTTGGCCCTCGAGGAGCTCCGCGAGCGTCATAGGGGATAGAAGCCCTCCCTCCGTTTGCGGTGGTGCCTGCCACGCGGCGGACGAGTTGGGTTGCGCCGAGCAAGGTACCGGGTCGGGTATGGCCCCGTCGTCTACCGCGGGTGTTGAGATGCGTGACATAGTGTCCGCCGCGTGGTGGGATGCACCTGGTCGAGTCTGGACCACGTAGTCGAACTCCGCCAATCGCAGCCGCCACCGCGCCAATCTCCCGTGGGCCCCATCTATGTGTAGCATCCACGTGAGTGCCGCGTGGTCCGTGCGCACCGTGAAACGCGTCCTCTCGATGTAGGGACTGAGGAGAAGGGAGGCCCACACCACCGCGAGGCCCTCCCGCTCCGTTGTGCTGTAGTTCCGCTCGGCCGCGTTGAGGGAGCGACTCCAATAGCCCATGGGTCTCGTGGATTGGTCGGGTTGTTCTCGCAGCAGCACCGCCCCGACTTGCCCCGCGCTCGCATCGGTGTCCAACGTGTAGGCCCCATCTCGATGCGGCAGGGCGAGGATAGGTGCCTCCGTGAGGCTCCTCTTGAGCTCCTCGAAGGCCCCCAACGCCTCGCCTGACAGAGTCCCCCATCGGTCGGGTCGCTTGGAACTTGTCATCGCGGCTAGCGGCAGTGTCACTTGGGCGTTGTCCTTTAAGAGCCGCCGATAAACGTTGCACATCCCGAGGAAGCTGCGCAGGTCCTTTTTGCACCGCGGGGGCTAAGCCTCCTTGAGCCCGCGGATGTTCTTATCCTGCACTTGCAGCTGCCCCCGGCCGACGATGTGGCCCAAATGCTTCACCTCCTCTTGGAACAAGTGGCACTTCTTAGCCTTGAGGGAGACGCGTGCTCCACCAAGTGCCGAGAATAACTCCCGGAGGTGTTCCACGTGCTCCCCCTCTGACTGCGAGAAGACGGTGATGTCGTCGACGTACACGAGGCAGCTCGTCCACTTGAGCCCCCCGAGGATCATGTCGATGGCCTGTTGGAAGGTCTCTGGGGCGTTCGACAGACAAAAGAGGAGGCGGATGTAGCGATATGCCCCCTCGCGACAGACGAAGGTCGTCTTGTCACGATCCTTGTCCGCCACGGGGATCTGCCAATACCCCGAGTTACAGTCGAGCGTGGAAAACACCTTGGCGTCCCCGAGGATGTCGATACAGTCATCCATGCGTGGCAACGGGTACACGTCCCGTACTGTCACCTCGTTGAGTTGTCGATAATCCACGCAGAACCGCATCGTTCCGTCGGGTCCCGAGACTAGGACCACAGGGAGGGCCCACTCTGCACTCGAGGGCTCGATATCCCCGGGGTCCCGTTGCCGTCGTATCTACTTCGCGATGAACTCCGGTGAGGCGTGGCTCGCCCGGTAAGGTTGGGCCCGCTGCGGCCGTGCCCCGGAGGTCACTTCGATCCGATGAGGAGTGACGTCGACCTTGCCGAGTTGCCCCGCCCACAACGTCCGGTACTCCTCGAGGAGGTCGTCTACGTCACCACGGAGGGCGTCGGGGACACCCTCCCAGTGGACCTCCGGCTTGGGGTACGTCTTATTCAGCAGGTGAGGTGGCGGCTGTCCTTCGTCGATCCCTTCTTCCGCTCGGCGGCTCGTCTCGGCCTCCTCGTCGGTCTTGCTGGGGGTGTCCATCCCGACCGTCAAGACTGCCCGCGGTCCCCGCTCATCTGCGACGACGTGCAGCGGTCCATTGTACGCCGTCGCGGTCCCGACGACATACTTCTCAGTTAGGTGGACCGGGGCGTCTCCGATGTTCGTAAGATAGAGGGACCGCAAGGTGTCGGGGGAGAACTCCACGATGGCGTTGTGCAGCAGCACCTTCCGTCGGCTCATTCGGACTGGGCGTTCCCGCACTAGGTCGACCCCCTCGACACTGAAGCACACTTGAACCGCCCGGATGCACCGTGGGCCCACGGATACCCCTTGGCGAAGCCGGATGGCCCCGATGTGGGCTTTCGGCTTGTTCCCTCGTCGGGGGGGTGCGGGCCGCGTATTCCCCGTCCAGCTCCGCACCGCCACCGTGGAGGTACCGTCGTCCCACTCAATCTTCTCTGTCTTGGGGGAGATGGTGTCCACGTAGTTCCGCTGGAAGTCCCACCCGAGGATGAGCGGTACTGACAGCGACTTAACCACGAGGAAGTCATACTTCATGGCGGTTCCTCCGACAAAGATGGTCAGAGACACCTCCGCGTTCACCTTGAGCAGTTGCCCCGAGGCGTCACTCACTCGGGTCCGGGGGGGTGCCCGCGACGAGTGCTCGGTCCACCCCTCGGGCAACATATCCGCGCGGATAACACTGGGTCATGCACCCGTGTCGACCAGCGCCCTCGTGGGGGTGGGGGTCTCCCACGGTGCCAACTGGTACGACGCTCCGATCTCGAAATTCTCCTTTCGCGACAGCAGCAGGGTCTTCTTGAACCGCGGGCGGTATCGCCCACGACGACAGGGACATCGGGCCGGGGCGGGCCACGTCGCGGTTACCCCCGGGGAGGCAAACGTGACGCGACGGGAAGGAACCGCGGAGTTGGGGCGGACAAGAGGGTTTGAGGGGGATGTCGAGGCCCCCCCCCCTAGGCGTTTTCCGCCCCGCGGCGTCCCTTGGACGGGGCTGCCACGGGCGGGACGCCCCCCCCTTCCGTCTTCGTTTCCTCCGCGCCGCCGAGCAGTTCGTCCCTCAGCAGGGCCACGACGGTCGTGTGATGCAGGGTGGTGCCCACCCCGGCGTTCCTCTGTCGTAGGAAGGTACTCCGCGCGGTTTTCACGATGTCCCGCTGTTTGTCCGTCAGAATCTGGTAATCAGGTACCCGGTGCCCGCGTGTCCAACACATGTAACACAGCGGGCGAACCGTCGTGGCCTCCCGCCGAGGGTAAGGCGCTTCCCCGCCCGTTCGGAACCCCGGGGTACCCGACGGAAGTACCGCGACCATGTCGTGCGTCTCAGTGTCGTCTTCCTTCCACGGGGAGCCGACGTGGTTGACCGAGAGACCTCGGGGCCCCGTCGACGTCTGCCCCTTCCGCGAACATCCCCCAGGGGACCCCCGGTTGGCGAGCGCCATGACGTCTTCGGCGGCCCGATATTTCCCTGCCACGTAGGTCGACAACTGCTGGTAACTCTATTGCGCCGTGTTGTATACGAATGCATCCGTCCGAAAGTACTCCGGTAGGCTTTGGATCAGCTACTGTTTCTTCGTCCCCTCGGAGTGGATGTTGCCGCACAGCTCGGCGAGGCTCCTTAGACGTGTCGCGAAGGCGTCCACCCCTTCGTTGTCCGCCAGCGTCGCCCGGCTAAACTTGCCCTGCGCTAAGCCCAACGCGAGCGGCTCCGCGTGGGTTGACAACAGCCAATTGACCGCCGCGGGGAAGGACCCAAGGGCTCTCTGCCCGCCTCCAATGTCCGATCCCGGGAGGTTCCGAGTGAACCGCGCCTCGGCGTCTCCCGCGAGGAAGTTGGGAATCAGGTACAGACCCATCCCCTCCGACACGTCATTGTCGTTGCAGGCCTTGACGAACTTCCGAAGCCACGAGAAGACCTTGAGGGGTTCCTTCCCGTTGAACAACGGAGTACCCCCGAAGGAAAACTTCGTGTTCTCGGCCGTCCGTCCCATCTTGCGAGCTTGCGACGCCCCGTAGGTCGAGTGGCGGTTGCGCAGGCGGTACGATCGGTAGTCGAGGACGCCCGCGAAGCGATCGTCCGGACACTCGAGGACCGCCAACTTGCCGGAACCCGCCTTCGTCCCCACGCGGTTTTCGTCGTCGTCAGTTGTCGTCGGTGTGGTACCACAGTCAGGCCGACCCCACTCGGGCGGCCTTCCCGACCGGGCACCCGGTAGTCTCGTCAAAGACCCCGGAAGCAAGCGCCAATACGCACACACACAACTGGTGTGGGCGTCAAAGACAAGCCGCAAACACGACACAGCGTTGTGAGGCTCAACGTTTACTTGCCTCTCTCGGGGGGTCCGGGACTGCTCTGCTGTCCCGCTCAGATATACCCACCTGTCCCCTTCCCTCAACCTTCAGGGGGACCCTTGCACATGGGCGAAAAACAGTGGTCAAACGCGGGCCACACCCGCAGCCGGGGGTGTGCCCCAGACCAAATCAAAACATGCCAACAAAATCCCCGAGGCGAGCGTGAGATGCACTGAGAACATCAGATATGACTCCTCACAACGAAAAGAACAAATCAAGGATATGTTAATAACTCAGAGGACCATAAAGTGGTATTTCCGGAATCACAAGTGGATCATCCCAACCACTATCCGAACGCACCGAGTGCGTCTCCTAATCGGTAGGAATTTGCTTAGTCTAGCTAATCCCGGAAAACAGAAATCTCAGCCTTACTTGGGCGAGCTCCGGGCAAGACCCGCCCCAACGGCGTGTCCGCCTGTGGGCCTTCCACTTCATGGCCCCACCAGCTGTCAAGTCCAGATGGCCTCCGTGTGGCCATGCTGCCACATTTCCCCCTCCTCCACGGTCAGCCGTCACGGCTGTCCGGGAACGGACGAGTGGTCCGCTCGAAGTGGGCGTGACGAGACTCCCTTTGATTTGATGGGGTCGCCTCAGGCGCACGCAAGTCGCGTGGTGCCGGGAAAAGACGCAGTGTCATGCCCCCCCTACGTTGAGGGGGTCGAGAGGGCGGGGTCGTTGCCCGCCCAGTGGACGCTGGCGGCGCAGGGAGCACTCTTCCCGTGTGCCTGCTGCGTGGTGGCGGCCCCACCGGCGTGTGGCGCAGGGGACACTCTTCCCCTGTGCCGTCTCCTGGGACGTGAGAAGGGGGGGGCGGGTGTGCGTACCGTCCATGCCCCCGCCCAGCGACCCTATTTAGCGGTCTCTTCGCGGCGACGGCCGCAGTCGGGCGGCCGCACATCGACTACCACGCGTAGTGAGCGTGCGCGCGCGCGGCGTTCTTCTTGCCCCCACTCCCCTTACTCGGGTGCGCTTCCCCCTCTCCTTCTCCTCCTCACTCGGGTGCGCTTCCCCCTTCCTCGGGTACGCTTCCCTTTTGTCCACCCCTTCCTCTGGCGAGACGGGTGATGTCGGCGGCGACCCCTCCTGCACCGGACCTACTCGTCGAGGAGCCGCTCCCCGAGATGGAGATTGACGGGACGGCGGCCGGGACGCCGCCGATGGCGCCGCAGTCGGCGTTGTCCCCCGTCACAGGTGGGGCAGTCGGGTCTACTCCGCCGGCGCCCCCTCCTCTGGCGTCACCCGAGTTGGGTGCTACTCAAGGTGGCGCGGCGTCGGCACCGCCCAGTCAAGCAGCGACGCCGATGGTCGTTGAGTCTGGGCGACCGGAGGACGTCGACTGGTGGGTCCCTTCCACCCACCCGACCGCTATGGGTGAGGGGGGTCACCACCTCTCGATATACCGCACCTTCCCCGACTCGAAGCAGGTGACGGCGTGGAACCGCCGACTCGCGCGCTTCCCCCGTCAAGTGGCTCCACCTACCGGGTGGCTGGTGGATCTCCCCGCCTTACTCGAACGGGAGGATTGGGGTCCAGTCGACCGCGTACGCCGGGTCCTCTCCCAAAGTGCGGGAGAAGACGAGGTGGCGGCGGACCAGCCAGTGGTCGAGTGGCGTTGGTGTTGCCAGGCCCCGCCCTACTTGGCGACGGGGGACCCGCACGTCAACCACCCAGCCGCCAGACATGTGTACGTCTGGTTGCGTGACGAGCGTCACCTCGTCTCGGTTCTTCAACTCGAGTTCCCTCGCGCGCGGGACCATCGACGCGGCAACTATGTCGTCCTGCCCAAGTGGTGGAAGGACGTGGAGGTCCCGATGGGCTTCCCGGCGATGCTCCCCCGCTTCCTCGCGTACTTCTTGTCGCGGATGCGGCCGAATGAGAATGGGCACCGACTTGATGCCATCCTCGCGACGCAGTGGGTCGTCGAGGTGGCGTCCGTGTGGGTGGCGTCCCTCAAGACAAATGGCTACCTGTGGCATCTGTCTAATGCCTTGGTCGAGGGGATGTGCACTCTCACCCCTGCTCGTCTGGGTGATGGACGGGAAGGCGACTATGCCGAGCTTTTCGAGGAGATGATCATCCTCCACAACTCGTTGAATTGTGTGTCGATCCAAACCTTCCTCCGTCGGACTGCGACCGAGGGGGGGGCGGAAGCGACGACGCGCGGCTTCTTCCATTGGTTTTGTGAGCTCTCGAAGGGCACGTTGCTCCTCCGAGAGGGCCTGGGGTTAGACTCTTACCCCTACGGCCCCGGCATTGGCGTACAGTCGCCGCCGCCGGCTAGTGGCTGGGTGGTGTCGGGAAAGCGCCATGCGCCCCCCAAGAACACAGAGCGACGGGTGACTTACCTACCGACTCCCAAGCGGAACGTCCGTGGCCACGGGTCAAGCAGCCAAGCGGGCCCCTTACGCGCCGGGCCATCCCAAGTACGGGTGGCGGCCCACGTCGACCTTGACGCGCCGGCGGCGGCTACTTTGCCGCCGCCCCAGGTTGTCCACCGGCGCTCGCCCACGGCGGCAGCCGCTGCGGTGGTCACGCCGCTGGAGCCGCCGGCATTTGCCGAGCCCTTCCCCGCCGCTAACGTGCTGGCGGATTTCTGTCGTGGCCGGAGTTTGCCGGATCAGTGCACCCGGAGGTTGCTGACTATGCTCCCCCCGGTCGGAGCGGACATCTGGGATGCCTCGCCCGTCGTGGCTGTGATCGCCCTCGCCGAAGTCTTTGGGAGGGTCAGTCGTCGGGTCTCTACCTTGGCGGTTGACGTCCACCAAGCGGGGCAGCCGGCTTTGGCCCAACGCCTCCTTAACGACTTGTCGGGGCGGGCGCTCGGGGACCAACTGCGGGTCCAGCTGTCGACTACTCTGTCGCAGCTGCCCACGTATGGGTCGAGGTGTGGGTCTACACCTCACTCGGCGTCGACCCCCCCCTCGTCAGGCGGCCACGACCCCAGTGGTGGAGTCGCCCCGCCGTCCGGGCAGCAGTGGCACAACTCTCCCAACTATGGGCGGGCGCCGGCGCCTCCTTCGCAGAACTTTGGGCCGGCCGGGGAGTACGGCCACTATGCCGGCGCCGCTTCGGGTGGGAGTTACGCCCCGCCGGTGACGTACTACCCCAACGGGCCGCTGTACCGCCCCGAGAGCCCTCGTACACGGGGTGGTCCCGCTGATAACGACTCGCATCAGGGGGGCGGCCACAGCTATGATAACCGCCCCGACATGCAGTCGTGAGGGGAGGTGGGTGGCTTCAGGCCATGTAAGGGAGGGCCCTGGGGTCTCACGTTTCTAGTCGTACATGATTGGGTGCGGTTTCGTGCTTGTTGATAGTCATAGTATACCATCATGCTACATCTAGACCAGCTTGTCTCTTGCTTGGGTCCCACTCCGACCTGGTGTTGAGACCCTATAGTGGGGCTTGTTTCACTGTGGAGTCGACGAGAGTTCGTCGACGCCACGTCTTCGCCGCACGGCTAGCTGATGCCGTTGGCAGTACTGGCGGACCTTCTCAGTCGGAAGGTCCTCGACATACTCCCACGTGTCTTCCTTTGGTCCATACCCGAACCAGCGGACCTTGAGCATAAGGCGTCCGTTGTTATCATACCCCTGTCCGACAATCTGGTCGAAGACAGCCTCCATCGTCTTCCCACTCGAAGACGGGAGGGAAGGTACACGCCATGCCTTAAGGGCGCGTTCCCACGCCGGATCATCCTCCGCGGTTCCGGCGCCAGTGTGGCGTGGTTACCGTTTATGGTACGGATCCCATCGGTACTTTCGATGGTGAGACGACGGCCATCAGTCTTGAGTACCTGATACGCCCCCTTCGTCCTGAAGATGAGTTTACCTCCCTGGTTCTCGTGTGACTTTACGAAGAACCAGTCTCCGACTCGGAGAGCTTCTCGCGGGCTCTTGACTCGTTCGTCAAAGTGCCGTTTATAGCGGGCCTGGGTCTTGTCCATCGACTTCTGGACAAGAGGGTTCATCTCGTCTAAGCGCTTGCGGAAATTCTCGCACGCTTGACGGGGTGTAGAGGGAGGGGCCTCGTCACCCGTGCCTTGCGTAAGGCGCTCGATAGCCACCGGGCTGGGTTTCCGGGGGCACACAAAGGAGAAGAGCGCTTCCCCTTTGCTACTGTGCGCTAGGGAGTTGTAGGCGGTGACCAGTAGGCTCACATACCTGGCCCAGGTTACGACGTGTTCACGTACATAATGCCGGAGTTGCGGTACTAGCGTTTTGTTGAAGCGTTCCACTTGGCCATTTGTCTGTGGATGGTAAGGCGTAGCGTGACTAGTACTTACGCCCAACATTTGCAAGACTCCTTGGTAAAGTACGGATGCAAATTGCGGTCCGTTATCTGACAAAGTCGAGTCAGGGATGCCATAACTGGCAATCCAAACATCAATCAAGGCACTGAGAACAACCAGTGCCGTCACATCTCGAAGGGGTACTACCCTAGTCACCTTCGAGAGGCGGTCACTCATGACCAAGAGGTACTCATATCCCTCTGGAGTTCGGGGGAGAGGACCAAGGAGGTCAATGGCTACTGAAGTAGCCGACGGGGTGGTACTCCCCCGCGGGCTGCTCCTGCAGCAGAGCACAACCAAGTTGGTCGTAGCTCGCGTCAACGTCGATGATATACTTCCCCTCCCTTCGAGGTAGAGCCAAGATGGGAGGGCTACACAGTTGTTCGCGGAGTCGGTCGAACGCGGCCTGCTCCTCCATGATCGGAGGGCAGAGTTTCTTGGGTAGCGAGGAGCTCACCAACTTATTCAGGGGCTTCGCGACCTTGGCGAAGTCAGCCGTGAAACGTCGATATACGTTACACATACCCAGGAAGCTGCGCGGTTGCGTTCGTGTCTTCGGGTATATCTCATTCACACTGATGCGACCCGGTCGTATGACATGACCCAGGTACTCCACCTCATTACTAAAGAGGTGACACTTCTTTGCCTTGAGGGTGACACCGTTCTCACCCAACAAGGTAAACACCTTCTTTAAGTGGGAGAGGTGTGACTCCGCATCAGCGGAGTAAACGATGATGTCGTCGAAGTAGACGAGGACATACTTCCATTTTAGTCCGGCCAGTATCATGTCAATAGCGCGCTGGAAAGTGGCAGGCGCATTTCAAAGTCCAAAGGGGAGACGGGTACACTGGTACGTCCCCACATGAGTCGTGAAGGAGGTCAAGTGCTTATCCTCCCCGGCGACGGGTATCTGCCAGTATCCCGCGTTGCAGTCCAACGTCGAGAAAAACTTGGCGTCTCCCAAGGAGTCCAGACAGTCATCCATCCTTGGGAGCAGATACGTATCACGCACCGTTCTATCGATGCGTTTACGATAGTCGATGAAAAAGCGTGTGGACCCATCCGGCTTCGGCACAAGAACAGCCGGACTGGCCCACTCGCTAGTGCTGCGTTCAATCACGTCCAGCCTATGCATATTGTCTACTTGCTCGCCGACGAGTTGTCGGGTTCGGAGACCCATGCGGTATGGATGTAGACGCACGGGTTTGGCACCAGGCTTTAGTCTCATCCTGTGCTCGGTCGCCTTGATGGTGCCAAGGGATCCATCCCACGACCCGTGGTGTCGGTCAATCAGCGCCTTGAGACGTCCGCGAAGAGATTCCGGGACGTTCTCTTCGGCAATAGGGGTATCATTCTCCCGGTTCCCCACTGGTTTTGACGACGCCACCAGTACTGTCGGGGCGTCTTCGTAGAGGACCTTTCCCCACTGCCCCGGCGTCACGACGGTGATGTTACCTTCGTACGCCTCGATTGTGCCGAGAGACATACTCTTGGGAAGACGGAGTTTGTTCGTCCCGGTGTGGATTATCTCTAGCCACCAAGGCTCATCCGTCTTACAAGTCAGGGTGCCCGGAGCGACATGTAGTCTATATCGTTCAAACACCCGCTGCCTCTGAGTAAACAGGCCGCTTCCTTGGAAGGCAGTTTGCACTTTCACGTAGCCTTTTGACTTGGGCTCTATGATTTTGTGCTGTGCCATTTGCACTTTTGCTTTCCCTTTAGAGGAACAGTCGCACGGCGTCGCAGTTGACGTCGCCACCGGGGCAAAACTCTTACCCCGACGGAGGATGGGAACACGGCACCCATCCTTTAGTTGGATGAAGTTCGGGGGTCCCGAAATGATTAGGACATGGGCATCCGAGTATGGGGTACCCAAGAGTAAGGGCACCGACATGCCCTGAACGACGCCCAACGAGTGCGTCGTCTCATACGTACCGATGCGCACATGTAGAGTAACAAAACCCGTTATGGGAAGGATATTCCCATTCACATCGAACATGTTGGGTGCGGACTTTTCAAGTGGACAAACCGGCACCTCCTTCGGGAGTAAGTCTTCCCGAATCAAGTACACGCCAGACCCGGTGTCGACTATGGCCCGGGTTGCCAAGAGGTGCTCGTCCTGCATCCATACTCTGGTTGCAACTTGATAGTTGCTTCCTGTCAGGATCGCCACAGCTTTACTGCGATCCACGCCCTTCGGGATTGGCATGTCCCGAGGACGTATCCGCTGAGGACGTCGCAGGAGCTTGACTTTGCTCTTGCGTCGCGTCCCTTGATTACGCACTGGGGACGTCGGGGATTCATCCATCCCAGCGGCTAGGCGTTTCCCTCATCCGACTCCGAGGAGGATGCCGCGGGCTTGCCTGCCTGGGGATTCGGTTCCCCCTTCTCAAGGGGAGACTGACTCCCACTCGAGGACTCGTTGTCGCCGGCTGTTGCGACAACGGGAGGCCCAGTCGGCCTCGTACTCTTTCGGAATCGGGCAGGACGAGACTTCTCCTTGGCCCATGGACTGTTCTGTGCTAGTCGCGCACGGAGACGCGGGTCCAACGTGGGACACTCTTCCGCCCAGTGGCCCGTCTGGTTACACTGCCAGCACGTGAAGCTTTCAGCCTTTCCACTCCCGCCTACTTGGGGCGGGGTCGTTGTGGCCACGCTGTGCTCGACTGATTCCGAGCGAGTTGTTTTCGGACGGACCGGGTACCGGGGTGATACTAGAGCCCGTGCTTGTCGACGGAGGCGAGTTGCCTCCGCGAGCTTGGCGGCCTCCTCGGCTCGCTCTTTCTGTTGTGCCGCTTGCATCCAGCGGTACTCATCGCCTCGAGTTTGGGCGATGCGGGACAGCTCCGCCGAGGTCATCCCTGGTTTATTCCGTTCGCGTAAGGTAGCACGAACCACAGGGTGAACGCCTTCGACAAAGCGTCCCTTGAGGGCTCCTGTCGAGTGGAGGAACCCGCATGAGGTGTTCAATACTCTGAGACGTTCTGCATATGACATCTCATCTTCATTCTCTTCTTGGCGCGCCTGGTGGAACTGTTCCGCGAGGCCGGCCACGGACGACTCATCCGCATGCATACGGATGATCCAGTTGACCAGATCCAAGTAGGAGCTGACCTCTCCTGGGTTGCCGCCACGTCGAGTTGGCATGACGGCCATTACCTCGGAGCGAAGTGGCTCCAAGGCAAAATCTTGTAACAAATAGAAGGCCTCTCCTTCAGAGACGTCATTGTCGTCGCACACCGTGCAAAACTTGCGCAAGAACTAAAAGACTTTATGCGGCGGGTCACCGTTCCATTCTGAGCGGTCACCAAAGGATTGCATGACATCCTCGTTGAGCTGCCCCATAGGATGGGCGTGCGCCCGCGTCTAGGAGACCTATTTATTCTCCAGCGCGTACGTCTCGCAATCAAACAAATCCTGATAGTGGGGATTGTTGACCGTGATCTTGTCTGGTCCAACTCCTTCCAGCCCTGTCGGGCGCTCCTCTGAACGATCACGCCACGGCACTGGGACTCGCCGAGCCGAACCAGATGCATGCACCGGGCGGTGCCGGGGAGTAACCCGTGGCGTTCGCCGTTGGCTGCCACCGCGCGGAGAATCGCCGCCGGAATATTCGCCATCAGACGATTGCCACGCGTAATGCAGTCGTCGGCGGGACTGAGTGTGTCCACTTCGTCGAGGGTCGGGACGCGCCATAGGGCTCCGGACCAAACCGGTCGTAACCGGTAGTGAACGGGAAATCTCGGACCGTACCGCCTCAGCGATGGCGTCCTGCAACTCAGGACCCACGCTGAATAATCCACCCAACGAACCACGGGGAGCACGACTAGAGCTCCCACCCGCGGGCTCGTCTCCAAGCCGGGGCACCGACTCACCGACCGCAACCTGGGACGTACCGTCCGTCCTCCCAGCTACGTGCGACAGTCTCGTGCCGAAGAGGGTGTTGGCATCCGATGGGGAATCGACGGTGTCACTACGAACCGTGCTCGCCCCTGCCGGAGGGTGAACTCCACCCGGTCCGACGGAGGAAGCCGGAGGAAGAAACAAGGAGCCACGTCCGGCTCCGCCCACATCTCCGCCACCCTGGCTACGTGGGACTACACGACCACCCACTGGTGGTATGGGTCCAGGGGGGAGCGAAGCCGTGCTCCCCCTCTCACTGGCCCTATCAGAATGCGCGGAGGGGTTTCCCCCCTCCCCTCCTGACATCTGGTAACCGAGTAGGCTGACCAATCAAACATTGCGGGGTTGCAACGGAGGAACAAAGATCGCTGGGGGAAGAACGTCAGCTCGACCACCTCGCGTCGCGAGAACGAAGGTAGCAAAGTGTGCTCCTTCCCCTGCTGCTCCACCAAATGTGGTACCACAGTCAGGCCGACCCCACTCGGGCGGCCTTCTCGACCGGGCACCCGGTAGTCTCGTCAAAGACCGCGGAAGAAAGCGCCAATACGCACACACACGACTGGTGTGGGCGGCAAAGACAAGCCGCAAACACGACACAGAGTTGTGAGGCTCAACGTTTACTTGCCTCCCTCGGGGGATCCGGGACTGCTCTGCTGTCCCGCTCAGATATTTCCACTTGTCCCCTTCCCTCAGCCTTCAGGGGGACCCTTGCAAGTGGGCGAAAAACAGGGGTCAAACGCGGGCCACACCCGCCGCCGGGGGTGTGCCCAAGACCAAATCAAAACATGCCAACAAAATCCCCGAGGCGAGCGTGAGATGCACTGAGAACATCAGATATGACTCCTCACAACGAAAAGAACAAATCAAGGATACGTTAATAACTCAGGGGACCGTAAAGTGGTAATTACGGAATCACAAGTCGATCATCTCAACCACGATCCGATCGCACCGAGTGGGACTCCTGATCGGTAGGAATTTACTTAGTCTAGCTAATCCCGGTAAACAGAAATCTCAGCCTTACTTGGGCGAGCTCCGGGCAAGACCCGCCCCAACGGCGTGTCCGCCTGTGGGCCTTCCACTTAATGGCCCCATCAGCTGTCAAGTCCAGATGGCCGCCGTGAGGCCATGCTGCCACAGTCGGTGACGACGAGGAAGATGTAGACGACGGGGTCGGCGAGGGACTACGATGACGCCGTCTTTTCCCTTTGCTGCGGCTCTTCCGCGTGTCCACGGGGAAGTCCCGGCGTGGGGCATCTTGAGCGGAGCCTGCTGGGCTCGCCGCGATGACCCGAGAAACGTCGGCCAACTGCGACTCGCGGAACGTCGACAACGCCGTATCCAGATCTGCCATCGCGAGGGGCGCCGCCGGATCGTGCTCTTGATTTTCCAATCCCGTCCGATATCCGTGACGTCGAGGAAGAAAGGTATCGGCCCCCAGCGGGACCCGTCGTGCTTTCTCGTCCACGAGATCCGCCAATGGTGGAGGCGGGGTGAAGGGAATCCCTGATCCACCAGCATATCCCCCGGGTGCGGCGCCCGCTGGGGTCAACGCGAATGTACCCGCCGGCATATCGCTAGTGGTCGAGTCCAACTTGGGGAGGTCGGAAGGCGACACCATCGTTGTGGTCGTGCGGTAGACGACGACTGACCGACGCGGAGCTCCACGTCGTCTTGTCTCAACAAACCAACCGACGATTGGGGAACCGGCTACCCGATGCGGGCGTGGCAACGGCCGGAATCCCCTGCTGCTCGACCAGAAATTGTAGCGGTTCTTGGCACCACCACTTTGGTTCGTCGTCCAGCCGAAGTGACCTCTTGATCAGCTCGGTCCGTCGAAGGAACTGCCCCGGAAACCGACCCATAGCCCAGCCTTTCCCGAACGGGAGGAGAGGATCACGGAAAAGCCCAGGGGGGGAATCGTAGTCCAAAGCACAGTTCGTTTTATCAAACGGCGGTGGGGACGACCTCCCGACTGTCAATAAACCCCTCCCCAACCCGAGCGCCAGCGGCTAAAGTAGCCACCCCGAATGCGCCAAACAGATAAATCCCTCCAAAACGAGAAGTTCAAACAAGTAGTAGAGGGGTTGGGAAAACCACGAGGGAAAAACCCCGCCCGCGACCAGATCCGATCTCCCTGAGATTCGGACAGGTCATTCCCTTGCTGTCCTGGATCGGGATATTTTGGGGCCGCCGCCGGGGGTGTGCTGTCCACAGCTGAGGGGCCGCCCCCCTTCCAGCCGCGGAACCCCCCGACCGCTACATTCCCGCAAGAGGTCACCCATGCCGTGACGGCACACCAAGTGTCCCGTGAACGCATGCATCTGACGCCTCTCCGACAGAGAAGATTAATTTGTTTTTATCACTCTTTACACTGTCGCACATATTTGTAGTCTACAAGTCTTGCAAGTAGCAGCTCGCCATGCTTGCACCATGCAGATCATATATAGGCCTCTTCATTACGCTCCTTTGTCCGGACCAAAAGAAGAGGCCGAAGATTCATCATTCCCGCTTCATTGACGCAAACCACCTCTGACAGCCTGTCTAAGCGGTGACGGCCGCCCCGGCGGGCTACCTCAATATTTACCAGCCATCCTCCTGCCTGTTTTGGCAGAGCTCTCTCTTAGAAAAATAGAAACGCCTCCTATGTGTGTGCCACCAGACCACCTGCAGGGTGGGACCCATCTCTCAGTACCACGTGTGGGAGGCCTCTCGAATGCGAGCGCTCTGTCAGGCACAACCGAAGAAACCTCTTGACGTTCACTCACGTTTCCAGCTCAAGTTGGTCTGAAACTCATGCGTACACCCTCTGACGTCTTGCTCTAGCCAGCGGCGGGCACTTTCTACCCGGATTCGTGACTCCAATATGCCCTCATCGTACCTCTTTCGCCTGACAAGCAAAAGGGAAAACCCTGACACGTCAATATTCCAACAGAACTTGAGCTCATACCGAGAAGACACCGGACATCGCTCGGTACGCTGGCAATGGAGCTTTCGGGATAGACCAGATCAGCCAATCCACGCAAAATAGGGACGTTCTGAGGCCCTTCGATGTCGCTCAAAAGGGCTGTCGACGCAGTGGTGCATGTCTTGGAGTTTTAGCGGATATGGGCGTCGTCACGAAGGCATGCAGCATGTTTGTGCTTTCATCGTTGAATCTTTGGTACAGCAATTCTTTTGGATGTTTGCTCCCAGACCGTCCATGAGCGGTTAGGTTTTCTCAGCGAGCTGATTTGATATTTGCGCGTCCCCATTAGCATGATGTTGGCCTTCGGAGGTCGTCGGAAGTCAGCATGCATCTGGGACACCATCTGTCTTCTGAATCTCGGTGAGAGGCAACGTAATGTAGTGGTCCATCCCGGCAATCGCTGGCACCCACTTCACACACGAGACGATTTCGTTGCGGTTCCGCACCCACCGGACCAGCGCGTTTAGCAAGTACCATCCTGACAACCGTTCTCATGTCGCAAGCGACGCGAGCCAAAAGAGATGTTTCTGGCAAAGCGAGGACGCGCGCCGCCTTCATTTCAGTCCACAGCCTCCTTCCGGTTGGCCCTGGGAGACACCATCTGTCCGCATGGGCTTCTCGCGATCTGGGTAGGGGTTTCCAATTGGTTTGTAGAAATCGGATAAGATTGGCACAGATCGACCTCAATCGAAACGTAGTGGAGAAACGGTTTCGGAGAGCCGAATTCGAAGGCACCACTTGCAATTGAAGCGTCAAGAAGTTGTATGACCGACCTGTTTTGATGTCATGCTGCCAATCCCGACGGGGCCACACTCGACCTCTTCGACGGCTCGGAGGCGACGCTTCGGTACGCGAAAGTTAGCGCCCACACTATGTCTACCCCCTTCGCTGGTTTCCAGGATTTCACCACCGACATGCTACCCGCATCATGCGCTGCACTCAGGCCGCTCGCCTCTTGAAGCAGTCATCGACGCTTTCATTCACGAAAGTTGGTGCGCACTAGGCCTGCACCACTCGCAGGCTTGGACCTAATGACAACCAACATGCTACCACCATCGTGTAGCGCACGTGGGCCGCCCACCTCGCGAAGCAGTGGTGACTATGAACGGCACAAGAGGGGAAAAGATATAACTTTCAAGGAAAGAACATGACCGACTGCGGGGTTTGGAAACGAGGTGGATGACAAGAGAACATTGTTGTGTAAGACCCAGCGTACGTAGAAAATGTACTGTCTCGGGACAGCGCCAGCTTAAGAAGCCACATCGCACTGTACCCACGTGGAGCAAACCGTAAAAAACAGGCCCGCACGTTCTCTCGGCGCGGTCTGCGCCCAACGCCATGTAGTATTCGGCCGAGTCGAGCAAACCGCGTGCATGAAAGGCCGCGCACGCGCATCCCCTCCCACACACACAACTGGCTTACTCACGAGCACACGCACACACACAGCTCCTTCGCATCACATGTACTCATTCTCCTAACTCTCCTCCAACCAAGTCGCCGGGACAGTTCGGACAGAGGTCGAAATTAGCCAAGGAGAGACTTCTACTTCAAGAGAGCGAGCAAAGAGCCGAGCGGCTTTCATGCACGTGGTTGCGAACGCACCGAATAAGAACGTGTGTCGAGTAACAATGTCCACTGCCTCGTTCATGGAATGGTCGATGTTGACGAGGTAGTCGACCCACACGACGACCACCCTTTCACACAGTTCTGCCGCCGCTGTCTCCATCAGGTCCGCCGAGATAGAAGAGCTGCAAGCGGCTGCCTTCGCCGGGTTGTACCCGCTCAATGTTACCGAAATGGCGGCTGCAGCTTTTGCATCGTCGAGAGGCGACGAGGCAACGGTCCTTGCGGCATCGGCGGCCGCGTTCGTTGCCTTGATGAGAACGTCGTGCGTCGACTCTTCGACGACCGCCGCCATCTTGATCGCGTCATCCAACTCTGAAGAGGCGAACCGCCACGCTGACAGCGGCGCGCCGCCGCGCGTGCGCCACACAGTACTCATCAGGTCGCTCGAGGCGCCTGCCAGGAGAAGGGCGACGAAGGTTGTCGAGCGGGTCAAAAACGGCGCGTACCAAGCGGGGTGGGAGGGCGGCGCACTCCAGCGGTTGAGCGCACGGGGGAGGGGCTACGCCCCTGAGGTCTGCGTCCAAGCCAGAGTCCCAACCAAGGAAAACGATGAAGGCGTCGATGACGGCATCTACGACGTCTCTTCAAACAGCGGGCTCGAGGAAGGCTGTGGCTTGGACCAAGACCGGCACCACCACGGTCGGCCCCATCGAGGTTGTGACGACTGGCGCTGGCCACACATTGGCGCGAACGGTTGTCGGGACCCCTCGCGGAAGGCCGCGGGTGATGGGATTACTTTCTTCGACTCGGTGGCCACGGAGGTGCAGGAAGAGGAAGACAAGGCGTCTTTAGGATGGAGCTCGGCAACGCGGGGCCGCCGCGTGGGCCGGAGGGAGAATGGAGGGCCGCGCCCCGCAAGTTCCTGAATGAGGGTGCCGTGTCGGCTCAAGGTCCGTCCTCAATAGTATGGGAGAAACGTCTGTGGTCACCTCCCACCCTGAGTTCGGGTGGAGGGAGACAACGTGCTCTTGCAAGAGCACGCTGCCGGAGAGCTTCGCGACCCGGCCGACAACTGCTCAATGATTGCGTCGTGGCCGAAGTGGGGTGAAAGAGGCTTCGGACGGCGCCTTGCTTGCGCGCGCTGCGACTTCTCGCGCCAAACCCAATCCCTGCTCTTTGCAGGAGCGCGACCCGACCTTATTCGCTGGCGTCTGCCATCCAATTGACCAAACTGACTCTGCTTCCTTCACCTCAACATACAGTGGATTGCGACGCAATGCCCGGTGCGCGGGGAGACATAGAGCCGTGGAGTTTGCTTTAGGTAAAAGGGCGGGCAAGCGTGCCGGATGGTGCCAGCTGCAGCGTGGGCAGCTGTGTCGGCTTTGCGCCCGTCCACGTGGGCCCTGTGGCATGTGCACCCTGCCCTTACTGTGAGTTTGGCTGCGCCTGACAACTGCTGCGCGGGTCTGTCTGTCGGACAAATTACCGTGGCCTCTTCAAAATTCTATATCCGTCCTTAAGCGTGTCTGTGAAACCCGGCCTGCTTCCCCGCAGGCACATTCGGGGGCGTGCGTACCATCATCAGATAGTGGCCACAGCACACCACCCAGTCATTCTTTGGCCACCTCTGACCTGGGCTGCTCGGGTTTGCGTGGCAGACCCATGATGGTGACACCTAGTTTCACGAAAATCCGTGTGGCGACCTCGGCGCAATGCAAGGAGCCTGGAGTAGTCAACACCCCGCTCGTCAAGGCCTCCGAGGAAACACAAACGCAGGGGCATCGACCTGAAGCGCGCTCAATCAGTCTGTATAGAATGTCTACCCCCTTACGGTCATGCTGCAGTGCACTGAGATCTCGCTCGAGAAACCGGGATGATTAATGCAACTCCCGTCAGACAAACAGTAGTACTGTCCGCTCCCGAAACAGAGGACTGTTCCTTCCTCTGATACGAGAGAAAAAGGGGCCTCTACAAACTGGACGCAGCACTTGGTTGGTACTTTTCTCTTTTAAACAAGTCTCCTGAATCAAAAACACACTGTATCCCGCTTTACAAGCTTCACATTTTATATTGTACGAATACACCATATCTCTAGGACATAACCTGGTCTAAAACATCGGTCTTGAATTATTTTTCATTGGCTTAGCCAGTGAGATTTCCATGACTGGTTGATATACGCAGATCAGATCTCTCACACCACGGCCGGCCCGAATGCACGTCGTCAGCAACTATCCAATGCAGTCTGCGCGCCGAGCCCAGCACCATCACCGCTGGGGTCCGCCCCAGCCGCTCGCCGCTTGACACCAGCGCCCCGCCACTCGCCACTGCCCGCTTCCTTGTCCTCTTCCAGCCGAGTTACTGCCGCACATCGCCACCCACACTGGCTGGCTGTTTACCCCACTGATGGCGGCCGACCCAACCGCTCTCAACTGGCACGGGGTCCCTGGTTGGTGCCGACTGAGTCTCCGCGCCGTCGCCACCAACACTGCCTGTCGCCCCCGCCGGTGGCGGCCGCCCGCGCCGCTCTCAACTGCCACAGGCTCCCTGGCCGGTGCCGGCTGATTCGCGCCAGCCCGTCGCCCCCCAAAGTGGCGGTGTACTCCTCCACTGGCCATCGCCTCTGCCGCTGGCCCCTGCTGCTGGGTCCCTAGCCGCTGCCGGCCGCGTCACTGACGCCTGGGTGTCTCCCGCCCGGCAGCACCCCACACTGGCTGTCGGCCCCGACGCTGGGCACTGGACCGAACTGTGAACGGCGGCACCTGGTCCTTTGAAAGTGGGGATCGTGTCGCCACAGGCACGCTCCACCCACGCTCTCTGCCGCTCGTACCTCCAGGCGCTGCCGCTGACGGATGCCAGTGGTGTTTCGCGTCCGCCAGTGGCGTCTCGAGCCTCTGTTGGCACCCAATGTTGCGAGCGCCGCACGCGGCGGGAGGCATCTTTGCAGGGGAGCGCGCATTCACGTTTTCCGGTGTTTGTTTTTCGTGTTACCCTCCGGGCTGCCTGTCGATTTGGAGGTTTACCGGGAATTTGGCTGCGACATTGGGACGAGTAAGCCGTCCGGTGGTAGCATGTTCACTCTCTTCACCCGTAGGCGCACACGGTAGGCGCCGGCGGCTTCTGTCTTCTCCGCAGTGATCCTCCATACCCGTTCCATCTCCTGGTCGCTTACGTTTCCGTTACGCTATTTTGACTCCTTGCAATCCGCTGCGCAACAGGGGGCTCGCAGAACTTCATCGGCGGCCGCGACGCATGAGCTTGAGCTCCGGTTTCTCTTCCTCAGGAACATGAGCTCTTCTCTATTGTGGAATCGAGAGAGTTCAGAATGCGCGGCGGGGGTCGCGCTCGTCATGCTAGGGTGATGGCGGTCTGTCAGACGGAAGATTACGGACAGACCATGTAATCGTGACAGCTGGGGCAGTACTCAATCTTTAGTGCGTGTGGTCTGATGGAAGGACCTCAATTGAGACTTTAAAAGCACAACAAGAGAAAAATCGAACGCAGTAGGCGTCGTGGTAAGGCGGTGGATGACTGGTGAAGATCCCGGGGCCGAACACGTCACATGAGGCCCCGATGTGCCGGACGGACGGACCGCACCCTCACAAGTTGTTTGGTTCGGTGTGACTCTCAGATCGCGTGCGACACTGGTCAATCACGTCTTCAGCTGACACTGAAAATTCAGTTGATCGCTGGACTGCGCTTCTGTTGCCGCCTACGGCAGTTCCCATGCAAATTCGTCGAAAATAAACAAACAGTTTGTCTCCTGTAGGATACTCTATCTCTTCGGAGTGCTAAACATACGTGAAAAACCTGTTCAGTTGGACCTCTCCTCCCATTTGTACTGCTCTGCAGTCGTGTCGTTCCCGGCGATGCTTCGGGCGCTTCCGGTCAAATCAGGAACAAAACGACCCAAACACACATTCTATGCAAAGGAGCCCACGTGGTGCATCGAAGTGCTTTTGTCACGATGGTACCCGTCATTCTTTGTCTACAACCACCTTGACGCTACGTTCGGACTGACCTGGGCACAGGCGTCCTAGACCGCCTGCACCTCTCCACTATCAGCAACATGCGGCTCGTTTAACCTTGTTTTAGCGCCGCTTTCCATCACGTCCGACAAGTGTGCTCAGATATATCAGGCGATCGTTCTGGCTGCCAAAGCACGTGCGACATGTGAACTCCTCGACTCCTCCCCTCAAGAGAGCTTCGTGCTGTGAAAGAGACGTACAGAATCCTGCCGCTCTTCGAATGCCGCTCACGCGCCCGCAAAGAAAAACGCAGCTTGGGGGCCGCAGCCGGCCTGGTGAATGTCGTGCAGTGACTAGGCGGACACATCGTTGCACGTGCGCAAGCAGACCACAAGGGGCGCCGAGCGGCCCGGTCTGCACGGACGGAGCGTGGCTTCTCGGAAGATCCTTCCTACGCAGTCGACATCTCCATCTCGCACGCCGCGGTACAACGGCTGGTTCCTGTTTGAATTGTCCAGAAACGGTGTGCTTCTTCTCACCAGCGCATGAGGCTAGCCCTGGGGCGCGACCTATCTGTACTTCCTCAGACGTTGTAGGACCCACTTTTAACACCTGCAGGCAGTCCGGCCATCCAGCCTGCCCACCCCGGATTCATGCCACCGGCCAGAGGGCCGGCCTCCAGACGACATTCTCCAGTGAAGTTCGGATCCCTAGAGCCGGCCGCTCGAGTCGCGCACGCCCTCTTTCATGAAGCCTTTCGATCACACGTTCCCACACAGTCGATTTCAGTGGGTGGCCGGCCATAGTCACGTCGCATCACAGTAAGCAAGACGGCAACACGAAGAAATACACCAGTCACTAAGTGGTAAAGAGGCCTTGGCGAACAGAGGACGTTACGGCTGCTTCCAGAACCAGCGGCAGACAAAGCGACTGCCAACGGCCAGCAGCAAAAAAAAATGCAGAAAGCACGGACACTGAACAAAGTAAAGCAGAGGGCCTGACGCCCTCAATTCCCGCTGTTCCAAACTAGAGCAGGCAACGGGCTCTCGCGACGCTCCTGGCGGACGCGAAACACCACTGGCATCCGTCAGCGGCAGCGCCTGGAGGTACGAGCGGCAGAGAGCGTGGGTGGAGCGTGCCTGTGGCGACACG
>Ga0209186_1000897_pt1 | contig 22952 bp, 17 predicted proteins | sample SidtaG_FD_187426 | JGI IMG/M metagenome (GOLD analysis project Ga0209186, IMG submission 187426) | Marine algal microbial communities from Sidmouth, United Kingdom - Sidmouth_Male2 metaG (SPAdes) (version 2) | ecosystem: Host-associated > Algae > Red algae > Unclassified | place: Sidmouth...
AACCTCTTCTATTTCGACGGCTTTATCTCCACCACTGCCATTCAATCCATTGGCTTGTAATTCGGTTGGTGATGCATCAAATAAATCTCCAAGTGTTTGTTTTTTAGATTGGGTATAAAAGCTACTTAATGACCATAAAAAACACAACCCTACAAAGCTAAAAGCAATAGCTTTAATCCAAAGCTTTAACCAATAGAATTTGGACAATACAAAATAAACAATGAGTGTGACTCCGCCTACCAAAGCAGGAAGCCACCACATTTGACTTAAATTTTCCATAAATTAGTTTATATAAGCAAGGGGAAAGATTTAGAGAAGCAAGAGGGAGAATTGTTAAGACTCTCTAAATCAATTATTTACAAAATTGTTATTGTTGATTTAATTTTGTCTGGATACCTATTAATCTCTAAATTTAGCAAAAAATATATACATAAAAAAACCTTAAAGAAAAAACCATATATTTTTTTTCATTAACGGGTTAAAAACGCAAAAATATATACATAAAAGTTAACAAAATTAGGCTTATTTTTGTATCGTTTCTCTTATCTGTTTAAGTAGGATATTTATAAGGAGAGAACGGTGGATTGCTTCGTCGTCACGCACGGGCCTGCTGTCCGTTAAAGGTCGGAGATGTAAGGCATCTTCAAGATGCCTTACATCTAAATCCGCCCTACCACTACCATCAGGTCTATTTTGCACGGTCTCTACTCCTAATAAAATAGGTATAACGTTACTACAATAAATATGTTTACAACTCATAAATCGGCACGTTTTTTGAGCAGTGTAACACTCTTAAATAAGTAAGGGAACAAAATAAAACGTATATTAAAAATTTCGTAAAGGATTGGTAATAAGGCAATTACTACGTTCCTTTCGTCCCACTAAAATCATCCTCTTACTTATAAAACATAACATAACCTTTAATAAAAAATGAGTAAAGTACTTATTATTGGAGCAGGCGGTGTTGGCAATGTTGTTGTCAAGAAATGTGCTTCTGTCCCTTCTGTATTCTCGGATATTATGTTGGCGAGTCGTACCGTTTCAAAATGTGAAGCCATCGCTAAGGCTGTTCAAAAAAATTACAATAGAACCATCCAGACAGCCGCTTTAGACGCTGATAATGTTGCCGAAACAGTTGCGTTGATTAAAGCTTTTCAGCCTGAATTGGTCATCAACGTCGCCCTCCCCTATCAAGATTTACCGATTATTGATGCTTGTTTAGAAACGGGAGTACACTACTTAGATACCGCCAATTATGAGCCTATTGATGAGGCTAAATTTGAATATAGTTGGCAATGGGCATACCAAGAACGTTTTAAGGAAAAAGGCATAATGGCATTGTTGGGCTGTGGTTTTGATCCTGGCGTGACAGGCGTTTTTACTGCCCATGCACTCAAGCACCATTTCGACGAAATTCACTATTTAGACATCGTTGACTGTAATGCAGGAGATCACGGCAAAGCCTTCGCCACCAATTTTAATCCCGAAATCAACATACGGGAAATCACGCAAAAAGGAAAATACTGGGAAAATGGCAAATGGATCGAAATTCCACCGATGTCTATCCACAAACCCATTGCTTACCCCAATATTGGCGAACGAGAATCTTATTTGCTGTACCACGAAGAATTAGAGTCTTTGGTCAAAAATATTCCGACCATCAAGCGAGCAAGATTTTGGATGACTTTTGGTCAAGAGTATATCAATCATTTGACGGTCTTACAAAATGTGGGAATGACAAGCATCAAGCCCATTATGTACGAGGGAAAAGAGATTGTACCGCTTCAATTCTTAAAGGCTGTATTACCAGAACCTTCTGAATTGGGGGAAAACTACTCTGGTGAAACCTCTATTGGCTGTCAAATCAAGGGAATCAAGGACGGACAAGAAAAAACATACTATATTTACAACAATTGTTCGCATCAACACGCTTACAAAGAGGTACAAGCTCAAGGTGTTTCCTACACGACGGGCGTACCGACAATGGTGGGTGCCATGATGATGCTAACGAACCAATGGATGCGTCATGGTGTTTATAACGTAGAGGAGTTTAATCCTGACCCATTCTTAAAGGAATTGGCGATACATGGCTTGCCCTGGCAGGAACAGGAAGGTCTGGAACTTCCTCACGAATATTGACGTTCTTTTCGTGTATTGTTTTACTAGTAAATTAGGAATTTGGTTTTGCTTCAGTTTTATAGAGGTTGAGACCATCCAAAATAGACCTGATGGTAGTGGTAGGGCGGATTTAGATGTAAGGCATCTTAAAGATGCCTTACATCTCCGACCTTTAACGGACAGCAGGCCTAAACGTCACGACGAAGCAACCCACCGTTCTCTCCTAAAAATAATAAAACCAAATCAATACACAAATAAATCAAACTACGAATCACAAATACAAAATTAATCAACAACAATGTCCATAGATTTGGAGCAAATACCCTCGCCTTGTTATGTGTTGGAAGAACATAAGCTTCGACGCAATCTGGAAATTTTGCAAAGGGTACAAAAAGAAGCCAATATTGAAATCATTTGTGCCTTAAAAGGTTTTGCGATGTTTAGTACTTTTCCGCTTCTTCGCCAATACTTATCTGGCGCAACGGCAAGTTCTTTACATGAAGCGAGGTTGTGTTTTGAAGAGATGAAATCGGAAGCGCATTTATGCAGTCCTGCTTATGTTAAATCGGAATTTTCTGATCTTATACATTATTGTAGCCACATTACTTTTAATTCGCTTAATCAATGGAATCGCTTCGCTCCTATCCTACAAAAATCGACAAAAACAATAAATGCAGCATTGCGTATTAATCCAGAATATTCAGAAGTGACGACAGATATTTACAATCCTTGTATCGCTGGTTCCCGATTAGGGGTAAGGCGAGAACAGTTGGGGGAGATATTACCCGAAGGTATAAATGGATTGCATTTTCATTCATTGTGTGAGAATGATTCTTATACGTTGGAGCGTACTTTGCAAGTCATTGAAAAAAACTTTGGGGATTTGTTACACCAAGCCGATTGGATCAATATGGGCGGTGGACATTTTATTACTGCTTCTGGTTATGCTATTCCACATTTAATTAAATTACTCAAAAAATTCAAGGAAAAATACGACCTTAAAATCATTTTAGAGCCTGGTGGAGCGATTGCTTATCGTACAGGTTTTTTGGTGGCAACCGTCTTAGATATTATTGACAGTAAAGGCATAAAGGCAGTAATTATGGACGCTTCCGTTTCTAACCATATGCCCGATTGTATCGAAATGCCGTACAAGCCCGAAATTCTACATGCGACAAATGCAGTAGAAGGAAAAACGGCTTATCGAATTGGGGGAATGACTTGTTTGGCAGGCGATTATGTGGGCGATTATGCTTTTGAAAAGCCTTTACAGATTGGCGATAAGTTGTTGTTTAAAGATATGATGCAATATACGATGGTCAAAACAAATACGTTTAATGGAATCAATCTTCCTTCCATTGGTATTTGGAATGAAAACGATGGTTTTAGCTTAATTAAACGTTTTGGCTATAAAGATTACAAAAGTCGACTTTCTTAAAAAAAAGAGAGTTTATGCAAAGGTTACTTTGCGGTCACTCTATTTGTATCTCCCACTCCACAAAGCATTTATTCCATTTTCGTATCTATTTAATTTTGTTAGGATTGGCTTTGATGTAGGCTTTCCAGTCTGTATAGTTTCCGCCTAATTTTTTGGCAAGGGGTGAGCTTGTTTTTAAGTGATGGCATACGGCTACCCCCAATGCATCTGTCGCATCAAAATACTTGGGCATGGTGATGAGTTTTAGCATCTGTTGGAGCATGGCAGCGACTTGTTCTTTTGAAGCGTTTCCACTGCCTGTAATGGATTGTTTGATGCTTTTGGGAGAGTATTCTGTTACGGTCAATCCGTTAATCATGCCTGCGGTGATGGAAGCTCCTTGCGCTCTTCCTAATTTGAGCATGGATTGTACATTTTTGCCAAAGAATGGGGCTTCTACTGCCATTTCCTGTGGTACAAAACTTTCGATTAAAAAACACAGTCGCTCATGAATTTTTAGAAGTTTGACATGGTGGTCTTTGTATTTGTCTAAACGCACGACGCCCAAATTGTGCAATATAGGCTTTTTATTGACAATGTCAATAAAGGCGTATCCTAAAATATTCGTTCCTGGATCAATGCCCATAATACGTTGAGGTTGCTTCATCTTTTTGTATAAGTCGTTTGAGTCATTTTGTGATTCCTAATTTCCCAATACACTAATTCCTAATCCAACAATCCACTAATAGCCTCCGCAAGAGCGACCATTTCCTCTTTGGAGATGGTTGCTTTCTTTTTGAAGCTAATTGTACCCTGTTCATCTAATGGAATCAGATGTATGTGGGCGTGTGGAACTTCTAAGCCCAAAACGGTAATGCCAATGCGTTCACAAGGGACGACTTTTTCGATAGCCAAGCCCACTTTTTTGGCAAAAATCATTAAATCGCCCAATAAAGCGTCTTCTACATCAAAAATATAGTCCACTTCTTTCTTTGGAACGACTAAGGTGTGTCCTTTGGCGACGGGATTGATGTCTAAGAAGGCGTAAAATTGCTCGTCTTCTGCAATTTTGTAGCAAGGAATTTCTCCTGCGATTATTTTGGAAAAGATAGATGCCATAGTTTTATTTTGTGGTGGGTAGTGAGATTATATTCGTATTATTTTCTGGTACACACTTTTAAAAATGCTTATTTGGAGCGAACTGTTTGGTGCTTCGTCGTGTCGGAAAGTCCCGCTATACGCTACTATACCAAAAGCCTTTCACAAGCATATGCGATACCTTCCGCCATATGCGCCCACGCTGCTTTTGGTATAACGCTGCTATCGGGGCTATTTGGCAAGGTCTTAACTACGGATTACTTTCTAGTTTAGACAAATTCAAGTGGACATTAAAACAAAACAATTAACTACTCGTCACCTGTCGCTTATCACTTGTCATCCATCACTTTTTCTATGGTTGCGCCCATGCAAAATAGACCTGATGGTAGTGGTATGGCAAAATAGTTTCAGTAGTTTTTGTAGTTTAAGTCGTTTCAGTGGTTGCGGTTCTTTCTTGTTTATGTCGTTATTTTTTTTGCCATAAGAACGGACAGCAGGCCTTTCCGTTACGATGAAAGACGAACTGTTCTCTCCTAAAAAAAATGAAAGAACCACCTTCTTTATCGAGAAATCTCCATCACTTCCAGCTTCAAAATACCCGAAGGAATGGTAATTTCGGCTATATCACCCACTTCTTTGCCCAATAAACCTTTGCCAATAGGCGATTCGATAGAAATCTTGCCTAATTTAAGGTCTGCTTCATTGGGTGAAACTAAAGTGTAGTTAAATTCCTTGTTGAATTTGAGGTTTTTGACCTTTACTTTCGACAAAATCAAGGCTTTTGAGTCATCCATTATGCTCTCATCAATGACCCGTGCATTTGCCAAATCACCTTCTAAGCGCACAATACGGGCTTCTAAATGACCTTGTGCCTCTTTTGCAGCATCATATTCTGCATTTTCAGAAAGATCACCTTTATCTCTTGCCTCTGAAATTTGACGAGCCATTTCTGCCCGCCCTTTTGTTTGTAAGTCTTGTAGTTCTTGTTTTAATCTTTTTAATCCTTCTTCGGAAAAATATCTTATTTCTGCCATAATATAAAACTTTAAAAAGGGCAACAGTACTACTTGTACTATAACCCTATATAAACACAAAACACCCTCAAGGGGCGCCGATTTTTTTTGGAGAGAACAATTTAGTTAAGTAATAAAAAATAATAACTTCCGCATTTTAGCTGGGTCGCTAGTCCGATTCGATATTTTCCGATGTACTGCGTTAAAAAGCCTCGCCATAGCTCGCTATGTCTTCGTTTTTGTCCGCTTCGGCATTATCAAATTATCAAAAAATCTCTTTGCTGGCTTATTCTTTAATCATTACTAAACTCTGAGTCATAAATCACAATTTCTAACTTCTAATTATTTTTTATGCTCAGATTTATTATTTATGTGTTTGTTGGTACTTGTATATAATAAAAAGAAACGTTCCCATAGATGGAAACGTTCCTTTTTTATGCAATATAATATATATTGTTTTATTCTACAAATTAAATCTTATACCAAGTGTATGTACACCATTGTAAAAGTTGGTGTGACGGTAAGAATAATCTATACTGAAAGTAGATTCTGAAATATCTTCGTCTTCTCCTGCGGCGGCTACTTTCTTGCTATTAAGCGGTACTTCTACCGTTAGTCCTGCACTCATTCCATTTAAAGCAGAGTTGCCAATAGCAGGATCTAAAATACCTTCTTCGTATTTGTAACCAGCTCTTAACATAAACATTTCTTTGAAAGCAACCTCTATTCCACCGCCTAAGAAATCTTTACGGAATGTATTAGAAGTGAAGTTAGCTGCTGCTGTTAGGCGAATGCTTTCGCCAAAGTAAAAGTCATATGCTCCTCCAATGTGTAATAAAGATGGTAGCTCATATCTTTCAGCACGTTGAGAGAAAGTACCTTCCTCTACACTATTGGTAATGGTTGCATTTAAGTCCAAACCATCTCCTTCAAATTTCATGGGTGATCCTACATTCCGAAGCGAAATACCAAATTTGATTTGTTGGTTGTCTCCTGTTACGTATTGGATACCTGTATCAAATGCGACTCCAGATGCACTAACATCTGCAATAGAGTGATTGATGAGTCTTACTAAGATTCCTCCATGAATACTTTCAGAGAAAGACCGAGAGTAAGCAATACCAATATTGGTATAAGAAGGATTGAAAGTACCCCCTGGTCCTACATCAGGTGAAGAGTTTGTAACCCTATCTATTTCTCCAAAGCTCATTGCCATGATGTTGACGCCCAAGACGCCTGCATCTCCTACTGCTTGAGAAAAGCCAAAAGCAGATAAGGTAATATCAGAGCCTTCTAACCAACGAGTGCTTGCAAACATCACCTCTGTTTTGTTGGTAAAAGACAAGCCTCCAACATTTAAACGCATGGCTTCTAATCCTCTTGCACTTGCTTGATTGAGGCTATGCATACCTGATTGACGAGCCCAGGGGTTAATGATTAACTCATTTCCTCCAGCTTGTCCAATCCTGTCATTGTTACCTGCCTGTACCCCCAAAGAAACAAGTAGTAAAAAACACAGTAAATATGTAAAATTATATTTTTTCATAAATTTCTATTTTCATAAAAGCAATTGGGCTAAAAGCCCAATTGCTTTCTATTTTAAATTTCTACAACATTCCTTAGAATGTATCTAAATCGACAGGACGAACGACGCCAAACCATTTGAGGGTACGCTCTTCTCCTAATTCTGGAGCTTCGATGTGAATGATATACATACCACTTGCAATAGGGATATTTTTGTGATTTTTCAAATCCCATTCAAGCGCATTTTCTGTAGTACCTAAGTCAGAATCGTTGAACTTGCTACTTAAAGAAGTATCTGTGTCTTGGTTGTCTAACTCAAGTTTTCTAATTAAGGTACCATCTAAAGTGAAAATACGTACAATTGCTCTACTAGGTAGATTTGTGATTTTCACTCTATTATCCAACTTACTATTTTCATAAGAAGAGAATGCATAATAAGGATTTGGTACAACTCTAATAGCATCCAAAGCACTTATTGCTACAGAATCAACACCAGTTGTTGCAGCATAAGGTCCCATATCAAACTCATATATAAGCGGCTCATCTGTTGATGTTTCTTCATATGGTCTTTTCATTCTAATGCTTACTTTTGCAGCAGCAGGAACCAATCCCTCTTCCATACTCAAGAATCTCGCACCCTCTTGTAATCTTGTTGTAGCGACATACATTGCTTGGTCATAAACGTATTTGATAGGTCCTTTGAAAACGTCATCAAAGTTATCATATGTTTCAGTTGTTCCGCCAAAAGTAATTTCTTCACCAACATTGGCAGAAAGTAATCTTTGGTATTCTTCTCCTTCATCATAACGAGAGTCCATAACATAAACAAATTGCTCACCACCCATTCTATAGTTTGTAAACTCAAAGTCGTTCAATCCTTCCACAAATTCTCTTGAGGTTGGATTCCAAACCATATCTTTACTGTCTTCACTTGCAAAATAAGAGTTCTCAGAGAACATCATATTCATTCTTTCTCCTGTTTCTAAATTGACAGCATATCCAGGAAACCAAGACCGTCCTAAATCATCGTTAATTTCTTTACCATCTTTATCAATAGAGTTACGACGACGAATTGTATTTTTAGGTGCTCCACCTTCGTTTAAGTCAGCTTCTCTACCCATTTCGATAACAACACATCGAGTCCACAATGATTTATCTGCGGTAAGTATAACGTCTACACTATGAAGGTTATCTAAGGTGTTGGTTGGTGATTTATTAATACCATAGCAATTAGAACAAGCTGGAGACATTCCCAAGATATAAAATCCGTCTGAAGCTGAAACTTCAAATAAACTCGGATCATAAGCTGTCAAACAGTAAGGTGCAATTCCACCCTCAAGCATACCTTCATAATTTTCGTCTGGATCATAGAAATCTCCACTCAATCCATCTCTATTATCAAACATCATTTGTATAGCATCATCCAAACCAGATCGAGGTACATCACCAGAACGAATCCAATTGAAACTACTATTACCATCTGCATCACTCATAGTTGTCAACCAATTTGTAGAGAAAGAGAAATCATCAGAGATCAAAGCATTAATGTCTTTAGGCCCTGCTGTTTGAGCAATAGAAACGGTAAAACCAAGTGGTCTTGCAGTTTGCTCATCATCAGAAGCAAAATCTAATTCCCATCCACCAATTGCTTGCTCAAAAGGTTTAGCAATATTCGTTTGTGATTGGTAACTTACACCATTTGTTAAATCTTCTAAAATCCATGTAGCTCCTGGGGAAACACGATCTTTATCAGCTGTACCAGAATTAGTATCATTGCCTAAAATGGTAAAGGTATCACCTGAAGAAATAGCAACAAAATCATCTACTGCGTTTATTTCGTTAGAAATATTAGGATCAATGATATTAACATAGACATTTGCTGTTATTTCTTTGTTACCTACTTTTGCTGTATAGGAAAAGATGTCTTTTCCAAAGAATCCTTGCATTGCTTGTCCATTGTAAGTAATGGTTGCATTTATTGTATCTATGGTAATGACTACACCATTTGGTGTTGGGCTTTCTACTGAAATTATTTCAGAATTGGTTGATCCCGCTAAATTATCATTATCTAATACATCAATCTCAATATTTAATTCTTCAAAATTAGGCATTTCATAAAAATCTTCTATGTAAATCACCTCTGTATCATCAAATGCTTGAGCAGATACTAAAGAAGGGTTATTGACTTCTAAAACAACAGAACCTCTATCAACTTGACCAAATTGATTAACAATTTCATAATTAAAGTGGTCATAATCGCTGTCTAAATCATCTGGTGCAGTATATTTAATGGAACCATCTGACTGACGCTCTAAAGTTCCTCCTTTATCTGTAGTTTCAGGTAAACGACTGTATTCATTATTGTTAACAGTTAAACGATATTCTGCCGCTTTAATTAAAGTAGGGTCATAGATTTTAATATCAACAGGACCATTACCTCCTTTATAAACAGGCTCATCAATGACACCATCCTCTAAAATTGTATTGATACTTTCTTCTGTCAATTCTAATGTTAAACCACCGTTTCCAGTACCACTAACTTGTGTAATTTCAGGTCCATCGCCATAAGCTGATTGTACAATTGTACCTCCGTTTTGAGCAGAAGTATTGTGCGGAATTGCGGTATAAACATTAACATTATTACGTCCAGCTAAATAAGGTATTTGCTGTGAGTTAGGATCTTCTAAAGGATTGTTTGGGTTGTAAGGTGTATAATTGTTATAGCTATAAGCCAATGCAGAGAAATAGTATCGTTTGTGATTCACTAATTTTTTATCTCCTGGTGCAAATTGATCTTCTGTAACAAAAAATGTATGTTTAATACCATTATCTTGGCCTTCTACTGCGATGTAAGGCACAACGGAACCCAATTCTGGATTTTCTTCAAAATTAAGAATCGTTGCAACACCATCTTCAATATCTACTGTAAAAATTTCTCTTGCTAAATCTGGATCATCATAATCCGCAGGAGATATAGTAGAATTTTTCAATTGAAAAATACGGTATCCTTGAAACCTATACAATGAATCTGGTTTTCCAATACTTGCTAAAACGGCATCACTTTCTGCATACCCTTCGTTGGCATTATTTGAGGTTTCAGAGTTCCAAAGAGAAATGATTAGCTCTTTGTCTAATTCTCGAATGGTCATATTTGGTGCATCTGGTCCATCCTTAATTTTGAAATTACTGTCAAATAAAGCTTGTGCTTTTCTATCAGCATTGATTAATGGTGCAAAGGTAGCTGCTCCACATCCACCAATATTTGGCACCCATACCAATCCAATGATTACTTCATTAACAACACCTGGTTGTAATTTAAAAGGCCCTGACGATTGAATAAATCTTCTATCTGCTGGTGGAATACCCTCTGCACATTCTGACCAAGCACCTTCTGTTTGTGTAGAAGGATCATCTGGGAACATATATGGAGCAGGTTCAGAACCGCCATATCCGTTTCCACCAAATGTAAATGGCGAACCATCTTTCCAAGTTCCAGAAATATAGCCATAATAATGAGAAGCCGAAGAAGGATTTCCTGTAACTGTAAAATCATTATTGTAGAATAAGAAAGAGCTCATCCCCAACTGATTTCCGTTTTCATCTTTAGGCCCTTGAAAGAAATCAACTCCTAACATTGGAATTTCCTCTCCATATCCTGTCAAACCATCATCAAAAGCATCTCCATTGTAAACAATACCCATACTGTTAGTCGTATCACACCCTACATAGTCATCCTGAAAGTTGCCCAAGTCAGGGTCAGCCCATTGTGCAAAGTAGACACTATCTAAATCAGTAGAGGAGTTATTTTCAACAACATACTTATAGAAAGTCATGTTGTTCACATCATCGTTGGTTGCATAGGCAAAAGCCAATGAGCGCAACTCTAAACCAATCGCCTCACCACCCGTTTCAGAGTGAGAATTTCCTTTATCATTAAATACCCACCAAATCATTTGATCGGCAAAAATTCCTTCACCATCTTCTCCTGGATCTAATACAGGATAATCACCATCTAAAGGATTATACTCATTATCTTCATTATTATCCCAGAAAGGAGCTAAGTATTTATCAATAGGTAACTCAAAATCATGGTAAGTTGTAAAGAAAGGATTGTTTCTTCCAGGCCATTTTAATAAAGACTCTGGTACAGCAGACTCTGCAATCACGCCATTATTTTCTTCATATGCTGTCAAAAAGCTTGAAATTTCAGTACCCGTAACTTTCCAGAATTGGTCAAAGTTACTACAAATTTCTTGACATACTTCACCAGCAGCATCCAATGGTCCAGGATAAAAATCATTACCTGATTGACGATAGGTTTGTGCGGCTACTTTCAATTGCCCCAAAGCATCAAATCCTCCAATCCATAATGCTCCTGCGAACATACAGTTTTTGGATACTTCTCCTGAACCAGGTTCTACTTTAGGTACTTCGTACTTCCCATTAGCCAAATCCCACCAGAGGTCTCCCCCTGTAAGCAGCCTAGTCCGTACATTATTAATATTTAATTCTGTCTGTGCAGTTGCTGCTTGACAGTCGCTTGATCCCGTTTTGGCTGCTTCGTGTGTCTTACCAACAAAGCCTATAATTTCTTTTGCTGAAAGTTCATTAACAAAGAACAGCCCAAGCATCAAACTAAAAATGAATTTTAACTTATACATAATCAACTTTTTTTTAGATTAAAATGAGAAAGACGCTCCTAAGCGAATTCTTCTTGGAATATTAAAATTATTTGGATCCAAAATTTTGTATCCATATAATAAAGCAAACGTTTCAGGATTAATCTGAGACGCTGCATCTTGAGCTCCCACAGCAGAATTCAAATAGCCATCATTTTCTCCACTACCTGTGGCTGCATATGCTGTCAATAAGTTTCGGGTATTTAATACGTTTTGGATTTGTAAATAGATATTTACAATGTACTCTTTCTTTCCTTTTTCTTTGTTAGGGTTTAGTGTAATATCTCTATCAAAATTTAAATCAACTCTGGAGTTCCATGGCAAACGAGAACCATTTACTTGTCCTTCTAATTGAGCACGACTTGCCACACCAAACTGTCCTCGTGGAGTTGGAATTGACTGACGTGAATAAGGGGTACCTGATCTTGATCTAATAATAAGATTGGCTCCTGTATTTGCAAATAATGCCAAATCTTTTATACGTGGACCGTCGTATTTGCTTCCACCGCCATAACGATAATCAATAGAAAGATTTATACCATGACGAGAATCAAAGCTCAATGGACGAATAGTACGTAAGTTACCCTGACCTGCATTTACTTGATTTTCTGCACCCAAAGCATCAGAACCAGTACCATCAGAAAATTGTAACGTATAGTTTGCTAATAACTGAATGTTTCCTGTTCTTCTTAAATCATAAGAAAACTCCAACCCTTTTACAGTACCAAAGTCAATATTTCCTAAAGTATTGTAAGAAGGTACAGGGTAAGCAATAGGAACTCTAATTACTTGAATCATATCACGCATCTCACGGTAGAAACCAGAAATTGTGATGGCAGAAGTACGACTTACTTTTTGTTTGAATCCTAATTGGTAAGCAATTGTTTTCTCAGGCTTAAGGTTAGGATTATTAATGATACCTGTTGTTGCTAATTCTGAGAAGAAATAGTATTGATCTGCATAAGCATCATTTCTTTGCTGTGGACGTTGTGTTAAAACACTATAGTTTGCAAAAAATGTTGCTTCATCAGAAATGTTGAAAGAGAATGCAATACGAGGCATTACACTAATTTGTGGTGTGTAATCTTCAAAAGCAGTATTCAAAATGTCTACAAATCCTTCTTGTTTTACATCATCTTTAGGATTATTGTCTAATGGATCTGATAAATAAGGTACAGGAAAGCCATCTTCTGCTAAGATATTAGGATTGTTTACAAATGTTCCTTCTGCATTAAACCAATCATCTCCACTTCTATATCCTGTGATTTTTGTAGGATTTACCTCATCATCTACATATACAACATAATCATCTCCAATAGATTCTGGATGAGATACATCATCACCACCAATAGAACTAACATCTTGTACTTTACGTGTACCATACAAAGAGTACAAATCCTTCATCACTTTTTGATTTGCATCAAAACGGTCAACTCTTACCCCAACATTAAAAATCAAATCCTTGAAAGAGAATTTATCTTGAATATAACCTGCCATATAAACTGGGCGGTATGCACCAATTTTTGCTTCTAAATATCCATCTTCATCTCTTTTAAAGAAATCTTCAAAAGCAGGCTGATCTGTTAAGATATTTCCACGATAGTCATATCCGTGATAGCCTACTAAGTTATCACCACTTGTACCAGAACCAAATAAATCTTCTGCTGAGAAAAGATCTAAGCTCAATTTATCCAAATCTTCTACACTAATATCATCTGTATTTACAAAAGGATGTTCATTAATATCCTCATATCCAAACAACTCTCTGAATTTCTCATCAAAGTATGTTTGACTTGTTCTGATAAAATCATAATCAATTGTATCATTTACATTGAATGTTCCATTTTCCGTTTCTGAATAATCTAATAAAGAAACTCTTTCTCCATTAATAATAAGATATGGATTAGACAAATCTCTTTGAATTCCACCCGTTAGTGGATTGTTAATTTGTCTTCTCATTCTATCCCATAAACCATTGGCAGAAATACTATACTCTCTATCCACTCTCTGCTCATACTCAAATCCAAACTCAATAGCGTGTTTATTACGTTCTGAAGCACCTGGCTTCTTAAGATCCACAGAACCATTAAAGCTCAAACGGTATTGGTCATTATTCTGATTCAAACGAGTACCAGTTCCTAAGCCTGGCACATAAAAGATATTGTAAGAAGAATAAAGATCTGGACGGCCAAAAGCATATCCATTAATCAATCCATTCCTTGCATCAATATCATCTAATGTACGGAATAAATCTGCTTCATTACCTATCAAATCATAAAACTGGGCATTGTGTGCAAGACCTACTTCATTGTTTCCACCTGGTGTATAGCCTACTCCTGAAGGACCAAATCCTTCAAAAACTTGACCTTGTAAGTTCAATAAGTTTTTATCAACTCCTACCAATGGCAATTCAACACCATTCTCATCTTCCAATACCAAAGGACTCAAAGAATAAATAGGATTACGATCAATATCAAATGCTCCTAAATATCCAAATCCAAACAAATCATCTCTGTGTAATGGATCTTCTCTTAATAACTTATCTTTAGTATAATCAAACTGAATAGAATAGTAAGCATTTGATAAAAGAGAAGTATTTGCTTCTTGTTTTTCCCCTTCAGCTAATTTTTTTAATCCACCAAAACGCTGTGTAAAACGAACAAAACCTCTATAAGTTTCTTCTGTAAATTCAGGAATACGATCTGTACCAAATGGCTCATATCGTCTCAAGAAAGAACGAAAGCCTCCACTTCGAGTAGCCAAACCACCTGTACGCCAGTTAGCTGTTCCCCCTATTGTAAAGTTAAGGTTAGAAACAGGTTGGAACTCTAATTTAACTGTTCCGTTGATGGCATTTTTATCAATATTTTCTCTTGCATCTAAAATTTCAAAATCATCCTCTTGTAAAAAATCTATATTTTTTTGGATACCTCCTGCATCAGGATTATATCTCAAAGGATTTTGAATTAGCTCATCTCTTACATCATCTTTTAACTTAGGAACACCAAAATGAGATGGATCATCATCTTTTTCATAAACATACTCTCCTGAAGCGAAAAAGCCCAATAAGACACGCTCTTGGTCTGTACCTTTTCCTTTTTTCAAGATAGGTCCTGTAATAGATCCTGTAAATAAGTTATAGTTGTAAGGATCTAAAAACTGAGAAGTCAAAACCTCTACACCTCCTGCAAAAGAATTAGAAGGTCCACGAGTTGTGATATTGATGATACCACCCGTTGCATCTCCATAACGAGCAGGCACACCTCCCGTTACAACAGTCATTTGCTCAATTGCTTGGGCAGGAATGGCAGTACTACCTCTTACTTTGATTCCATCAACGTAATAGTCTGTCGCATTAGAACGAGAACCCTTTACATTCAAATCTCCCCCTTCATCCTCTTGGTAAACTCCTGCTGTTGTTGAAGCGATAGAACTTACATCACGAGTAGGCAAGTTCTGAATCTGTTCTTTTGTTACAGTATTACCAACAGAAGTCTCATCTGCTTTTAGTAGAGGCACTTTATATTCTTTGACAACAATCTCCTCTAGCATCTCTGATTCCCCTGCCAAATCAATATCTAAGAAAGTAATTTTGTCTGGTTCTACAATTACATCTTTTGTAAGTGATGTTTGGTATCCAATGTATTGTACCGTTACATCATATCGCCCTGGTGGTAGAGGCTTGATGGAGTAGACTCCATCAAAGTCGGTCTGGGCACCCACCAAACTACCATTAACCGTTACAGAGACGGTTGCAAATGGTAGCCCTTCCTTTAAATCAGGATCAGTTACCTTTCCCTGTATTTCTCCTACTTGTGCCACCAAAGTGACCGTGAGGAAAAAACTGAGAATAATTAGTAAATATTGCTTCATAAACCAATAATTATGTTATTAATAATTTTTTTTGTTTCTAATCAAATATATAGAAAAATCACCATTTAGTGAATTATTTTAAGTCATCTAGGCAAAATCTGACTTAGCTTTGACAATTCAGGATGATTTAATATTTTTTGTGCCAAAATCTTTGCTAATTTCAAATAAGAATCTTTCGTCAATCCTGCGGTATGTGGTGTTAAAATCACTTGTTGTTGTCCTGCTAATTGATCCCACCAAGCTTGATTTGCCGCATTTAAATTTTGAATTGGCTCTGTTTCAAATACATCTATGGCTGCCCCCCAAACTTTTTCTGATTGAAGTGCCTCCACCAAATCCATTGTTTTCACAATTGATCCTCTTGAAGTATTAACAAAATAAATAGGCTTTTTAAACTGTTCAAAAAATCCTTTGTCAACCAGATAATGGGTTTCTTCTGTCAATGGAAGATGAATACTCACAATGTCTGCATCTGTATACAAATCCTCTAAAGTAGCTTCTACTACCAATTTGTTGCCAAACTTTGATTTATACTTGTCATATGCCAAAATTTTACATCCAAAACCCGATAATTTTTCAGCTAACGCACTTCCTGTATTGCCATAACCAATAATTCCGACTGTTTGGCTTCCCAATTCAACACCCCTTCGGTCTTTACGAATCCAGTTGCCTTGTCGTAGTTCTCGATCAGAAATATGGATGTTTTTTAACATACCTATCATATTCCCAACAGCATGTTCAGCTACTGAATCTCGATTCCCCTCTGGAGAATTAAAACATAAAATTCCTTTTTCTTTAGCATAAACTGTATCTATTAGCTCCATTCCTGATCCTACTCTTCCTAAAAATTGTAAGTCCTGCGCCTTATCAATTAAATATTCATCTATTTTGATACGACTTCTTACAATCAAACCAACATACTCGTGGATGATTTGCTGAACATATTCATTGGTAGCATCAGGCACATAATGACATTCATAACCTCCTGCGCTAAGTTCTGTTCTTAAAATGTCATGACACTTTTCCGCAATTAATACTTTTCTCTTCATGAGCTAAATAGTTATCCTACTTTATGTTAGGATAAAGAATTTGTTATAATCGTTGCAATTATTATTTTTTATGACAATAGCCTGACAATAGGCTAAAAAGGTGAGTAATGTAAGTCTCCCTTTAAAAATAATTTTTGTTAGTGGTGTGCAAAATAAGAACAATGCATAAGTTCACAAAATAACTTCCTAATTTATTAACAGTCTATTTACTTAGGAGTCAGCCAAAAGTCACTATTTTCCTTAAAACACCCTCATATGTGATTTTTACATCAACTATCTTGCCATTCCTTTCCGTTTATTTTTTGTAAAAAAGACTCTATTTGTCAAAAAAAGAAAATTTCTCAGTAGCGAAAGGTCAGCAGCTTCGTCGTGGCACTCAGTCCTGCTATCCGTTCTTATGGCAAAATCAACAACCTATTTATATCAGAATTGTACGAATCCTATAGAATCCCAACTACTTAAACAATTTAAACTTTTTTGCCATACCACTACTATCAGGGCTAGTTTTTCATGGCCTCAACAAGCAGAATTCAGTTTTTATACAAAAACCAAAATACGCTGATAATCAAACAGTACATTTTCATACATGTTTTTTCTTAAAACTTGATATATTTAACATTGGAAAATTCCCGTTCTGTCCGTCCAAAATAGACCCGATAGTAGTGGTATGGCAAAATAGTTTAAGTAGTTTTTGTGGTTTAAGTCGTTTAAGTAGTTGCGGTTCTTACTTATTCTATGGTTATTCCTTTTGCCATAAGAACGGATAGCGGGAGCATGCTTTGCGATGAAAGACAAACCATTCTCTCCTATTTTATATTTCCTCTAAACAGCAAGGATTTTCATCAATTCCAAATATTCTGCGACACTCAACTTATCAGGTCTTTTGTCTAATAAAGATTGAGGAATCTTGTCGAGTGGCATGTTGAGCGATTTGAGGGCATTGCTCAATTTTTTTCGCCTTTGGTTAAAAGCCGTTTTGACGATTTTTCGGAATAAGTGATAATCGACCACATCATCAAATTCAGTAGTGCGCTCCAATCTAATGACGGCAGACACGACTTTGGGCGGTGGATTGAACGCCTCTGGTGGCACTTCAAAAAGATAGTGTGTTTTGTAATAAATTTGGGTCAAAACACTCAAAACACCATAGGCTTTTGTACCTGATTCAGAACAAATACGCTGTGCAACTTCTCTTTGAAACATCCCCACCATTTGGTCAATTTTATGGCGGTTTTCAATGACTTTAAAAAGAATTTGAGAGGAAATATTGTAGGGATAATTGCCGATTAAAGCGACCTTTTGATTCGTCCAAGCATCGAAATCAAATTTCAAGACATCTTGCTCAATAACCTTCTCTTGAAGTATCGGAAATTGCTCTTTAAGGTAAGTAGGCAAACGGTGATCTAACTCAATCAACGTCAAATCAATATCTGGTCTTTGTATCAAATGCTGTGTCAGCATCCCTTGCCCTGGTCCTACTTCTAAAACCTTTAATCCTTTCTCCAAAATCAACGCATGGGCAATGTCTTTTGCGATGGAATCTTCTTTTAGAAAATGTTGTCCTAATGATTTTTTCGTTTTAAACATTTTTGTTTTTATGTTTTAGATTGTGACAAAATAGACAACGGCTTTCTAAAAATTTAATAAATCTACTATTACCGACCTACATTCCGTATATTTGCCACTTATAAAATAATGAATGATGAATATTACCTTCAAAAGAGTCAAAAAGACAAATGAGAAAGAGGCTGTTTTATATATAACAGATAAGAATACAGAACTTGAAAAATTGGAACTCTCCCCTAAAGCACTTGACTTTTTAAAAAATCTATTTGAACAAAAACAACACTATGCGACCTTCAATCATGCAGGTCGTTTTATTTTTGTAGCACAAGTAGAACCCAAAGAAAAAGAAGCTTATAAAATCAAAGAAAGTTTGCGCTTGATTGGTGTAAAAGCAGGAAAGTCTGCAAATCAGAATAAAATCAATACGCTAACAATCCAAAATTTCAGTTCTCAAGAAAATGCCTCTACATTGACTGCTGAAGGTATGGCTTTGGCAAATTATCAGTTTTTAAAGTACAAAGAAAAGCCAAAGGAGGAAGAAAACAGCTTAAATACCATAAAATTTTTGCAGGAAGAGGTCAGTAAAAAAGAGGCTGATGCCCTTCAAAACTTGGTCAATGCGGTTTATTATAGCCGTACATTGGTCAATGAACCACTTAGTTTTTTGACGGCTCCGCAGATTGGAAAGGAGTTTCAAAAGATGGGAAAAGAAGCTGGTTTTAAAGTGACTGTCTTCAACAAAAAACGCATTGAAAAAGAAAAAATGAACGGTATCATTGCCGTCAATTTGGGTAGTCCTGATCCTCCAACCTTCACTATTATGGAGTGGAAACCTAAAAATGCCCAGAACGAAAAGCCCATTATTTTAGTAGGGAAAGGCGTTGTTTTTGATACAGGCGGTTTGAGCTTAAAACCGACCAGCAATTCAATGGACTTTATGAAGTGTGATATGGGTGGGGCTGCAACCGTTGGCGGTGTGATGTACACTGTTGCTAAAAACAAAATGCCTTTACATGTCATTGGCTTAGTCCCTGCAACAGACAATCGCCCTGGACAAAATGCCTATGTTCCTGGTGATATTATACCGATGCGAGATGGCTTGTCCGTAGAAATTATGAATACCGACGCTGAAGGTCGTATGATTTTAGCAGATGCGTTGAGCTATGCCAAACAGTATGATCCTCAATTGGTGATAGACTTTGCCACCCTTACAGGAGCGTCTATGCGAGCGATTGGCCCACATGCCATTGCCTTAATGAGTACTGCCGAACGAGCAACAACAGAGGCTTTGCTAAAAAGTGGGTACAATACCTACGAGCGATTAATCGAATTTCCGCTTTGGGATGAGTATGGCGATATGATTAAGTCGGATATTGCAGATATTAAGAATTTGGGCGGTGCTTTGTCTGGCGGAATTACTGCTGGAAAGTTCTTGCAAAATTTTGTGTCTTATCCGTGGATGCACCTTGATATTGCGCCCACTGCTTGGAATTTCAAAAATGATGGATACCGTCTCAAAAATGGAACAGGTTCAGGAGTTCGCTTGATTGTGGACTTTTTGAAGGAGATGTTGGTGTAGGTGTTATGGTGCTTGGTGCTATAGTTATAAAAAACAAAACACTACAGGAAAAAGTGTCGATTAAAGAAAAATTTCACAGAGTTTTTCGCAAAAGGTCACTCTGAAATCGGTTTCTGTTGAGCTTTGTGCTTCTTTGCGTTGCGCTCTTTGCGTGAAATAATTTTGTACACATAGTTTTTACTTTGGTATAAAAAATAGTGAATAAATCAAACTAAAATCGTAAAGCATTGGAATTTACATATAAAAATACTACCTTTGCAATCTTAAAATTTTAAAACATGTATGCAATAGTAGAAATAGCAGGTCAGCAGTTTAAGGTCAGTAAAGATCAGGAAATATTTGTGCATCGCTTAGAAGGTGGCGCAGGAGATAGTGTTTCTTTTGACAACGTATTGATGGTGGATGACGGTGCTGTTAGAGTTGGAACTCCTTCTTTAGCAGGAGCAAGCGTATCTGCGACCATCGTAGAGCACTTAAAAGGTGATAAAGTAATTGTTTTCAAAAAGAAAAGAAGAAAAGGTTACAAAGTTTGTAATGGTCATCGCCAATATCTAACCAAAATCAAAATCAATAGCATCGTCTAAGATAAGTCGATGCTTTTCATTTTTCATTCGTAAAAAATAATAATCATGGCACATAAGAAAGGAGCCGGTAGTAGTAATAATGGTCGTGACAGCGAAAGTAAACGGCTTGGTGTAAAAGTATATGGCGGTCAGTTAGCCATTGCTGGAAATATCATCGCAAGACAAAGAGGCACTCGTTACCACCCTGGTGGTGGTGTTGGCATCGGTAAAGACCACACTATCTACGCTTTAATAGACGGAACAGTAGAATTTAAGAAAAAACGTAAAAATCGTACTTATATCTCTGTTTTGCCTTTTACAGACGAGCAGAAGAAAGAGTTGGGTTTACTACCTGTTGAATAGTCAACAGCCTACTATTTACATTATCGTAAAAAGTTATTTAAAAGACTATTAAAAAAATAGAAGACCTTAAACTTAATTGTTTAAGGTCTTTTTTTTATTTTGGGTAAATTTTAAGATAAATAGATAAAAATATAGGATAAAATGTTAATTTTCAGTATTTTATAAACGTTCACTTGTTAAATTACAAACCTCTCTATTTTCTTAAAATTCCTTAAAATCAATCTTTAACTAAAAAATTAGTTGTATAACTAAAAAAGTTGTTTTAGATTTGTATCAACAATTAATTAATTTCAAAATTCAATAAAAATTTATTTTAAGATGAAAAAGAATTTAGTATCCCTAATGGTTGCGATGATGATTACTTTTGGTTTCGTCGCATGTGACCAAGCAAGTGAAGCAAGTGAAAAAGCGGGCAACGCTGTAGGAAATGCCGCCAATACTGTTGCTGATGGCGCAAAAGGTGCTGTTGATGCAACAGCTAATGCGGCAAACCAAGTAAAAAAAGCTGCTGAAGATTTAGTAGATCCTGATTTACCTAAAACAAGCGTTGAGTTTAACAAGACGGTTGTTGATTTTGGTGACATCACTCAAGGAGACAAAGTAAAAGATGTTGTTACTTTCACAAATACAGGTAACGAGCCATTAATCATCTCAAGTGCAAAAGGTTCTTGTGGTTGTACAGTACCAAAATGGCCGAAAGCACCTATTGCTCCAGGAGAAACAGGAGAAATCGAAATCGAATTCTCTTCTAAAGGTAAAAAAGGAAAGCAAACAAAAACGGTTACAATCCAAGCAAATACAGATCCAAACCCAACTCGTTTGACTGTAAAATCAAATATTTTAGTACCTGAAGGTGCTGAAGCTGCGAAATAATCGTTGTTAAGTGACTGGTGACAAGGAACGAGTGGTTCTCTAACCCATTCGACTTATTTTGTCCACCATTACTATTTAAAAAGCCTGCTCTTTGCAAAATGCAAGAGCAGGCTTTTTTTGGTTTATAAGCTTTCATTCTATCGGTAAATGAAAGCCATCTTTTAGAGGACGTTCATTAGCTAACCTATTTTGAAGGGTTTACTAGTTTAATTAAGGCTCAGCATTCTTAAAAAAAGATTCGTATTACAACGTCCGTTCTGTCAGCCCAATGCCAAAAAGGGCGAAGTCATATTTTACGGGATCATCGGGATCAAATTTTCGGAGGGCTTCCCCTAATTGCAAGGTCGTTTGCCAATCAGTTTGTTTTCGGGTGATTAAGCCCAAGCGTCGGGCGACTCTATCGACGTGTACATCTAAGGGACACAGTAGTTGAGATGGCTTTATCGTCTTCCAGATACCCAAGTCAACGCCCTTGTCATCACTTCTCACCATCCATCGCAAAAACATACACAATCGTTTACAAGCTGATTTTCGGGTGGGCGTGGCGACGTGTTTGCGGGTACGGTGTGGCGCATCTTCTAAAGCAAAAAATAAGTCGTGAAATCCTTCCAATCCTTTTCCGATATGCGCATCTTCTTTGTCAATAAATTGCGAAAAGGCGTATTCTAAAGAATCATTGTTTTTGTAAAAGTCTTTGAAAAATTCGATAAAATATAAGGTGTCCGTTGCATTGAAAGTACGGTGCTTGAAATTTTCAAAAGGTTTGAGGTCTTGCGGTTCGTGTTGGGTGATGAATTGATGTGGTGCGCCGTCCATCAAGTCGATGAGTTCGTTGGATTTGTTGATGATGGTTTTGCGTCGTCCCCATGCCAACATGGATGCCCAAAATCCCATGATTTCTTGGTCTTGGCGTTTTGTAAATTTGTGGGGAATGGAAAGCGGATCGTCTTTGATAAAGTCGGGTTGGTTGAATTCTTTTACTTTGGCGTCGAGTAGTTTTTTGAGGTCTTGTTTTTTCATATTTTTTGATTTGGAGCGGACTGTTTGGTGCTTCGTTGGTTCGTTTGGTCCTGCTATTCGTTCTTATGGTGGCCTGCGCTGCGGACAGACACATGGGTCTTGCCCTTACCTGCCACCATACCACTGCTATCAGGGCTATTTTGGATGGTCTGTTTCACTATATAGCAATCTTAATTCGGTTCAAGAATTTTACTTCACGTAAAGAATTAGATACTTA
>Ga0209186_1000898_pt1 | contig 22930 bp, 28 predicted proteins | sample SidtaG_FD_187426 | JGI IMG/M metagenome (GOLD analysis project Ga0209186, IMG submission 187426) | Marine algal microbial communities from Sidmouth, United Kingdom - Sidmouth_Male2 metaG (SPAdes) (version 2) | ecosystem: Host-associated > Algae > Red algae > Unclassified | place: Sidmouth...
TCAGGTCAGTCCCATAAGGCAGTCACCGCCAGCGGTGACTGGGGCTTCGACCCTCTGGGTCGGCACCCGAGTCGCCACCGGGCGGACGACCCTGTCGGGCGCTACCGGGTTCCTCCCGCGCCCCGCGTCGTCCGTGGACCCCACCTTAGAGGGGGCATCCTTATCTTGCCGGTCCCTGCCTCTCGAGGCGGGATGGCGTCTTCTACGGCTCCCGACGCGTCGGCCGCCATGGCGGTCGACCGTGAGGCCGAGGGCGCGAGTGCCCTTTTGGGCCCCGAGGAGGACATCGACGACGACGTCCTTGCCGGCCTTCTGTCGGCCTCGTGGCTGACTCTCGCGGTCGTCGACGACCAGTACGGGCGGTTCCCCTGGACCCCCCTAGGCGGGTCACTCGTCGAGCAGCGCTATGACGCTATCGACAGCCGTCGCATGACGTCCATATGGACGACCAAACGGGGTATGTATGATACCCTCTACGCCGTCCCCGAGGGGACGGCGACGGACGTTCCCTTCCTCCGCAGTCGGGAGGACTGGCGGGTATGCCAAGTGCTTAGGCACCCGGCCAACCGGGAGATCCCTCCCGCGATGGGTGATAAGGCCAACTTCTCCTGGTCCTACTGCCCGGGGTCTCCCCCTGAGTTGGCGGAGATGGACCGCGGCGTACAAATGCCGGGTGCGCTGTGGGAGTGGACGATCCGTACCTCCCTCCGCGTCCTCACGCTGTATGAACAGCGCGAGATGCGCGACGTACCTGTGGTACGTCGCAAGGCCCTGTACCCCATCACACCAGTGTGGTGGGAGCACGTCTAAGTGCCTCGAAGTATGGCCGCGCGGGTGCCCCAGATGGTGGAACTCCAGGGGAGCCAGCTCATGGGGGAACCCCTTGGGGGTCCCTATCATCTGATGTTGGCGGCCCTGTGGGCCGTCGAGGTCGCTGATGTCTTCCTAGGGAGCATCCGCCACCATGGGCACCTCTGGTGTCTGCCAATGGCTATTCGGTCGGCCTTTGCCGACCTGACGCCCGAGCGCTTGTGCTCGGCCGACCCGTCGGCCCAACCTCTTCTTGAGGCAGGGCTCAAGCTCCTTCGACTCATCGAGGAGCAGGCGCCGGCGAACAGGCTGCCTTGGCTCGGGGGACCTCGAGGGGTCTTCCGTTGTGCCAAGGCACTGGATGACGACGGGACCTTGGTCCTCCAGGAAGGTCTGGGGGACGCCCGCCCCCCGTACGGGAGGGACATCCGCGCGGATACCCGGATCCGTGACTTGGACCGGGACCTGGCGGACGCGGCTTCGGCTCGTGCAGGCCTTGCGGTGGCTCCAAAGCCCCCTTCGGCCCCTGCCGCTTCAGCCTCCGCCCCTCTCGCCCTGCTCCCTCCCTCTTGAGGGAGGGTGTCACGTCCGGCCTACGTGTCTCGCTTGGCCAGCCGACCTGCGCGATTTCGTCAGGCCTACCCCCTTGGGGGTAGCGGTGGGACGACTGCTACTCTGGGGGGATCCCCGGGCCCCCCGTTGGAGCCCCTTCCTCTCTTTAGTTGGGATGGGTGGGCCCAGTTTGGTACCCCGTCCCCCGTCAACCCGGCCATCTGGGCGCACTTGGGGCGTTCCCTCGGGGAACTCCCGTCCATCCTCAATAATGGGGTGGAACATACTCTCATCATGGCGTTGAGCCGCACCTTGGTGCGGCTGCGCAACAAGAGTGCTGCCATTGGGTGCCGCCCCCTTGGGGAACGGGACGTCGTGCCTCTGTACCTCTTGGGTTCGGTTGAAACGCTCCGCCGTTATCTATCGGAGAAGTATGGCACCGCCGTGGCGGAGAACAACACGGTAGTGGCCGGATGGTCACTCCGGAACTTGTCCGCCTCGTCGACTCCGCCCCGAGGGGTTGCTTTGCCGGCGGCGCCTCGGCGTCCGCCGTCCCCTCCCCCGCCCCGTCATGGGGCGGGCGCTGGTTCTTGCCACGCCCACTATGGGGCGGGCGCCGGTTCTTTCTCCCAAGCCCCTTATGGGGCGGGTGCCGGTTCATCCTCCCACGCCCCTTATGGGGCGGCGGCCGGATCTTCTCCCCGAGCCCCCTATGGGGCGGGTGCTGGTTCTTCTTCTCAAGCCCTTTCTGGGGCTGAGAATGGTCCCTCGGCGAACCCGCCGACGTACTCGGGGGCGCAATACTATGCGCCCGAGCCCGAGGAGGATTGTAGCCAGGACTATGATCCTTGTAATGGCGCCCGTCCTGGGGGTTGGTGACTTGGTCATCCTAGGGTGACCAGGGGTTCCTTGTGTCCCCCCTTGGCTTGGTGTGTCGCCCGTTGTCGCACCTCCTAAGGGGGTGGGCGCCATCCATCTTACGATAGACTGGTCTCGGGCCCCATAGGGATTAAAAGGCTTAGCCTCTCTTCTTGTGTCCTCCTCTCTCCCTGTGACTTGAAGTCACGCAAAGCACTGGGAAGCGCGGATGCATGGGTGTGTCGGTCGCCTTTGCATGCCAGTAAGTCTCTCAGGGGCAAGTCTCGGGGACTGCGGGCATCCAGACACGATCATGCGGCGTGGTGCCACCCCGTCGGAGCACCCCGTACGAGTGGAAGAGATTCTCCTCGCCGCTGCTCTGGCCGGAACACTGCCGGGAGTTACGGCTGGAGGGGCTTCCCCAAGAATAAACAGCCACCGCTGAGTCCGTTTCCGGCTTTAGAATTGAACTGAAACGAGCCACTTCCCCAGGAGAGACCTCCCAGAATGCGACTCATTTGAGTCTTAGCGACTCAGTTCAGCCATCTGATAGAATAGACACTAGGTAGACAAGAACATTCTGCCATTTGACTCCGGACTGGAGCATGTCGATAGCCCGCTGAAAAGTGGCAGGGGCATTGCAAAGGCCAAAGGGCCGACGTGTACATTCGTACGTCCCACAGTGGCTGGTGAACGCCGTCTTCGGTTTATCCTTCTCGGTTTGGGGGATTTTCCAGTACCCTGCGCTGTTGTCGAACGTGAATAGGAACTGGGCATCTCCCAGGGAGTCGAGATAGTCGTCTATCCGAGGTAAAGGATACGAGTTGCGAACTGCGCGCTCGTTCAACTGCAGTCATTGCGGAACCGGGGGTTCCCGTCGGAATCAGAGATCAGGACCACAGGGCTAGCCCTTTCACTGTGGCTGGGCTCGTTGACTTCGAGCTCGACCATTCGGTCGACTTGGGCCTCGATGAGTTTCCTAGTTCTGGAACCCATCCGATGGGGGCTGAGCCTGACGGGCTTTGAGCCCGGCTTCAGCTCGATTCGGTGCTCCATGGCCTTGATGAAGCCCAAGTGCCCACTGCAAAGGGCCCGGTCCTTCCCTAGTAAGGAGAGCACTTGAAGCCGTAACTCCTCGGGCACGTTGGAAGCATGAACATGGGGCTCCTCCACGGGGTCAGTCGCGTCGGGTGCGGTGGCCGGACTCGGACTCAGTGTGGCCCATTCCTCTCGAGATGCGGCCGCCACCGTGAGGAGTAGGCCGAGATATGCCCAAAGACCACACCTTTGGGACGGTGTCTACTCGTATTTGCTGCGTGGGTCTCTTCCACCCACCACGTCTGGTCGGCGGTGCAGTCCATGGTGCCGGGCGCCACATGCACTCGATGGCATTCATATACTTGGTGGCTCTGAGTAAAGACCCCATTCCCGTTAAAGGGCGCCTGCACTGGGAAATAACCCCGTGACAGCGGGGGCAGGACCACATCGCGGGCCAGGCGCACCTTGGCGAGCGCCTCACAAGCGGTACCAGCCCCACCGGGACGGTCCTTCTTGGCCTGCGACACCGTCTCACCGGCAAGATGAACACGACATTGTGGCCGTCCTGCCCTCTCGGGAGAGGCGCGTCCCGGGGGCGCATCCTCTTGGGTCGGGATTGGATGCGTACGGGCATCGAATCTTTGACTCGGGGCCGGTTCATCGGTAGTCGCGGGGAGGGCCTCACACGGGTGTTTATTCATTTTACTCCTTGGGCTCAGAGGAGATAGCCGCTGCGCACTCGGGCCCGGCCGGCGGATCCCCCTTCTCAAGCGGTTTACACTCATCGCCACTTGAGCTTTAAGTGTCCTTTGGGGTGGTGACGGCCACCCGCCGCCGCACACGCTGGGTGTCTCGGGAGCCCGAGGGAGCGCCAATAGGATATCAAGGGCTGGAAATCGCAAATGGGTCACGAAGGCGCCCGTCCAAAGTCGAGCACACCTTGGCCCAATGACCCACTTTGCCAGACTGCCAGCAATGGTACTCTCCCGTCCTCGGTTTTGGACGGGGAGTGCCATCTCTCGGTCGAAGACGGCGGCGTGACGTGTCTTCGCCGCCGGGAGTCGGGTCGTTGGTGGCCCGCAGCCGGGAAAAATCGTTCACTGCCCCGACGAACTGAGCCGGGGCGTCCACTTCCCCGAAGACCCGAACGGGGGCGTCGCGCGGCCCGAGGGCCCGAGGCCCCTCCGGTACTCGCGGGGATGCGGCCAAGCGAGCTTACCGCCGGAGCCGCGTCTCTTTCGCGAGCACCTTTCGCTCCGTGGTCTCGCTTTACGATGCTCATTGCGTAGCCAGCGGTGTGCGTCCCCATTTGTCTGGACGACGCCAACTAACTCCGCCATCTTCATGCCGGGGGTGCTCTCCTCCCGAAAAGTGTCGCGCACGACGCTGTGTACACCTCCCAGAAAGAGCCCCTTCAGCGCGCCCTCCCCATACATGAACTCGCACTCGAATTTGAGGATTTGGAGCCGTTCGGCGAAGGATAAGTCGTCTTCGCCGTCCCGCTGGACCACGAATTTCTGTATCTTGACGAGGGCTGCCACTGAGGCCTCGTCGACGAGCCGTCGGAGCATCCAGTTCATGAGCTCCAAGTAAGAAGTGACTCTGCCGTGGTTCCCCTCCCGGCGAGTTAGCATAACCATCAACACCTCCGACTTGAGGGGTTTCTTCGTGAAGTCTTGAAGGACGTAGACGCCCTCGTCTTCGGAAAAGTCAATGTCGTCACAAGCCTTCGCGAATATACGGAATAACTGGAAGACCTTGGCTCGGGGGGCGATGTCTTACTCTTCGTGTACCCAAAAGCAGTGCGCAAAGTCCTTCGTGCGCCGGCCTAGAGTACGGGAACCGCCGCGTGTAAACAACCGACTATTGTCCAACGCGCGGGTCTCACAATCGAACATCATCCGGTAGTACGGATTTTTCACCAAAATCTTCGGCGGCACCACCCGAGCCGGTGGCGGCGGGGACGCGTGGGTCGGCCGCCCCTCCGCCTCCGTACCGGTTGCGAGGGAGACTCGCGTGGGGAACCCCGGTTCAATACCCCGGGGCGACTCTCGCGACCCCCCTCGCCTCGCTCACCCCCCTCCAAGCCAATAGTAGGTTGGGCCCTCGGGTCAATACCTTGAGTACCGTGCCTCACCGTCGACGGCGTTGGGGGGGCGCGGAACACACCTCGGAAAGCCGCAACGGCCGACTCGTCTCCCGAGCGCGAGACGTCCGTGGTTGACGCCGACGACGAGTCGTCGCGTTGACGCCGACGGGAAGAGCGCCGGACTCTGCCCCGGCATTTAGCCGGTCTGGGCGTAGAGCCCCTCAACATCGTGACTAATGAACGTGTAATCTCAGACAGAACGACCTCGGCCACGGCGTCTCGCCACTGGATACCCTGGCCTTTCCTGGCACCCCGTGAGCCTGAGCGAGAACGACGAGAGCTCCCACCCGCAGGCTTTCGTGCCGAGCCTGGCATCTGCCCCCACTCCCAAGTCCCGGAAATGGATCTCCCACCGGGCCCAAGAGACGGGGGAACGATACCGTGGGTCCCGGCGCCGTGCTCGCCCGCCAGGGCACTCTTGGCACTCCGTGAACCTGAGGTAGCACGACTAGAGCTCCCACCCGCAGGTTCCCGTGACTGTCGTGGCACAGACCCGCCGCCTCACGTGGTCACGTCGGGCGGTTGTACTTCGCTGAAATGCGTGCCAGCACCCGACGGGGCCGCCTCGAGGTGAGTTCTTCCCGAGGGGCGCCGGCCAGGGGGCGAGGCCCGGTCGGGTCGGGGCCCGGGCGCAGGGACTCGAACAGAGTCCGCTGCCCACGGGCACCCGCATCCGTGGTGTCGGAACTCCTGTGGCGATCGTCAACCAACAGACCGTTTACGGGGGGGGAAGTCCCAACCCTCCCGACACCTGGCACCTCGACCCCAGGGGGGTCTCCATGCCCCCTTCCGTCCGCCATCGACCCTGCCGGACTCAGAAAATCCTGGCGTTTGGGGGCTCCTCCCGCAGCGCTAGGCAAGAAGGGGAAGAGGACCAAATAGGTTCTCATCGACGCGGGTTGGCGCACCGCCATCGCCCCGAGGAAGGTTGTGTTGCCCTCCTCCCCTGCTGCTCCACCAAATATGAGAACACGCCCAGCCAGACCCACCCAGTCGTGGGGACGACGAGCAAGACCGTGTCGTCGGGTAGTCCTGTCGTGGAATACCCGCTCCGGAAAAAAGCCCCGCAGAGCACACACGCACGGCGTCGACAGGGGAAGGACGTTCCGAGCAGCAAACACAGGTTGTGTGACCGGACGTTTTCTTGCCCGGGTCGAAGGCCTCGAGACGACACGCACTCCTCGCTCTCTTACCCTCTCCACTCCCCGTCCATCCCCCTCGAACCTTCAGGAAAGTCCACCGCAGACACCCTCCGAGAACCCTCAGAAACCCTCTCCTCAGGGCCCAAGGGACCAGTCGCAGCGGAGGACGGTCGCAGCCTCGGATACTGCCCTGAGTTGGGGCCGGAAAAGGGTGTTACGTGACACCCTCGCGGCGCCCCGGTGTCGTGCGCTAAGGAATGCTTGTCATTATCCCAAGTCACGTTTTCACAAAATGAGGCCATTAACTGGGGGCCCGCCCTGGGATTTACTTGTCCCGGAGAGGTCCCGAGATCGTATCGGCGTCGGTCGGGATCGTTTGAGATCCGAACCGGCCGGGTTTTCGGATCGACTGACCCCCTTGTGACAGAAAGGAGGCTCCGTGCCGGGGCTTGACAAGCAGTAATGCTGTCACACCGCCGACTCGTTATTAGAGTCCGTCGACTCGTTCTGGTTGCTATCATTAAATGGCGACGCGTCCTCTGTCGGAGAGTTCAGGAAAATGACGGCGTTGCGGCGCTCACGCGGCCAATAGCGCTCAGCGCATTGTCTTGCGACGTGACCTGGCACGCTTCAGTTGGAACAAGCTAAGTGGTCATATTGAATGTGCCGGGTTGGCATGTGCGAGGTGTGGCGGTTTGGGACCTCCGGTGGCGCGAGAGGCCTGAAGGTTGGCGAATGTGGCCGTCTGATCGGCCGTGCCGGTGGCCAAACGGCTTTCGCGGGCCCTACAATGGCCAGACATCGCGAGCGGATTGTTGCTGTGATGTCTCCCTGTGATTGGACGGCATGCGCTTGGACATGTTGGGCGCTCTCTGTGGCGGTTGTGGGACTTGATGCTTCTTTGATTGTATTTCGCAATTTTTAGAGGGTTTTGCTTTTCACGTTGCGGGTGGCCTGCATTGGCGGGGTGCGAGTGGAGGCCGAGCCACAGGCTCGCGAGATATGTTTGATTCCACATGTCTTCGCGGGGTTCGGACAAAATAGCGGCCTCCAAGACAATGGCACCCCGTCTGCCCAGTAGGGGCGCGGGGAGCTGGCGTGTGTTTTCGCGGTATGCTCCCATTGGGGGGGTCGCATGGGGGCTTCACAGAGGCGTTTCTGGCCTCAACCGCGAGTCCACAAAAACACACGACCGTTCCTTATGTCTGGTAGTGGATCCTGCACTCGCAGCCGACGGGGTATAACCCCGTCGGAAAACCCAGCACAGAATGCGGAGAGCAACACCTGAGATACAACACGAATGCCGGGATCACCGGGCGCGAAGCGCGCCAAATTTACGGAAGTAACACGAACGCAACGATGATTTTTTTGAATACGCACGATGACCCGAAAGCATACACTCATATACCCTCAGAAACAAGACGCAGGACGTGCGCAGTCCCGACCCCCGGGCGCTACCATGGGGGGACCGGTGCCCAACGGGGCACGGTCTCAGGCCCGGGCCTCTAGTGGCCCCTGCCCAGCATCCTTGAATACCCTTTCACTGGAAGAGGACCCCCGCCCGTCTCGGGCGGAAGCAGGAAAGTCCCTCAGACTTCCTAGAACTCAGAATTTACCCAAAATCAGTACCTTGGGACTTATCCCAAGATTTTTCAGTTTTCCGGGATAGACTTCCGGTGGGATTTCATCCCCGGTCGAGATCATATCTCGGTCCGGCTTACGCGCGCATGGCGAAATCTTCCACAAGCTTTCCGGTCCCTGCAGAGGGCCCGGATGCGGGGAGACATGTGTCTCCCTCGGCTGTGTCAGGCCCCTCCAGGGGGTCCTGATCATGTGCTCCTCTCCCCGCGCCTCTCTAGAGGGGTTGTTTCGTGTGTGGCCCTCGAGCTTCGTGTACACCCTCCCGCGGAGGGCTGTCCCACGCTACCCCCCTAGGGGACGGCCGTGCCCGGCTCACCCCGGGGGTCGTGTCACCCCTGACAGGGGGTTTCCCCCACATATCCCCCACCTCCGGGCTTCGGTCTCGCAAGACCGGGGGCTGTGTCTCGCCACCACCCCTAGGCCAGAGGGAAACCCGGCCCTGTGACTCCCTGTCATCTTGGCCCTGGGGGCTCACTCCTAGGTGCCACAAGGCTTGGGCCCGTCGGAGTTACCGAGGCGGGGAAGCCTCGGGTCAGTCCCATAAAGCGGTCACCGCCAGTGGTGATCGGGGCGTTTGGCTCTCCTGGCGGCACCCTTGTCGTCACCGGGAGGACGACTCCGTCGGGCGCGACCGGGTTCTCCCCGCGTCCCAAGTTGTTCGTGCACCCCACCCTGGGGTGGGGCGTCCTTATCTCACCCGGTTACCCGCCTTGTGCCACCACAGTCAGGCCGACCCCACTCGGGCGGCCTTCCCGACCGGGAACCCGGTTGTCTCCTCAAAGACCCCGGAATCAAGCGCCAATACGCACACAAACAACTGGTGTGGGCGGCAAAGACAAGCCGCAAACACGACACAGCGTTCTGAGGCTCAACATTTACTTGCCTCCCTCGGGGGTGTCCGGGACTGCTCTGCTGTCCCGCTCAGATATGCCCACCGGTCCCCTTTCCTCAACCCTCAGGGGGAACCTCGCAAGAGGGCCAAAAACAGGTGTCAAACGCGGGCCACAGCCGCCGCCGGGGGTATGCCCAAGACCTAATCAAAACATGCCAACAAAATCGCCAAGGCGAGGGTAAGATGCACTGAGAACATCAGAGAGGAATCTTCACCACGAAAAGTACAAATCAAGGATACGGGCAGAACTCAGAAGACCGTAGAGGGGTATTTTCGGGAATCACAAGTGGATCATCGCAACCACTATGCGATCGCACCGAGTGGGTCTCGTGATCGGTCGGAATTTGCTTAGTCTAGCTAATCCCGGTAAGCAGGAATCTCAGCTTGACTGAGGCGGGCTCCGTGCAAGACCCGCTCAAACGGCGAGTCCGCCTGTGGGCTCTCCACTTAATGGCCCCATCAGCTATCAAGTCCAGATGGCCTCCGTGTGGCCATGCTGCCAAATGTCCCCCTTCTCAAGGGTGAGCCGTCCCGGCTGAACGGGAACGGACGAGTAGTCCGCTCGCAGTGGGCGTGACGCGACCCCCTGTGATTTGACGGGGTCGCCTCAGGCGCACGCATGTCGCTTGGCGCCGGGATATGACAGCAGTGTCATGCCCCCTCTTACGTTGAGGGGGTTGAGAGGGCGGGGTCGTTGCCCGCCCCATTGATGTTGAACGCGCAGAAATCACTCTGCCCGTGTGCGTGCTGAGCGGAGGTGGCCCCGCCGGCATGCGGCGCAGGGGACAGTCTTCCCCTGTGCCGTCTCTTGGCACATGAGAAGGGGGGGTGGGTGTGCGTACCGTTCACGCACCCGCGCAGCGACCCCATTTAGTGTTCGACTCGCGGCGTCAGACTCAGTCGGACTGCCGCATATCGACTACCACTCGTAGTGTGCGTGCGCGCGCGCGGCGTTCTTCTTATCCCCACTCCCCTTGACCCCCTTACTCGGGTGCGCTTCCCCCTCCCCTTTTTCTCCTCACTCGGGTGCGCTTCCGCCTTACTCGGGTGCGCTTCCCCCTTCCCTTTGTCCCTCCCCTTACTCGGGCGAGACAAGTGATGTCGGCCGCGACCGCGCCTGTGCCCGACCTACTCGTCGAGGAGACGCTCCCCGAGATGGAGATTGACAGGGCGGCGTCCGGGGACGCCGCAGTCGGCGCTGACCCCCGACGCAGGTGGGGGAGTCGGGTCTACTCCTCCGGCGCCCCTCCCCGTGGCGACACCCGAGTCCAGTGCTCCTCAAGGTGGCGCGTCGTCGGCACCGCCAAGTCGAGCGGCGACACCGATGGCCGTTGAGTCTGGGCGACCGGAGGACCTCGACTGGTGGGTCCCTCCCACCCACCCAACCCCTATGGGTGAGGGGGGTCACTTCCTTTCGATCTACCGCACCTTCCCCGACTCGGAGCAGGTGACGGCGTGGAACTGCCGACTCGCGCGCTTCCCCCGTCAAGTGGCTCTACCTGCCGGGTGGCTGGTGGATCTTCTCGCCTTCCTCGAGCGGGATGATTGGGATCACGTCGACCGCGTACGCCGGTGCCTCTCCCAGAGAACGGGAGCAACCGAACTGGCGGCGGACCAGCCGGTGGTCGATTGGTGTTGGTGTTAGCAGGCCCCGCCCGACTTGGCGGCGGGGGACCCGAACGTCTACCACCCAGCCGCCCTGCATGAGTTCGTCTGGCGGCGTGACGAGCGCCACCTCGTCTCGGTTCTTCAACTAGAGTTCCCCCGCGCACGGGACCACCGTCGTGGCAACTATGTCGTCCTGCCCAAGTGGTGAAAGGACGTGGAGGTCCCGATAGGCTTCCCGGCCATGCTCCCCCGCTTCCTCGCGTACTACTCGTCGCGGATGCGGCCAAATGAGGAGGGGCATCGACTTTATGCCATCCTCGCGACGCAGTGGGTCGTCGATGTGGCGTCCGTGTGGGTGGCGTCCCTCAAGTCAAAGGGCTATCTGTGGCATCGATCGAATGCCTTGGTCGAGGGGCTGCGCACTATCACCCCTTCACGCCTGGGGGATGGGCAGGACGGCGACTATGCCGAACTTCTCGAGGAGATGATCATCCTCCACAACTCGTTGGATTGTGTGTGGATCCAACCCTTCCTCCGTCGGGCTCCGATCGAGGGGGGGGCGGAAGCTACGACGCGCGGCTTCGTCCATTCCTTTTGAGGGCTCTCGAAGGGCAAGTTGCTCCTCCGAGAAGGCCTGGGGCTAGACTCTTACCCCTACGGCCCCGGCATTGGCGCACAGTCACTGCCGCCGGCGAGGTACTGGATGGTTTCGGGGAAGCGCCCTGCGCCCCCCAAGAACACGGAGCGACGGGAGACTTACCCACCGCGTTCCAAGCGAAACTTCCGCGGCCACGGGCCAAGCAGCCATGCGGGCCCTTCAAGATCCGGGCCATCCCAAGTACGGGCGGCGGCCCACGTCGACCTTGACGCGCCGGCGGCGGCTACTCTGCCGCCGCCCCAGGTTGTCCACAGGGGCTCGCCGACTACGGCGGCCGCTGTTGTGATCACGCCACTAGAGCCGCCGGCTTTTGCCCAGCCCATCCCCGCCGCTAACTTGCGCGCGGTTTTCTGTCGTGGCAGGAGTTTGCCGAAGCAGTGCACCTGGGGGTTGCTGACCATGTTCCCTCCTGTCGGGGCGGACATCTGGGATGCCTCGCCCTTCGTGGCTGTGATCTCCCTCGCCGAAGTCTTGGCGAGAGTCAGTCGTCGGGTATCCTCCTTGGCGGTTGATGTCCACCATGCGGGGCAGCCGGCTTTGGCCCAACGCCTCATTAACGACTTGTCGGGGCGGGCTCTCGGGGACCAACTTCGGGTCCAGCTGTCGACTACTCTGTCGCAGCTGCCGACGTATGGGTCGGGGTGTGGGTCTACACCTCACTCGGTGTCGACCCCTCCCTCTTTGAGCGGCCAAGACTCAAGTGGTGGGGTCGCCCCTGCGTCCGGGCAGCAGTGCCACAACGCTCCCAACTATGGGCGGGCGCCGGCGCCTCCGCCGCAGAACTATGCGCCGGCCGGGGGGTACGGCCACTATGCAGGCCCCGCTGCGGGTGGGAGTTACGCCCCGCCCGTGCCGTACCACACCAACGGGCCGCTGTACCGCCCCGAGAGCTCTCGTACTCAGGGTGGTCCCGCTGATAACGACTCGCATCAGGGGGGCGGCCACAAAAATGACAACCGCCCCGACATTCAGACGTGAGGGGAGGTGAGTGGATCAAGTCCAAGTAAGGAAGGGCCTTGGGGTCTCATGGTTCTAGTCGTACATGATTGGGTGGGGTTTCTTGCTTGTTGATAGTCATAGTACACCATCATGCTACATCGAGACCAACTTGTGGCTTTCTTGGGTCCCTCCCCTGCCTGGCGTTGACACCTTATAGTGGGGCTCACTTCACTGTGGAGTCGACGAGAATTCGTCGACGCCACGTCTTTGCCTGACGGATAGTTGATGCCGCTGGCAGGTGTACGGGACCTTCTCAGTCGGAAGGTCCTCGACGTACTCCCATGTATCTTCACTTGGTCCAAACCCGAACCAGCGGACCTTGAGCATAAGGCGCCCGTTGGCATCTTACCCCTCTCCGACAAACTGTTCGAAGACAGCCTCCATCGTCTTCTCACTCGAAGACGGGAGGGAAGGTACACGCCATGTCTTAAGGGCGCGTTCCCACGCCGGATCACCTTCCGCCGGTTCCGGAGCCAGTGTGGCGTGGCTACTGTTTACGGTACGGATCCCATCGGTACTCTCGATGGTGAGACGACGGCCATCAGTCTTGAGTATCTGAAACGGCCCTTTCGTCTTGAGGATGAGTTTACCTCCCTGGTTCTCGGGTGACTTCAGGAAGACCCAGTCTCCGACTCGGAGAGCTTCTCGCCTTCTCTTGACTCGTTTGTCCAAGTGCCGTTTATAGCGGGCCTGAGCCTTGTCCACTGACTTCTGGACAAGAGGGATCATCTCATCCAAACGCTTGCGGAAATTCTCACGCGCTTGTCGGGGTGTCGAGTGATGTGCCTCTTCACCCGTGCCTTGGGTAAGGCGCTCGATAGCCACCGGGCTGAGTTTTCGGGGGCTCCCAAAGGAGAAGGGCGCTTCCCCTGAGCTACAATGCACTTGGGAGTTGTAGGCGGTGACCAGTCGGTTCACAAACGTGGCCCAGGTTACGACATATTCACTTACATAATGCCTGAAATGCTGTACTAGCGTTTTGTTGAAGAGCTCCACTGACCATTTTTCTAGGGATGGCAAGGCGTGGCGTAATGGGTACTTCCACCAAGCATTTCCAAGACTCTTTGGTAGAGTACGGATGCAAATTTCGGTCCGTTATCTGACAAATTTGAGTCAGGGATGCCATAACTGGCAATCCTATCATCAATGAAGGTACTGAGAACATCTAGTGCCGTCACGTCTTGAAGGGGTCCTACCCTAGTCAACTTCGAGAAGCGGACACACATGACCAAGCGGTACTCATATCCCTCTGGAGTTCGAGGGAGAGTACCAAGGAGGTCGATTGCGACTGCCTCGAAGGGTCCCGTAGCCGGGAACAACCTCATAGCGGAGGAGCTTCGGACCTCCATCAACCGGTTCTTTGCGCAAGTGGCGCAAGCCGCGACCCAGCCGAGCCCATCGGCGGCGAGCGAAAGCCAGTAGTACCTTCGTCGTAGGGTCCGATACATCTTGGTCTCCCCCGGGTGACCGCCTAAGGGGTATGAGTGTTCCTTCGCAAGAACGTCAGCCACGAGCGAGCGGCGCACAACCACTTGTTGTGTTCCCTCTTGTTGGCCATGACGGCAGAGCATGCCGTCGCCATTCACCTAGAACCGAGTTCGGTCCGTGATGTCCATATCCTTACGGATCTCTTGGCAGAAACTATCGGCCAGTTGCTCTTCGGCCAACTCAGCCATCGAGATGGGTACTTGTGCCTTGTTCTCGGGTCGGCGGGGGTCCAACACGTCTCCCGACCGCGTAGTCACCCCGACCACTGGGATTTCTTCGGGGGTTGGTGTAGTATCCAACCCCTCCGTCGGCATGCGGGAGAGTGCATCCGCGATGGCATGTTGTCAACCAGGCTTGTACTCAACGTCACAGTCAAACTCGGATAGCCGTATCCGCCATCGATTCAGGCGGTTGTTAGTAAATGATGTGGTGGCGAGTATCCACTTCAGCGCCTTATGGTCACACCGGACCAAGAACCGGGTACCCTCGATGTAGAGGCGCAGTAAAGTGTTTGCCCACACAACGCAAAAACCTTTTATTTTGGTCACGGTGTAGTTCTGCTCAGCGGGTTCGAGTCCCAGGCTGAAGTGGACTGTGGGATGGAATTCCCCCGCGGGTTGCTCCTGCAGCAGAGCAAAACCGACTTGGTCGTAGCTCGCATCAACGTCGATGATATACTTCCCCTGCCCTCTTGGTAGTGCCACGATGGGAGGGTTACACAGTTGTTCGCGGAGTCGGTCGAACGCTGCGTGCTCCTCCATAGTCGGAGGGCAAAGGTTCTTGGGTAGCGAGGAGCTCACCAACTTATTCAAGGGTTTCGCGACCTTGGCGAAGTCAGCAGTGAAACGTCGATATACGTTATACATACCCAGGAAGCTGCGCAGTTGCGTCTGTGTATTCGGGTATATGGCCTTCCTGAGAGCCCTCAGGTTTTTCTCATTCACACTGATGCGCCCCGGTCGTATGACATGACCGAGGTACTCCACCTGATTACTAAGGAGGCGACACTTCTTTGCCTTGAGGGTGACACTGTTCTTACCCAACAAGGTAAACGCCTTCTCCAAGTGGGAGAGGTGTGACTCCGCGCCAGCGGAGAAAACGATGATGTCGTTTAAGTAGACGAGGACATTCTGACAATTTACTCCGGCCAGTATCATGTCAATAGCGCTCTGGAAAGTGGCAGGCGCATTGAAAAGTCCAACGGGGAGACGTGTACACTGGTACGTCCCCACATGAATCGTGAAGTCCTCCTCGGTGACGGGTATCTGCCAGCATCCCACGTTGCAGTCCAACGTCGAGCAAAACTTGGCGTCTCCCAAGGAATCCAGACAGTCATCCATCCTTGGGAGCGGATACGTATCACGCACCGTTCTATCGTTGAGTTGATGATAGTCAATGCAAAAGCGTGTGGACCCATCCGGCTTCGGCAAAAGAACAACCGGATTGGCTCACTCGCTGGTGCGGGGTTCGATCACGTCCAGCTTGAGCATCTTGCCCACTTGCTCGCCGACGAGTTGTCGGGTTCGGGGACCCATGCGGTATGGATGGAGCCACACGGATTTGGCACCAGGTTTTAGTCTCATCCGGTATTCGGTCGCCTTGATGGTGCCATGGGACCCATCCCACAACCCGTGGTGTCGAGCAATCAGCGCCTTGAGACGTCCGAAAAGAGATTCAGGGACGTTGGCTTCGGCAATAGGGGGATCAATCTCCCGGTTCCCCACTGATTTTGACGACGCCACCGGTACTGTCGGGGCGTCATCGTGAAGGAACTTTCCTTACTGCTCCGGCGTCACGACGGTGATGTTACCTTCGTACGCCTCGATTGTGCCAAGAGACATGCCCTTCGGAAGACGGAGTTTGTTCGTCCCGATGTGGATTATCTCTAGCCACCAAGGCTCGCCGGTCTTACAAGTCATGGTGCCCGGAGCGACATATAGTCTATGTCGTCCAAACACCCGCTGCCTCTGAGTAAACAGGCCGTTTCCTTGGAAGGAAGTTTGCACTTTCACAGAGCCTTCTGACTTGGGCTCTATGACTTTTTGCTGTGTTATTTGCACCTTTGCGTTCCCTTTATAGGAACAGTCGCACGGCATCGCAGTTGAAGTCGCAACCGGTGAAACACTCTTACCCCGGCGGAAGATGGGAACCAGGCCCTGTCATAAATACCGCTATCTGTTTCGGGTACGGTATATATGAATCGTTAAACTTGAGAACGTGTGCCGGCCACTTATCTCTTCATGTGTGTCAATGCGAGATATACCTGGAAAACGAGGGTACGAATCAATTCCGGCATTGATCGACTTGGATCAGCTGCCAACCTTCAGCAGCGCCAAGCTCCTATTTAGCCCAAGCATGTCGGAAGGATTCTCTCACGTGAGTGAACCGGTTGGCCGCGTTGTAAACGGCTAACGCGAGAATTCGAGCGGGCGTCCCCTGGCGAGCACTCCAGGGTTCGGATAATCCCCCCCGAAGAGAATCGTTGTAGCCTTGAGAGCATGTCCAAAACTTAACTGGTACTTGGCGGACGTGAAACTCCATAAATGCAGGAGAATGGCATGCACTTCTGGCTCTAGGTCCGCCGGTGGTCGGAATTGATCGCTACCCACGGCTACCTACTTCTCTTTCGTTTTGGGTGTGGGTGCCAGCCGTCATGCTGCCTACGGGTTCGGGAGTTCAGACACTTACACCCGGAAAAGCACCTACGCACAATATACGTATGGTAGGGCCTGATGGGAACACGGCACCCATCCTTCAATTGGATGAAGTTCCAGGGTCCCAAAATGATTGGGACATGGGCATCCCATTATGGGGTACCTAAGAGTAAGGGCACCGACATGCCATGAGCGACGCCCAACGCGTGCGTCGTCTCATACCTACAGATGCGCACATGTACGGTAACAAGACCCGTGATGGAAAGGATATTCCCATTCGCATCAAACATGTTGGATGTGGACTTGTCAAGTGGACGGACCGTCACCTCCTTCGGGAGTACGTCTTCCCGAATCAATGAAACGCCAGACCCGGTGTCGACTATGGCCCGGGTCGCCAAGAGGTGCCCATCCTGCATCCATACTCTGGTTGTAACGTGATAGTTGCTCCCTGTCAGGATCGTCACAATTTTACTGCGATCCACGCCCTTCGGGTTTGGCATGTCCCCAGGACGTATCCACTTAGGACGTCGCAGGAGCTTGACTCTGCTCTTGCGTCGCGTTCCTCGATTACCCACTGGGGACGTCGGGGATTCTTCCATCCCAGCGGCTTCGCGATTCCCCTTTCCGTCTCCTACGAGGATGCCGCGGGCTTGCCTGCCTGGGGATTCGGTCCCCCCTTTTCAAGCGGTGACTCACTCCCACTTGAGGACTCGACGTCGCCGGCTGTCGCGACAACGGGAGGCCCAGTCGGCCTCGTACTCTTTTGAAATCGGGCAGGACGAGACTTGTCATTGGCGCACCGTCTGTTCTGTGCCAGGCGCGCAAGGAGACGCGGATCCAACTTGGGACACTCTTCCGCCCAGTTGCCCGTCGGGTGACACTGCCAGCACGGGAGAATTGCAGCTTTCCCACTCCCGCCTTCTTGGGGCGGGGTCGTTGCGGCTACGCTTTGCTCGACTGATTCCGTGCGAGTTGTTCTCGGACGGTCCGGGTACCGGGGTGTTACTAGAGCCCGTGCTTGTCGTCGGAGGCGAGTTGCCTCCTCGAGCTTAGCGGCCTCCTCGGCTCGCTCTTTCTGTTGTGCCGCTTGCATCCAGCTGTACTCATCGCCTCGAGTTTGGGCGATGCGGGACAGCTCCGCAAAGGTCATTCCTGGCCTATTACGTTCGCGTATGGTAGCACGAACCACAGGGTGAACGCCTTCGACATAGTGTCCCTTGAGGGCTCCTGTCGAGTGGAGGAATCCGCATGAGGTGTTCAATACTCTGAGACGTTCAGCGTATGACATCTCGTCTTCTTCCTCTTCTTGCTGCGCTTTTTGGAGCTGTTCCGCGAGGCCTGCTACGGTTGATTCATCCGCATGCATACAGATGATCCAGTTAACCAGCTCCAGGTAGGAGCTGACCTCTTCTGGGTTTCCGTCACGTCGAGTTGGCCATTACCTCGGAGCGAAGTGGCTCCAAGGTAGAATCTTGTAACATGTCGAAGGCCTCTCCGTCCGAGACGTTAATGTCGTCGCACGCCTTGAAAAACTTGCGCAGGAACTGGGAGACTTTATGCGGCGGGTCACCGTTCCATTCTGAGCGGTGACCAAAGGAGTGCATGACATCCTTCTTGAGCCGGCCCATGGCATGGGCGTGCTCACGCGTGTAAGAGACCAAGTTATTCTCCAGCGCGTACGTCTCGCAATCAAAAATATCCTGATAGTGGGGATTCTTGACCGTGATCTTGTCTGGTACAACTCGTACTAGCCCTGTTGGGCGCTCCTCTGAGCGATGATGCCTCGGGACTGGGTCTCACCGAGCCGAACCAGATGCATGCACCGGGCGGTGACGGGGAGGAACCCGTGGCGTTCGCCGTTCGCTGCCACTGCGCGGAGAATCTCCGCCAAAATATTCGCCATCAGACGATTGCGACGCGTGGTGCAGTCGTCGGCGGGACTGAGTGTGTCCAATTCGTCGGGGGTCATTAGGGCTCCGGACCGAACCGGGCGTAACCGGTAGAGAACGGGCGATCTCGGACCGTACCGCCTCAGCGATGGTGTCCTGCAACTCAGGACACACGCTGAACAATCCACCCAACGAACCGCGGGGAGCACGACAAGAGCTCCCACCCGCGGGCTCGTCTTCAAGCCGGGGCACCGACTCACCGACCGCAACTCGGGACGTACCATCCGTCCTCCCAGCTACGTACGGCAGTCTCGTGCCGAGGGGAGTGTTGGCATCCGACGGGCGTTCCACGGTGTCACCACGACCCGTGGTCGCCCCAGCCGGAGGGTGAACTCCACCCGGTCCGACGGAGGAGGCTGGAGGCAGAAACAAGGAGCCACGTCCGGCTCCGCCCATATCTCCGCCACCCTGGCTACGTGGGACGACACGTCCACCGCCTTGTGGCGTGGGCCAAGGGGGGAGCAAAGTCTTGCTCCCCCTCTCACTAGCCACATCAGAGTGTGCGGAGGGGTTTCCCTCCTCCCCTCGTGACATCTGGTAACCGAGTATGCTCACCAATCAAACGTGGCGGGGTTGCAACGGAGGAACGAAGATCGCTAGGGGAAGAAGGTCAACTCCACCACATTGCGTCGCGATCACGAAGGCAGCAAAATGTGCTTCTTCCCCTGCTGCTCCACCGGATGTGGCACAACAGTCAGGCCGACCCCTCTCGAGCGGCCTTCCCGAGCGGGCACCCGGTAGTCTCCTCAAAGACCCCGGAATCAAGCGCCAAGAGGCACACACACAACTGGTGTGGGCGGCAAAGACAAGCCGCAAACACAACACAGCTTTGTGAGGGTCAACGTTTACTTGCCTCCCTCGGGGGGGTCCGGGACTGCTCTGCTGTCCCGCTCAGATATACCCACCGGTCCCCTTCCCGCAACCCTCAGGAGCACCCTCGCAAGTGGGCTAAAAACAGGGGTCAAACGCGGGCTACACCCGCCGCCGGGGTGTGCCCACGACCTCATCAAAACATGCCAACTAAATCGCCGAGGCGAGGGTGAGATGCACTGAGAACACCAGAGAGGAATCCTCACAACGAAAAGAAATAGTCAAGGATACGGTAATAACTCAGAAGAACGTAGAGTGGTATTTCCGGGAATCACAAGTGCATCATCCCGACCGCTATCCGATCGCACCGAGTGGGTCTCGTGATCGGTCGGAATTTTCTTAGTCTAGCTAATCCTTGTAAGCAGGAATCTCAGCCTGACTTAGGCGAGCTCCGCGCAAAGACCCGCTCAATCGTCGTGTCCACTTGTGGGCCCTTTACTTAATGGCCCCTCCAGCTGCCAAGTCCAGATGGCCTCCGAGCTGCCATGCTGCCACACGCCTCTCGAGGCGAGGAGGCGTCTTCTGCGGCTCCCGACACTACGGCGGCCATGGCGGTCGATCGTGATGCCCAGGGGACGGGAGACCTTTCGCACCTCGAGGAGGACATCGACAACGACGTCCTCTCCAACCTCCTGTCGGCCTCGTGGCCGACCCCAGCGGTTGTCGATGACAAGTATGGACGTTACTCTTGGAACCCCCTAGGGGGGTCGATTGTCGAACAGCGCTTTGACGCCGTCGACAGCCGTCGTAAGAGAGCCATATAAAGGACCATCCAGGGGATGTACGACACACTTTACGCCGTCCCCGAGGGGACGATGACGGACTTCCCCTTCCTATGCAGTCGGGCGGACAGGCGAGTATGCAAAGTGCTTAGGCAATTGGCTGTCCGTGAGATCCCCCCCGAGGTGGGTGGCAAGCCCCACGTCTCCTGGGAGTATTACCCTGGGGCTTCCCCTATGATGGGGGAGATGGACCGCGGCCTTTATGTGCCGGGTGCGCTGATGGAGTGGACGGTTTACACCTCACTATGCCTCTTCACACTGTATGCACAGCGTGAGGTGGGCGATGTACCTGTGGTACGCCGCAAGGCCCTGTACCCCGCCACACTAGTGTTGCGGGAGCACGTTGAAGTACCCCGGGGTATGGCCGCGCGGATTCCCCAGACGGTGGCACTCCAGGTGAGTCAGCTAATGGGTGAGCCCCTTGGGGGTCCTTATCACCTGATGTTGGCGGCCCTATGGGCGGTCAAGGTGGCAAATGTCCTCCTAGGAAGCCTGTGCCACCATGGTCACCTTTGGCGTCCGTCTCTGGCTATTCGGTCGGCTTTCGCCGACCTGACGCCCGTGCGCTTGTGCTCGGCCGACCCGTCGGCCCGACCTCTTCTTCAGGCCGCGCTGACGCTCCTCCGACTTATGGTGGAGCGGGCGGCACGCATCGGGCTTCTTTGGCTTGGGGGACCCCGAGGTGTCTTCAGTTGCGCCAAGACGTTAGATAAAGAGGAGGCCTTGGTCCTCTTGGAGGGTTTGGGGGATCCCCGTCTCTCTTATGGGAGGGAATTAGACGCCGCCCTACGCATCCGACTCGTGGATAGGGACTTGTAGGACTCTGGGTCGGCCCGTGTTGGCCTCGTCGTGGCTCCAGAGCCCCCTTCGGCCCCGGCCGCTGCAGCCTCCGCCCCCGTCGTCCTGAGGCCGCCCCTGTGGGGCGGGGTGTCGCGCCCGGCCTACGTGCCCTGAGGGCCCGGCCGACGTGGGCGCACCCGTCGTGCTTACCCCCGTGTGGCTAGCACTGTGACGACTCCTTCTCTGGGGGGACCCCCGGGTCCTCCGCTGGCTCCCCTTCCTCTACTTATTTGGGAGGGGTCGGCCCAGTTGGGGACCCCTCGCCCCGTCAACCAGGCCGTATGATAAAGTTTGCGGCGTTTCCTGGGGGGGGGGTCTCGTCCATCCTCATGCATGGGGTTGACCCAACGCTCATATTGGCGTTGAGACGCACCATGGTGCGGCTGCGCAACGCAATTGCTGCGATTGCGTCCCAACCGCTTGGGGAACGGGACTTAGAGCTTCTATACCAGCTCGGCACAGCCGAGACGCTCCGCTGTCTCCTGACGGAGGCGTAAAGTACCGCCGTCGCGGACACCAGCACGGTCGTGGCCCGATGGACACTCCGGCACTTGGCCGGCTCGACTGCTCCTCCCCGAGGGGCGGAGTTGCCTGGGGCACCTCTCCCTCCGCCGTCTCCTCCCCCGGCTCACTATGGGGCGGGCGCCGGATATTCGTCCCAAGCCCTGTATGGGGCTGAGACGCGCCCCTCGGCGAACCCGCCGACGTATTCGGGGGCGCATTATTATGCGCCCGAGACCGAAGACGACCGTAGCCAGGAATATGATCCTGGCTATGGGACCCGTCCTGAGGTCTGGTGACCTGGTCATCCTATGGTGACCAAGAGTTCCTTGCGTCCCCCTCTTGCTTTGTGTGTCGCCCGTTGTCGCCCTCCCTAAGGGGGTGGGCGCCGTCTTTCTTATGATCGACTGGTATCGGGCCCCGTAGGGAACAAATGGCTGAGCCGTTCTTGTTGCGCTCTGTTCTTTGCGGGTGAAATGAAGTCACCGGGGTCCCTAAGCCCCATCTTCCGACTTGGTCAGAAAAGAATACACGTTCCCGCGTCAAGGCGGGGAGCTTGACACGTTTGCGCAAGCAATATTTTCAAATTGACTCCCTCGGGAGGGAAGAAGCCAATCGCCACGTAGCTTCCTGTTCAGGAAACCCGAACCATTTGACCAGGACCTTCAATTGTCCTTCATCATCCCAGCCGTGGTTGAGAAACCGTTCGAAAACGAAATCAAGGCCCTCCTTAGTTTGGTCGCCCACCTTAAAGTGGGCTTGGGCCCTAAGGGCCCGGGTCCACTTGGCATCCCGCGTCGGTGGTGCGGGGGCACCAGTGACATGTTCACTTCTCCCAGTGCGGAGACCCTCAGGGCTCTCCACAAGAAGCCGATGTCCGTCGGTTTGTCACACCATGAAGGGGCCTTGGGGTGTTAAGCCCACACCTTTTTGGAGAACGTGGTTGGGCATCTTGATACCCCCAGGCCATGGCCCTGACCGAGTTGTTCTTTCCCTGAGTGCGGGCGTCAAAAGCAGGCCCTGCTATGGGTGTTTTCCCATTAAGTGTTTCAGTGAGTATGAGTACGAGGCCACCCTAGCTCGGTGACTTGGTCAGGTCCGAGAATACACTCACATCCCCGTGGAGGCCGTCAGAATGTACTTCGGAAACAAGGTAGCGTGAGTATGGTATACGTATGCGCACAGTACGGGCGAGGTCACTGCTGCCAGTGTATGTCGTATCCATTGACTGCTACGCTCGATGCGAAAATGCTCCTGTTGTGTGTTCTATCGCTCTTGTGCGTCTCTAAGGTGGTCCATCGGGGTTTTGAATGTAAATTCCCGATCACTGCTCATCGCTGGCCGGGCGGATGATCCGACTCGCATGCATTAGGTTGACGAATTGAAACAGTGGGCGCTGCTGACGGCTGCGCATTTCCGCCCCACCGCTGGGTTCACGATTGACCGCACCGCGGAGCGGCCACTGTGCGTTCTTCTGCTTTCCTTCGCCAACCCCCCCC
>Ga0209186_1000901_pt1 | contig 22912 bp, 20 predicted proteins | sample SidtaG_FD_187426 | JGI IMG/M metagenome (GOLD analysis project Ga0209186, IMG submission 187426) | Marine algal microbial communities from Sidmouth, United Kingdom - Sidmouth_Male2 metaG (SPAdes) (version 2) | ecosystem: Host-associated > Algae > Red algae > Unclassified | place: Sidmouth...
TATTTTTCCTAATCCATAGAAAATACGTTTATATCAGTAAATGAAAGCCCTCTTATAGATGTCGTCCATTTGCTTACCTATTTTGAAGGTTTACTTGTTTAATTAAGGCAATTCAAAATCGCTTTAATAACTTGCATTTAGTGTGATAGAAAGTTTAAACCATTATTTTTTCACAAGACACTTAAATGCTATTATTTTTTGAGTATCAGCTTTATTATTTTTTGGAGAGAACGTTTATTTCCTCCGTTGCAAGCATGCGCCCGCTATCCGCTACTATAGCCTCACAAATCTATCAAGGAAAGAACTGAATAATCACTGAAACCACTTTTAAACCACAAAAATCACTTAAACGAAGTAAGGCTATAACGCTACTCTATTGATACCCCACATGTCATGAATTGGTTTTTGCCAAAATCATAACTGCTTGTAAACAAGGAATTTATACAAAACGTACCTTTCATAATTGGTATAAAATAATATTTTGCAAGTGCCTGTAAATCAAGCACTTGGCGACTTGTGGGGTATCAATAGAACGCTACTATCGGGTCTATTTTGCACGGCTTGAACGAGGTTAAGACTGTTTAGATTAGACCTGATGGTAGTGGTATGGCAAGTAGTTTCTGTGGTTTTTGTAGTTTCTGCAGTTTTTGTGGTTGTGTTTATGGTAGGTGCGTTTACTTGCCATAAGAACGGACAGCAGGACTTTCCGTGACGACGAAGCTACAGACCGTTCTCTCCAAAAAAGAGAATAAAAAAAGCAGGATAAGTATAAACTCACCCTGCTTTTAAGAACTAAACTAGTATTTCACTCATAAAGACTTTAGTATTATTGATTTTTACTTCTCATTTGCACCTAAGTACAGATTACCTTCTTATCAAAAATATATAATAAATTTGTCTGATCTAAAATGCTAAAACCTTTTTTGTATTCATAGATAGCATAAATTAACGAGTTTTGATTACTTTAACAGTTTGTGTTTCTCCTCTCATTTGTACTTGTACGTAGTACACACCTTCTGTTAAAGCAGATAAATCTAGATCAGCCTGATTTAAACCTTCTCTACCCATTATTGTTTTTTCCATTACACGTTCTCCTGTTCCAGTATAAACGTGGATAGCTGTCATTAAATCATGTTCAGCTAAGTAAGTAAGTTGAACTAAACCATCTGTTGGATTAGGTGTAGCACTTAAAGAACAAAGCGTTTCTCCTTTACATGGTTTTGTGCTATTGTCTAAACGAGAACCTGTTGAACTATCGCAAGCACCTACTGCTACAATAAATGAACAAGTGCGTACAGTTCCATCAGCATCTGTGTATTCATAAGTTACTATGTCTTCAAAACCTCCCTCTAACAATGTTCCTGATTCTGGTCCTGTTGTCTGAGTAACTGTTGGTACAACTGGCTCTTCACAAGGAATTTCCATAATACATTCATATCTGTAATCAGCACTTCTGTCAGTCCACTCCCCTGTAGATCTTTTGATACGAACGTAGTCTTCGTTGCCATAGTTATTAGGCTGTCCAGACTGCCAGTTGGTATAACTAAAAGAATCACCATTAACCCATTCGAAACTACCTTCTGTGCTAATATCATTACACCCAATCCAAGCACTGCTTGCCATTAAGAAATTTTGGATAAATGAATTTTCAGCAGCATCATTGATAACGGCTAAATGCCCGCCATTGTTTTCACACAATGCTTTTGCATCAGGCCAGCTATAGTTACTGTAAGAAGAACAGTAGTAGTGGCTACCATTGTGCTCTCCAACATAGATAAAGCCATCAATAGGCTCACCATCAACGCATTCAGTAGCAGGGGCTGTACAAGCAGGTACTGGAGCTTCCCAAGAAACTACTGCTCCATTATCAATAGGATCACATTCTGCTATTATATCATTAGGGCAAGTAAGACAAACGCACTCTTCTACTAAAACTTCAAAAGAACAAGTTTGTAAAACGCCATCTGCATCTGTATATTCATAAGCAACAATTGTGCTACCTTCAGGGAATACACTACCTGGCGCTGGACCACTTACTTGCACCCAATCAGATTTTTCACAAGGTACTTCCATAATAACCTCGTAAGAATTGTTGTTACTTTTATCAGTCCATTGACCAGAAGATTGCATAATTCTTACATAATCTTCACCATAGTAACCATAATCGTTAGGTTGTCCATATTGCCAGTTCGTATAATTCATTGGATTACCATTGACCCATTCAAATGAACCTTCGTTGTTAGAATCATGTCCACCAATCCAAGCACTGCTTGCCATCATAAAATTAGAGACGAATGAATTTTCAGCAGCATCGTTAATGACCGCTAAATGCCCACCATTATTTTGGCATAAAGTTTTTGCATCTGTCCAAGAATAGTTGTTATAAGAACAATAGTAGCTGCTACCATTGTATTGTCCTGCATAGATAAAGCCATAAATTTGTGGGCTTTCACAAACAGCGACTGCACATGAATCTGGAATACTAGGTGGAATCCAATCAATGACAGCACCTACTATAGCAGGATCACAAGGAACTCTCATGTCTGATGGACAAACACCAAGACAATCTTGAGCGCAAATATTTTGAGTTAGGAATAGGCATACAAATGCCAGTACAACTGAAGTAATTAGTTGTTTCATAGTTATTTTTTTGTATAGTTAAAAAAAGGTAAAAGACTAGCCTTTACTTAAATGTATATTTATTTAAGTATTACGAAAATGTTTGCGAAGTGAAAATAAGATTGAGAAGATTTGATAATACATTTAGTTGTTATTCTAAGGGGTTGAATAATCTATATATTATCGTAAGGTAGGACAATATTAAATATATTTTTTGTCTATAGCAAAAGAAAATGAGAAGAAAATTAATTAATTAATTTTATTAGATGCTAAAATTAAAACATGTATCCTTTATGATATGAATCTTATCGCTGTAAATAAACGCTCAATATATTATTAATAAAAACATTTAAAAAAAAACAAAATTGCAAAAAGAATTATTTTTATATGTAAGATTTTTTTAGGGTAAAAGAGAGGAATCGAAGTAAGTAAGCGTATGAAGAAGGGATAGTGAATCATTCTGTAGTCAAACGAGTTTATCTTAGTATTTTAAATGGCTTAGTTCTATAAAACAAAAAAGCAGGATAAGCATATTTCAGCCTGTCCTGCTTTAACATTTCCCAGAGTAATCTTATGGTAATGATGGTGGTAGTACTGGTGTTGGTGTTACAGAGTCTACTTGCGTATCATCCTAGTAACATCCTCCTCCACAGCCTCCGCCATAGCAAGATCCATAGTCACAGCCGCCGCTATAACATCCAGATCCACCGCCATAGTTGCTATAACCACCACAACCGCCGCTGTAGTAGCTTTCGCCTCCTCCACAGTAGTTAGAATATCCACTGTAGCCGCCGCCACTGTTACATCCCCAACCACCTTGTGTGTTAGATTTTTCTATCGCTGTCATCTCAAAAGATGTGAATTCTGTTAAATTGTTCATAATTAGATATATTAGAATTAGAAAATAGGTCGTTGCCATATGCGTTTTATAAAAAACGCTGTTCAAATTCAAGTTATTTATACAAATAACTTTTGGGGGAGAGGTACATGGAACTTGAACTATTTTGTTATTCTAAGAACATGAACTTTTGTGTTATGCTCTAAATCAGAGTGTTGCACAATTGTTGAATTCAAAAAAAGCCAATAAATATAAAGTACTGTTATTCAAGCTAAGGGATAATTAAAATGCTATTTTTTAGTATAATTAATACATCATATAATACGATGGATGAAAAACAATGTTTCAAAGATGAGGTGATTCTATTTAAACAAAACTGTTTAATCTACTACATTTGTTAATAGTGAATTGACAATCAGCTAAAAAATCATTACTTTTATTTCATAAGTGTTCTTTTTTATTTGCCTATAAAAGCCCCAATAAAAAAGCAGATTAAACATGTTTCAGTTTAATCTGCTTTATAAATTTCTCAGATTGTCTTATTCCGATGGTGGTGTTGGCGGTAATATTGGAGAAGGTGTTGAATCCTGAATTTCTTCAAAATATCCTGAACCATTATTAAAGCTTCCATCACTTCCAGTATTATGACCGCCGTTATAATAAAGGTCGTTGCTGTTAATCGCATAGCCGCCGCTAGTACTCATAACTGTTGCTCCTTTACAGCAAAGACTTTGACTAAGGCCGCCGCCTGTTGTCATGCCTCCTTGTGTATTAGATGTTGTTATAGCTGTCATCTCGTAAGACTTGAATTCTGCTAAATTGTTCATAATTAGATATATTAGAATTAGAAAATAGGTCGTTCCTATGTGCGTTTGTAAAAACGCTCAACCACCTACAATCCTATAAAGGAGAGTTGGTTGCTTTCGTCATTCTAAAAAGCAATGAACCATAAGCTGATAAGCTTATTGACATAACTCTTGAATTCAAGTAAGTAAGTAAAATATTGTTATTGAAAGGAAGGGGTAAAAACAGTTGTTAAAGAGAATGTGTTGTTTAGCGCAACACTTACAAACAGTAATTGATACGAGCTATTGCTTTGAAATGTTACTTTCTCTATGAGTATTAACTTCTGATATTCTTTTTAGTACACATAATAATCTGTGTCACAAATAGACTTAATGGTCTTCTACTCCAAAGGCTTGTTTTAAGCTTTTGGTCGCAAATGTAATTCCTGTTGCAACAAAGAAAAAAATACATATCGCTATAATTAGACTACGATATACATAGAGTTTGCTTAGGTACATTCCTGATAAATATTGGGCGAGGTAGCTTGTGGTGCCGATAAGTAGTGCGAAAAATAAAACGGAGAGTATAAAATAACGCAACTGCTTTTCTAAAACAAAGAAGAAAATAAAGGTGTTCATCCACAAATAAAATCCCATACCTGTTGTGGCAAGAATCCAATGCATTTCGGTATTCTCACTCCAATACGTAGCGGTTAACATAAGTAGTGTGGTTGGAATCAATACAAATAAAAATTGTTTCCAAGGACTTAACTTTTCTACTTTTTTGAAGGTGAGGATTGGCATTCTGGTTTTTGTGGTTTTTGTGGTTTCTGTGGTTTCTGTATTGTCGATGGTCTGGGTTTTGCAACGAATTAAAGAATCAACAACTGACACTGAATGAGCGGGACTGTCCATGCAAAATAGCCCTGATAGTAGTGGTTGGAAGATTGCGTTGGCCAGATTGGCTTTTCACAGAATGGAATGTGAAAAAGGAAAGGCATTGGGCATGCCTTCCATTAACGAATAGCAGGAAGCCCCGTTGCGACGAAGCTGCTTGCCTTTCGCTCCTTAAAATTATTATAATTCTTAGTAAGACAATTCGTTGAACTCGCCTGCTGTAATAGAAATAGTAGTGGGATTGGGATTCGTAGTAAGCAGCATTAAATCACCTGAAAAAGTTCCGCTTAATTTGCCTCCACTTGCTTCTGTAATCACAACTTCTTTCGTATTGCTGGTTCCTGCCACAAAAATCTCATTGCCCCCTGAAGCTTGAGGTTTGTATTCCATAGATATATCATTTCCTGAATAAGTTCCAGCCGTCGTTCCATCAACAGTTATTTCTAATCTTGAACCATTGGATTCATGGTCTGCAACAATGGTAATACTGCCTCCACTACTTGTTACTGTTGGGTTGGTTTCGCTTTTCCAAGCAGTCCCGTCTATGGTGGCTAAAACCACCATTGTTTCGGCACAAGCACTACATACTCCTCCACAATCAATCGCTGTTTCGTCTTGGTTTAAAATACCATCGCTACAAGTTGCTACTGGATCGTCATCGTCATCATCTTTATCACAACTTGAGAAAGTTCCCATGCTTAGTCCTAATAAAAGGAGTAGCATCCATATTTTGTTCTGCATTTTGTTTATATTTTTTTGACTAAAATATTTGGACTACAAAGATACGCTATTTCCCCAATAAAAATATGGTTGGTCGTTTGTGCAAATCTATTTTCTGGCTTTTCCATTTAGCGATACTTTGTGTAATAATTTCTTCGGTTGGTAGTGTTATATCGGTGGCAATACAAAGTCTGGTGTGTTTGCTTGCATGCTGTAAGAGTCCTTCCAATAATTTATTGTTGCGATAAGGTGTTTCTATAAAAATATGGGTGTAGCCTTCCTTTTCAATCAATTTATCCAAGAATCGTATTTTTTGAGTACGGGCGGCTGGCTCGATAGGCAAATAGCCATGAAACGTAAATTGCTGTCCATTTAAACCTGATCCCATCAAGGACAATAAAATGGAGGACGGTCCAACAAGTGGTTGTACCAAAAGTCCTTTTCGATGTGCAGCTGCCACAACTAATGCGCCTGGATCAGCAACGGCTGGACTGCCTGCATCAGAAATTAGCCCGATACTATTTCCGCCAATGGCATTCGTCAAAAACGCATCAATTCCTATGTGTTTTTTGTGCTTGTCTAAGACGTGAAAGGTCAAATCATCGATAGGGGTTTTGATACCCAGTTTTATTAGATAACGTCGGGCATTGCGCTCATTTTCGACAATGTATTCGTTGATTTGCTGAATCGCTTCTACAACTTCTTGTGGAATAATGTCAATGGCATCGCCCCCCAATAAATTGGGAATGAGGTATAATTTGCCTTTTTGTTGCATATTTGTTATTTTAAGTGAGTAAGGGGACGATTTTAGTGAAACGAAAGGGACGTAGTAATATCTTATTACCAATCCTTTACGAAATTTTTAATGTACATTTTATTTTGTCCACCCACTTATATGATATTTTTAAGGAGCGAAGGGTTCGGTGCTTCGTCGTAATGGAAAGGCCTGCTATCCGTTCTTATGGCGGCTTTATGTTCAGACACACGGCCGTGTGTCTCAACCGCCACCATACCACTCCTATCAGGGCTATTTTTCATGGTCTGAACTGCTCAATAATATAAAAAAACTCCTTTTTGTGCATTTGTTAAAGGAATTAACTTATATTTATATAATAAATTATGTTAAAAACCCCGATACATATCAATGGTACAATTCTTTTGTTAAGTTGCTTTGTACTGTTCCTTTCCTCAACTTTGCAGGTACACAGTCAAGAGGATACTACAGCACAAAAATGTTTTACTAAGGCTCGTATTGTTCCACCACTTTTATTAGAGGATGGTACGCCTGCAAAACCTTTGTACAAGTTTACAAGAATGCAATTGCCTGTTTATAATCGCACACAACCAAAAAATACACACACTAAAACAAAAAGGATAAAAATGGTTGTAGAATCGGGAAAGTGGGTAACAAAATCGGCGCCTGATGATTCTTTGAATGTAGAACGGTATTGGCTTCCTGAAAAAACAAAGAACTTTCAAATAGTTCTAAATCCAGAACATCCTAAAAATCAAGGGCTTTTTACTTACCAAACCATAGAATACTATATAAAAAAAACACCTCTTGCACCTACCACCAATCAAAAAACGAAGCCTATAGAAATTTTATGCGCTGCACATCCAGATCCAAAAGTCATTATCCAAATACAAATTGAATTGAAAATTGCTCAGTTTTACAATGGAGCCTTAAATGGTCATTTTAATGGCGAAACTCGAAAAGCGTTCTATTCTTATCAAAAAGCAAATGGTTTGCCCGTTGGAAGTTTTAATCTATTGACGTTGGAACGCTTGAATGTTCGTTTTTAGTTTTTTTTCTTGGTTCTTGGTTCTTGGTGCTGTAGTTCTTAGTGCTGTGGTGCTGTGGTTTTTCTCCCAATCTCCTAATACACAAATATACTAATACACAAATATACTAATTCCTAATTCCCTAACTTCCCAATACACTAACTTCCTAATTCCCCAATACACTAATTCCCTCCAAAACAATTTCAGAAGTAAATAACCTCATCCAATTTATTTCGTTTAAGGTAAGACCGAATAATTTTGTCGGCATCAGGATTTTCGTTTAAGCCTTCTATTTGCTCCAACAATTCTGAAGTTGTTTTTTCTTTTACTGTTTTTTCATCAAAAAAAGCATACCCATAAAAAGTGTTGTTGCGTACAGCAATTGCCGAAACTTCTTGAGGACTTCGCCCTTCACTCAATATTAAAAAATCGGGTTTTTGATAAATGAAAGTTCTTTTGATACCTTTTTTGACCCTTGCATTGTATCGGCTCACCTTTTCTTTTCCGATACAAGCTCCTTGACATTTTGATTTAAGTTGATATTGCATACAAGCATTCTGGGACAAGTCTCGCCCACTTAATTTGGGACACAAACGATTTTCAACAATCCATTTATCCAATACCGATTTAGCGATGCCTGTATTTTCAAAAACAGCGACAGGCGCATCTCCTGCCTTTCTTTTTTTTATTTTAAAATTGACATAGCCTCGTTTGTCTCTTGATTTGTACAAACCAAAAGAATAATTGGTATTGCGTTGTCTTTTATTAAAAGTAGGCTGGTGGTGTTTTATTTCGTAAGATTCTAAGATAAGGGCAACCAACTCGCTTCCTGTCAGTTCATATTTTACATCTCGTACCATATGGTACATCCGTCGCTTATCTTTGTTGACGGGAATTTCGCCTAAATGCTGAAAAACCCTTGCCCGCATATTATTGCTCTTACCGATATAAACGACTTTATTGTCTTCCCCAAAAAGATAATAAACCCCTGTATCATCAGGAATTTTTTTCACCATTTCAATATCGACATTGGGCGCAAAATTTGTGATATGAAAAGGATGGTTCAACAAGTTTTCTAAGACCTTTCCATCATCTTTCTTCAATAATTTCTTAAATAACTTAACTGTTGCTTGTGCATCACCAGCCGCTCGATGGCGGTCGTGAATTTGAATACCAAAATCTTCACAAAGTGTTCCTAAATTATAAGAATCTCTTTCGGGAAATACTTTTTCAGAGAAACGAACAGTACATACTTTTTTTCGTTTAAACGAATACCCCAAACGTTTAAATTCTTGGCGAATAATTCCATAATCATATTGTACATTGTGTGCCACAAAAATATTGCCTTTCGTCATGCTGACAACATCACCTGCAATATCACTAAAGGACGGTGCATCTTCCACCATTTTATTAGAAATACCAGTGAGTTTACTAATAAATGCAGGGATAGAAATACCTGGATTAACTAAAGAGGAAAAAACCTTTGTAATTTTTTTTCCATCAAAGTTATATACGGCTATATCTATTATTTTTTCGCCTTTATAGGCACCACCAGTAGATTCTATATCAACAATTGAGTACATGCAAGTTATTCACTAAACGATAAAATTTGATTTATTAAATGAAATAAAAAAAGCGGATTGCTAATGCTATGACAACCCGCTTTTTTTGGTTTCGTCTCTGACGGATTTATTTCATGTTTTTGATGATTTCATCACCAAATTCAGAGCATTTCAATTCAGTAGCTCCTCTCATCAAACGAGCAAAATCATAAGTCACTCGTTTAGATTTGATTGCTCCAGCAATTCCATTTTCAACTAAGTCCTGCGCCTCAGTCCATCCAAAATATTCAAACATAATGGCACCAGAAAGAATAACAGAACTTGGGTTCACTTTATCTTGTCCAGCATATTTTGGTGCAGTACCATGAGTTGCCTCAAAGATTGCACGACCATTTACATAGTTAATATTTGCACCAGGAGCGATACCAATACCACCGACCATAGCCGCCAATGCATCAGAAATATAATCTCCATTTAAGTTAAGCGTTGCAATCACATCGTACTCTTGTGGACGCAATTGAATTTGTTGCAAGAAGTTATCTGCAATGACATCTTTGATGATGACTTTGCCATCTTTTACAGCTTGCGTTTGTGCTTCGTTTGCCGCCTCTTTGCCTTCTTCCTCAGCGATGCGATCCCATTGTGCCCAAGTAAATACTTTGTCTCCAAACTCTCTCTCTGCCAATTCGTACCCCCATTGTTTGAAAGCACCTTCTGTAAATTTCATGATATTTCCTTTATGCACCAAAGCCACAGATTTGTATTCTTTGTGCTTTAATGCATACTCAATAGCCGAGCGAATCAAACGTTCTGACCCTTCCAAAGAAACAGGCTTGATACCAATAGAAGTCGTTTCAGGAAAACGAATAGCGGTCACACCATACTTTGTTTGTAAAAGTTTGATAAGTGCTTTTGCTTCTTTCGTTCCTTGCATGTACTCGATACCTGCATAAATATCTTCCGTATTTTCACGGAAAATAGTCATATTTACTTTTTCAGGTTTTTTAGCAGGCGAAGGCGTTCCGTCAAAATATTTTACGGGTCTTACACAAGCATATAAATCCAACTTTTGTCTAAGCGCAACATTCAAAGAACGAATTCCGCCACCCACAGGTGTTGTTAAAGGTCCTTTGATACCAATCAAATATTTTTCAATAGTATCTAATGTTTTTTGTGGCAACCACTCTCCTGTTTTATCAAAAGCTTTTTGTCCAGCTAAAACCTCTTTCCAAACAATCTGTCTTGTACCTTTATAGGCTTTTTCTACAGCAGCATCCAACACTTTTTGTGCTACAGGCCAAATATCTATACCAATACCATCTCCCTCTATATAAGGAATGACTGGATTATCTGGTACAACGAGCTTTCCTTTTTTGATGCTTATTTTTTTTCCTCTCATTAAATGATTGTTTAATTTAGTTGATATTAAAGGTGCAAAATTAACCATTAAAATTTAAATAGTCATTTTTACTTGATTTTCACCATTTATTTTATGCAATTTTCTTACCAAAACGACGCTTTATCCTATTAAGGATGTTTTTTTTTAGGAGAGAACTGTTTATGCTCCGTCTCAAATCATGCTCCTGCTATTCGTTCTTATGGCTTAGAAAAGAACCACAAATCACATAAGAACCAAACCAAAGTACGACAACACCAAGAACGACAGAACCAAAAAAAAGCCATACCACTACTATCAGGTCTATCTTAATGGGCTTGAACCAAAAATGTTCGTTTTTATAATTTCATTTTTTGCAGTGGTACTGTCTGCAACCAACTAGACCCGATAGTAATGGTATGCAAATGTGCGTTGGCTATTTTAGAATGAATGATTTTTTTTAAAATCCTATTTAGGCAGGCTATTTGCATAATAATGGATAGCGGGCATATCCGTTATTCTGAAAGACAAACCATCGTCTCCTAAAAAAATCAGAAAGATTGTAGCTATTATGTACGTATCCTCTATTTTTACAGTTACATCAAAATACTTAACTCATAGAAATAATAGACATCATATTGTTGGTTAGTGCAGGCATGCTTGGCGGTTTTTTGGCAGGACTCTTGGGCATTGGCGGTGGTATCATCTACATCTTTATTTTCACAGAATTTATTGTGCGCTTGTATGGTGATATTGGCTTGACAGAAAGTGATATGGTAAAAATGACGATAGCCAATACTATTTTTACAACCACATTTGCTTCTCTATCAGGCGTTATCAAACATTATAGAATGGATAACTTCGATATAAAGACTGTTTTGCCCATAGCCATACCTGCTTCGATAGCCTGTATATTGGTTACTTACCTTCTAACTTTCATTACATATTCCAAAACTACTTTCTCTATTTTATTCGTCATTTTATTGTTTCCATTAATTTATAGAATGCTCACTACTAAAAAAGAAGAGAAAAAAATTAGCGGAATCCATCATATTAAGAAAAAATACTTTATATTAGTAGGGATATTTAGCGGATCAATGACAGCATTGTCTGGATTAGGTGGTGGTTTTGCCATAGTTCCCTTCTTAAATAACCTTTTTAAGGTAGAAATACACAAAGTTGTGTCAATTTCTTTAGGCGTTATTTTTTGTGTTGCCTTTAGCAATACCATTTTTCAATTATTTTTCAATAATACTATAAATAATATCCCCTATACATATGGTTCGATTAATATATTATTGAGCTTTCCTGTAATAATAGGCGTATTATTGGCAGCTCCATTAGGCGTCATGGCCTCAAAAAAACTCTCTCCTTATACCATAAGAATGTTGTTTGTTGGTTTTTGCATGCTCTTAATAATAAAAATATTATATAATGTAATATAAAAATATCAAGCTAACTCACTACTCACATAGTGTTTAAAATAAAAATAACAAAATTTAAATATTCATAATGGACTTATGCCTGTTTTAAATTTAAATTTATTACTTTTAAAGAGCCAGTAACTCTTTAGAAATCATATAGTTTGCAAAAGATATGTTTTAAATTTCTCTTTTATTAAAAATGTTCTTTCTAAAAAGACAAAGATGTCTAAGTGTCAAATGGACGACATGAACGAAAACACTCATTCACATTACAATTATTTTTTATAATAATTTAAGTGACGTTACGCATTATGTAAGGTCAATAAATGTGCTATGATTATGATATGAAAACAACAAAGTATTTATTGTCATAAATATTATATGAACTACTCAAACCAAATAACTACAAATCATAGATTTGTTCTATTCTTGTTACTGTTCCTCACTATTAATGTGTTTGGGCAATCGTCTTCGGGTACAGAAAAATCGCTTAAACAGCATATTTCTTATTTGGCGGATGATCGTTTAGAAGGACGTGAGACAGGATCAGCAGGAGAAAAGTTGGCTGTGGAGTATATTGTTAAAGCATTTGAGCATATAGGACTTACCCCAAAAGGTGAGGATGGTTTCTTACAATCCTTTAAATTTAACAGTGGGCAAATACTTGGTGCGACCAATAAATTGATGATTGATGGAAAGGAGTTAAAAGTCAGTAATGATTTCTTTCCAGCTATAGAATCCTCTAGCCAAACTTTTGAAGGGAAATTGGTATCGGTGGGTTATGGCATAAAAGCACCTGAATTAAAACATAACGACTATTCTAAGCCTAAAAAACTTAAAGGTAAAGTAATTATAGCACAGTTAGGTGCTCCAGAAAGTGATAATCCTCATTCTGACTTTCAAAATTATCACTCTGTTCAACATAAAATAACAAATGCAGAAGAAGTTGGAGCAAAGGCACTTATTTTGATAGGTTCGCAAAAGGAAATTGATAATAAAATTTACAAGAAAAAACATATTCAAAATGTGACTATATCAAAAATACCTGTCATATATTTGGAAAGTGAGTTGTATACAAGTTTGTCTGCTGCAAAAAAGATAAAAGGAACAATTGACCAGTCAAGAGCTTCTAAAACAGGTTATAATATATTAGGTTATATAAATAACAATGCAGCAACAACCATAGTAATAGGTGGTCATTATGACCATTTAGGTTATGGTCACTTTGGTTCTTTATATACTGGAAAACGCCTTATTCATAATGGCGCAGATGATAACAGTAGTGGCATTGCGCTACTAATTGAACTGGCAAAAAAACTAAAAAACACTCCCAAAGAGCAAAAAAACAATTACTTATTTGCTTGTTTTTCGGGTGAAGAATTAGGTCTTTATGGTTCTAATCATTTTACAAAGAACCCTACTATATCTTTAGAAACAGTAAATTATATGCTTAATTTTGATATGGTAGGACGATTAGAGAAAGAAGATCCTATTTTAGCAATTAATGGAACAGGAACTTCTCCACAATGGAGTGTATTGGATTCCTTAAATATAGAATCTATTCGCATTAAGAAAGGAGAATCAGGTGTGGGTCCCTCAGATCACACTTCTTTTTATTTAAAAGATATACCTGTCTTGCATTTTTTTAGTGGTGCTCATGAAGATTATCATAAACCTTCTGATGATGAAAATAAAATTAACTATGTAGGAATTCTCTTAGTCCAAAAAATTGTAACAAAGCTAATCGACACTTTAAATTCTTCTACCAAACTTTCATTCACCAAAACGAAAGAAGAATCCAATACTCCTCCCAAATTTACTGTTGGCCTTGGTGTCATACCTGACTATCTTTTTGATGGTGAAGGTATGCGTATTGATGGCGTTATCGACAATCGGGTCGCTTCAAAAGCAGGTTTTCAGGTGGGTGATATTGTCATTCAGATAGGAGAAACAATTGTAAAAGACCTCAATATGTATATGGTAGGCTTGAGTAAGTATAAAAAAGGAGATAGTACAGAGGTTACAGTTAAACGCAAAGAGGAAGTTATAAAAAAAGAAATTACATTTTAGTCAATGTCTCTAATATTAAATATAGAAACAACAACAAAAATTTGCTCTGTTGTGTTGGCAGAAAAAACTACAATTCTTGCTTGTAAAGAAAGTGAGACACCTCAGTCTCACGCATCTTTATTGACACAATTTATAAATGATGTGTTGGCTCAAGCAGGTTATAGTTTAAAAGACATTGATGCAATTGCTGTTAGTAGTGGTCCTGGTTCTTATACAGGAATTCGAATAGGGATGGCTACAGCAAAAGGATTGTGTTATGGCTTGCAATGTCCACTAATAAAGATTAGTACATTACAAGCATTGGCAAATGGTCTAAAAAAGCAACTCCCCCATTCATTAGACCATACCTACCTTGTGCCCATGTTGGATGCAAGACGTATGGAAGTTTTCACAGCAGTTTTTAACAAAGACCTAGAGACAATTCAGGCACCACACCCAAAGGTGGTAGATGCCCCTGTTTTTAGAGAATATGCAGAAAAAAAGTTATGTTACTTTGGTAATGGAGCCAAAAAATGCTCCGCTTTTTTTGAAAAAACGAAGGATGTATTTGTAGAAGATATACAGTGTTCTGCTAAATCTATGGTAGAACTCTCAAATCATCATTTTCAAACACAACAGTTTGAGCATCTTAGTACAACAAAAGCAGATTATTTTAAATCTTTTTATACTAAAGCGAAACTTTTATAGCGCATATGACGTAGGACATCAGATATATAACTCAATAAATTGATACATATATTTACAGTCTTTAATATTATTAAAATAGAACACTTATTTGTTAACTAAATTTTTTTTATAATGGGAACAACCAAGAATGTTGAAGCGGTTGATTTAAAAAACGCTTCTGGTATCAGTGAGAGCATAACTTTAGATTATGTACAACTTCGTAAAGCAGTTTTAGTATTAAGAGCTGTTAATCACAAATTGCGCCAGTCTATCATTGAATTGTTAGAAGAAGGCAAGAGAATGACTGTCACAGAAATTTATGTAAAACTTAGATTAGAGCAGTCAGTGGCATCACAACACCTCGCTATCCTCAGACGTGCTGGTGTGGTTATCACTGAAAGAGAAGGGAAGTACATTTTCTATTCTTTAAATCCAGACCGATTAGCGGAGATTGGTGATTTGGTGGACCAACTTGCTAGAGACTAGCATTTAGTCTCTTTAGACTTTTCACTCTCAATAAAGAATAAATAAACAGGCTACCCAGCTATCGAACATTTAAAATGACCACTTCATCATTTTAAATGTCTGATAGCCTGTTTATTTTTTGTTTTTTTAATAATTCTAATAAAAACGTTTTCATGAAACTCTGTGACCAACCCAACTTTTCAGTTTCCTAAAACTGAACGAATTAAACTTAGTTGAGTACTTTCCACTTATTCTACTCAAAAAACATTCAAGACAACTTCGACACTATTCTATCTGATTTTTTTCTATTCATTATTTTTTATATTCAAAAATAATTGAATTTTTTTTATCAAATTGAAACATTTGGTACAGTTTTTACGTCATTGAATATAAACAGATTAAGTTTAATATAACTAACAACCTATGATTAAAATAAAAGTAGACCAAGAAAAGTTAGAAGTAGCAGTTGAACTACTAAGGGCTTTAGCCCACCCTCTTAGATTACAGATTATTGGATTTATTGATGAACACAAGTCAATTCATGTAAACAAAATTTACAACACGCTAAATTTAGAACAGTCCATTACTTCTCAACATTTACGGATATTGAGAAAAGCTGAATTAGTCATAACTCAAAGAGAAGGTAAGTTCATACACTACTCCTTGAACTATCCGAAACTCCAAAGTGTAAACAACCACATTCAGGAGTTTTTATTAAATAATGACGACGTATAAAATTCTTTCAACTTATTGATTTTAATCTGATTCGATTAAACAACTATTTTATACCTCCACTCAAACAAAACTACAAGTTTTTGATTCTTTTACAGGAATCAAAAACTTGTATTTTTTTTTGCCTATTTTTGTTGAATGAGACTATTTCATATCAATAAAATTATCCTTTTACTTTGTTTTCCTTGTTTCTTGTTTGCCCAAAACAAAGACAATGTGCCTCCTATCCGAAGAGGCTTCTTATTTCCTTTTTCCTATAAGTTTCAAATTCCTGCCGCAAATTTAGCGGAGCGTTTTGGTACGAACTTTAGTGTGGGGTCTGGTATCTTATTGAAAACCGAAAAAAATTGGATTTGGGGGGTGGAAGGTAGCTACCTTTTTGGTAATACCATTCGCCAAAATTCTTTGCTCAATAGCTACGTTTACCACAGTACGGGCTTGATTATAGATGATGGTGGTCAGCCTGCTAATGTTGCGTTTAACCAAAGGGGCTGGACGGCTACGGCTCGTATTGGGAAGCTGATTCCGCTTAAACCTGAACGCAAAGAAAGCGGACTGCTTGTTTTGGGTGGCTTGGGCATATTACAACATAAGCTGCATGTCGATACTCGTGGATCCAGTGTTTATGTGCTTAATGGGCCTTATGTTAAGGGCATTGATCATCTTAGCAATGGGTTTTCTTTGGTACAACAAATTGGATATTTACATTTAGATAAAAGGCGTTTAATCAACTTCTCTATTAGTTTTGAAGCCTACCAAGCCTTTACTCGCAACCGTCGGGCATATAATTTTGATGAGATGGGGGCTAATGATGAGTTGCGTGTAGACTTGCTCTTTGGGGTGCGTTTTAGTTGGATTCTGCCTGTTTATAGGGAGCATAGTAATCAGTATTTCTTTGATTAGTTTTTCTTTTGTGCTGTGGTTCTTGGTGCTGTGGTTCTTGGTTCTTCATCTCGACTCCGCTCGGTGACTAAGTATTGTGGTTGTTTTGTGGAGACTGATTCACCAATTCACTAATCTACAGATTCACTAAAAATGGGGTTCTGACTGTCCAATATAGACCCGATGGTAGCGTTATACCAAGTGTTTGGCTCATTTCGACTTTGCTCAATGACCAAATGGACAAGTTTGCGTTGGCTTGGTGTAGTAGCGGACAGCGGGACTATGCGTCACGACGAAGCTATAGACCGTTCTCTCCTTAAAAAATATAAATTAGAATTTAGAATTTTAAAAACCCGTTCTCTCCTTAAAAAAATTAGATTATAACCATGTCGGCTTTTCTTTATAATGTGGGCATTCGACTGTATGATTGTGCTTTGGCAGTGGCTGCTTGGCGCAAACACGAAAAGGCGCAGTTGTGGAAAGATGGGCGGCAAAATTGGGCAGAACGCTTGCAAACGGCTATAAATCCTTCGATTCCTGTTGTTTGGATTCATTGTCCGTCTTTGGGGGAATTTGAGCAGGCTCGCCCTGTGATTGAGGGGCTTAGGGCGTCTTATCCTACTTACCAGCTTTTGCTTTCTTTCTTTTCGCCTTCGGGTTATGAAATTCGGAAAAATTTTAAGGGAGTGGACTGTGTTTGTTATCTGCCTTTAGATACGGCTGTAAATGCGACGAAATTTCTCGATATAGTGCGTCCACAGCTTGTTATATGGACAAAATATGATTTTTGGTATCATTTCCTCACGCAACTTAAAGAACGCTCTATTCCTGTTGTATTGATTGCTGCTCGCTTTTGGAAAGGGCAATTTGTGTTGCGTTTTGGTTTTATGCGTCAAATTCTTCAAGGATTTCAGCAAATTTTTGTACAAGATGCGGATTCGCTCAAAGAATTGAAAGCTCTGGGGGTTGATTCGGCAGCAATTGCGCCTGATACTCGTTTTGATCGGGTGGCACAGCATGCGGCAAATCCACAAAAAATTGAGGAAATTGCTTTATTTAAACAGGCTGCTAAATTGTTTGTGGCGGGCAGTACTTGGGAGAAAGATGAAGCGGTTTTGCTTAACTTTATTGCTGTCAGTTCCAATGATGTAAAATTCGTGGTTGCACCACATGAAATTAAGGAGAAAAACATCCTTCATTTTATCGAAAAATGTGGGCAACCTGTGCTGCGTTATTCTCAATATCCTCATCAAAATCCATCGGAAGCGAAGGTTCTAATTTTGGATACAATTGGACTTTTAGCGAGTGCTTATCAGTATGCGGACTATGCTTATATCGGTGGCGGATTTGGTACAGGAATTCACAATACTTTGGAAGCTGCAGTCTTTGGTGTTCCAATTTTCTTTGGTCCTCGCTATCAAAAATTCAAAGAAGCGCATGATTTATTGACAATAAGTGTAGCTTTTTCTATACACAATGCAAATGAATTGGTACAATTGTTTGAACGTATTAACACTTCAGAAAAATTAAAATATGTTAATCAGAGAGCAAAGAAATATATTCATAAGCATGAAGGTGGCAGCAAAATTGTCTTAAATTACCTAAGAAATCATCTGTAAATCGTATTTTTATATTTTTATATGAATCACTTAGAGATATTAAACAAAAGTTTCATTTTTACGTAATGACTAGCTACAAACCTTCTATTTTTTGAAAAAAAATGGAAAATTAATATTCTAAACATCTCTTCTCATGAAAAAAAAGATACATTTTTTCTCATTATTTACATTTCTATTCTTCTTTTGTCAAAATATACAAGGACAATTACCTGATTTTTCGTTTGTAGATACCAAAGGGCATGAACATAGTCTTTTTCAGTATCTCCAAGATGGAAATTTGGTGATATTAGAGTCCTTCTATACAACTTGTGGTAATTGCATTGATTTTGCGCCTACTTTGCAAGAAATTTACGAGGAAAATGGTACTAATCAGGAAAATGTGATTGTTTTAACCTTAGAAGTACAAAATGCTTCTGATGGGGAGATTGATGCTTGGAAAAGCAATTTGAGTACCAATATCCCTGCTTGTGGGGGTGATGGTGTTTGGAACTATTGGGGCGACCATATATATTCCTTAATTGGTGGTGCATTCACACAAGTATTAGTCTTACAACCTAACATCTCTAACGTAACTGAACATGAAGTTATTTTTACAGGAACGGGCATGAATAGCACAAAAACGGCTGAACTTAGGGCGGTTATTGAGGGATTTAGGCTAGACAATGTAGAAGATACGATGGTTGCTGATATTGATACGCTCCTACCCACCACAGTTATGGAGTTGGTGGACAAGTCGCCTGTAGAGATTCAAGTTTTCCCCAATCCGATTCAATCCCAAACGATGCTTTATGTTACAACTCAAAATCAGCAACAGCCCATAGATTTGATTTTATTTGACTTGAAAGGGCAACAGCTTGATTTTCGTAAAACGATTCAATACCCACAAGCGTCGAATCAAATTTTGTTGGATTTGCCCAATTTACCGACTTCGACCTATATTTTGCAGATTTCGCAAGGTGGATTTATTAAACAACAAAAGATTTTTGTCCAATAATTTTTTTTTGGAGCGAAAGTTTGAGTGCTTCGTCGTTAAGGAAAGTCCTGCTATCCGTTCTTATGGCTAACCAAGTAATCATCAATCACAGCAGAACCGAACCACAGCACTAAGAACCAAGAACTACAGCACTTGGTTAGCCATACCACTCCTATCAGGGCTATTTTGGATGGTTTGTACAGCTGTAGGGCGGACAAAATAAAACGCACGGTAAAAAAATCGTAAGGAATTGATGATAAGGTAATCACAACGTCCCTTTCCTCGCACTAAAATTGTCCCCTTACTTATTTTCTATTTTTTTTCTTCTTTTTGTTTTTGTGATAATTTCCTTTACCATTTCTTTTATCACCTGGTGTAGCGATTCCAGACGTTGATTTTTTGGGAGCTTTGTTTAAATCAACCTCATCCATTGTAGGACAGCCGTATTTTTTGTTACAGCTTGTGGTACTTAGCGCAACAAAGGAAAGGAAGACTAATAGGAGGCAACTATAGAGATATTTTTGCATTTTTCTATTTTTTTTTCATCAACAAGTATTGTATAGACTCTTTTCAAGTATTTTGGTTTGAAATTTATTAAGAGTTTGTCGGGATTTTCAGATTTAACAGGAACGCCTGCTGGTCTAAAACTCATCATTTTCACTATTCCCAACAAACTCTAAAATAAGCAGAAGATGAAAGTGTTATATACCAGCAGTAAAATCGCTTAATATATTTTTACGCAATTCAAGCTGTTCTTCATCAGTTATAAGTCCTGCTTTGTGCATTTTAGCGAGTTCTTCAAGTCGTATTGAAGTACTCTTTTTTTCATCTTTCTTTACTTCTCTTTTAAACTTCTTTGTGAAATTCTTAGCATACAGTTTTCCTTCATTCATCTTCTGTACATAGTAAATCTTGTATTTATCTGTATCAAAGTTGACCATTGTACCGCCTGCCTCAAAATGACGAACAAATACGTGACCTATGGCATAGGTGGAAGCCCCTGACAAAATAGCCATTGATGTAACTCCTATGGCTGTTCCTACAACGGGAATAGTCTTAATCGCTGAAACGCCTGCCCTTACCAAAAGACTTGACATAGTATTTGTTGTTAATGATCCAATCCATGACTTGCCTTGTACTTCTGAATAATCTGAATCGTAATGTCTACTCAATTGTTTGAGCATATCCAATTGTATTGCCGTAACAGCAGCAACATCTATAATTGGAATGGGGATCATTCCCGTAGCAACAGACCAGTACATATGCTTGTTGATAATGCCTGATGCGGTTTCAGAAGGCGGCAATATTCTTATTTCTGGTGGTGTTGGGCTTTCCTTCTTAGTTTCTTGCTTGGTTTCCGTCTTAGCTTCTTGCTTGGTCTCCTTCTTAGTTTCTTGCTTGGTTTCCTTCTTAGCTTCTTGCTTGTTTTCTACCTTACTTTCCTTCTTGTTTTCTTTTTTGGTTTTTGTTTTACCTTTAGTCTTAGCTTTCTCTTTTAATTTTGAACTCATCGTTAATGTTTTTTTATAAAAAATTAGTATAAAAGTATGCAAGGAATGTTATAAACAACAAACATTTGTTTCTATAACACTCCTATGGCATACTTTGTGTCTGTGTACAAATTTAGCAATTAACTATGATAGAACAATAAAAATTGTCTAAAACAGTCCTACTAAACTTCTGAGTCATTGGCAGCTTCTTCTGCTTCCAACTGTGCCATTTCTAAATCAATATAATACAAAGAACGAGCACCTTTGCCAATGAGTTTCATTTTATCTAACAAACGACGCATCAACGCTTCTTCTTCTAATTGCTCTGCAACATACCATTGTAAGAAATTGTAGGTTTGTGGATCACCTTCTTTATTGGCGAGAGCGACTAATTTGTGTATAGATTGCGTCACCTTTTTTTCGCTATCATAAGCTACTTCGACCACTTCTTGTACATCTTTGTATTTTAACTTGGGTTGTTCTAATGTGGGAATGATAGGAGAAGCGTCTGCTTCTAAAAGGTAGTGAACGATTTTCATCATATGCATGCGTTCTTCTTCAGAATGTTGCATAAAAAATTTAGCAGATCCTTCTAATCCTTGTTCGTCACACCAACAAGCCATCGCTAAATATTTGTGTGCTGCTGCTCCTTCCATACTAATTTGGTCGTTGAGCGCATTGATTATTTTTTTGGATAACATATTATTTTTTTTAGTTCTTAGTTTTGGTTCTTAATACTTTTACTTAGAACCAATTTCTTGATAAGGGAGAACAATTTGGGGGGTTATAAAGTTTTACAAAGTTAGTTATTTTTTTATTAGCTATTAACTAATTGTTGTTGAAGCACTTTGTAAGCAACCTTAGAATTATGTCTTGGATCTCTTGGTATTTTTGGAATAAACTTTATCTCGTTAAAGTGTAAATTACTTCCCTCTATTTGTTCTTGAATCTTTTCTTTGGTTGCTCCTGCTTCAGCTTCTATGATAACGAGTATTTTGTCTTTAAATTTCAAGACAGTACCTATTTCTACACCTTCGATATTTTGCAAAGCATTTTCATATAGAAATGGCGCAATCCAGGTATTTTCTGTGGGAATCATACTGCTACAACGTCCTGTGAGATACAAAGTTCCATTGTCCCCAAAATAACCTGCATCTCCCGTTCGATGCCATACCTTGTCACCAATAAAAATTTTGTTTCGTTTCAATGCTGCTTCATTGTTGAAATAGGCTCTCAAGACATGTTTTCCTGCGACGATAATTTCCCCAATATTTCCTTTCGGCATTTCGTCGAAATCATTTTCGTGATTTAGCTCAATGACATCCTCTATAATTTTTATAATTTTCACTTCGATTAAATCACCATAAGGCACACCCACATTTAGACCTTTTGTTATATTTTTATTTTGAGCGTTCGTCAATGTTTTGGTGTCGATGGAACTGATGGGTTCCGCTTCAGTAGAACCATATACGACTCTGATGTGTGTATCTCCAAATGCTTCATTGTACAAGCTCGCTTCATTGGGAAAAACAGGCGCACCTCCCGTAAATACTTTTTTTAAAGTTGGCGTATTTTGTTTTGTTTCAATGAGATACCTTGCCAATACTTTTATAAAAAAGGGCGAGGCAGTTAAGCGATTGACTTGGTATTTATTGATTTGATTGATAATCTTCTTGGGAACAATCTTATTGGGTTTGCTTGCTTTAAAATCGGCAATAACGGAGGTACAGCCAATCCCTAAGTTGAGCAATAAGACGATGGGTAATACTGGCATATCGACGTCCTTGGCTTGGGGTTCTACCGCTTTTTTTAAGGCATCAAATTGTTCATTCAAAAAAGCGTGAGTTCTTTTTGCGGCTTTGGGGATTCCGGTGCTTCCTGTCGTAAAAGTGATTAAGGCGGTTTCTTCGCCATTGGCAGGATACATGGCGATTTTTTGGTCGCTTCCTTTATAAGACGTTCCTAAATGAATCGGTATTTTTCTAATCGCTTTTGAAAATATCGCTAAAATCC
>Ga0209186_1000902_pt1 | contig 22903 bp, 16 predicted proteins | sample SidtaG_FD_187426 | JGI IMG/M metagenome (GOLD analysis project Ga0209186, IMG submission 187426) | Marine algal microbial communities from Sidmouth, United Kingdom - Sidmouth_Male2 metaG (SPAdes) (version 2) | ecosystem: Host-associated > Algae > Red algae > Unclassified | place: Sidmouth...
TATTTTAGGTCAATTTTATTTACCAAAACCGCCGCCTCTTGAACGAGAACTACTTCCTGTTCGAGAAGTAGAACGGGTGGTTCTTGAACTTCTTGTACCTGTTGATTTTGTGCTTTTAGTGGCTCTTGTAGCTGCTTTTGCTTTGTGAGCAGTTGCCGCAGATTTTGTTAAAGTTTTATTGGCTTGACGGCGTTTGAAGAAGTCAGGGTTTTTCTTTTTACTAGCAGCACTGTTTGTGCCATATTTTGCGCCACCTTGTGCTGTTTTACCATAATAAGGCTGTTTTCCTTTGTAGTTTCGACCATAATCTTGGTAGCCTCCACGAGAAATAGGCGATCCCATAAACATATAACGCATAAACATGTATTGTCCATAAAAATGCCAGAAGCTGCCACCACTGGAATTGGTACGCCATTGACCGTATTTTTCGTTACCTACATACTTATCATAGCCTGGAGGTGATGGTACTTTAGAGACAACACCATCGGTACTACTTGCTATTTCCATACCCATATTGTCGATGTTCTTATAGAAAAAGTCTTCAGATACTTCTGTCCAATCGGTTGTCGTTTCTTTAAGCTCAATCTCTGCTGGCCCTGTTGTCAATACAGAATCTGCTGCTTCGGGTGTACCTACTGCATTAGACTCTGTAGAAGCGTTTGCTTGCGCCAACAAACCTGACATAGATCCTCTCAGGACTTTTGGCTCTGTTTCCAAAGAAGCTGTTACCTTCTTTTCAACAAGAATTTTATACTTATGGGTGTACTTTTTATCCTTTTCATCCATATCAAATAGAATGATGGAGTAATTTTTCTCACTACTCATGTCTCGTATCAAGTCATCAACAGGATTACGAACAAATTTTCTTTCAGGTTCTTTATTGCTTGAACAAGAGGCAATCATAAAGGCAAATCCTATGATTGCAAATAGAAAAAAACGATTAAATTTCATGATTGTTGTATTGTGATTTGGGTTATTTTTGTTTACATCTTCTTTTTTACATATATTTGGTAAAAAAGGGGTTTTTAGTAATAACACAAAAAATGATTTTTAAGTTTCAAATATAAGGTTAAGTCGGGCTTTTTCCAAATTCTGAACCATATGAGTTATATTATATTTAAATCATATAAGCTGGCATATTCCTTGCATTATAATTCTATTATAGTATTTTTTCATTGTTCCCCTAACCCTTCCCTATGAAAAAATTTATTGACACCTATATAGGACAGATCCAACTGTCAACAATTGGTGATTTTATCAAAAATTCTTTTACGAGTATTTTATTGATTGTGTTGTTGCTCCTTCTTTTGACGCAAATGGCGCAAGGGAGCGTCTTGGTCGTTGATTTGTTGTGCCACCATTCTATTTCGTTTTTATTGGCAGTGTTTCTGATGGGGTTTGGGCGCAGTTAGAGCATATTTTGAAGTGTGCTGCTTGTTTGTAACCATATAAGTTTATAGGTGTGGTTCAGATGTGTATAAGTTCATATAAGTATAGCAATCCTAATTCGGTTCAGGAATTTTCTTTCACGCAAAGACCGCAACGCAAAGAAGCGCAAAGCTCGACAGAAACCAATCTCTTTGCGACCTTTGCGAAAAACTCTGCGACCTTTGCGTGAAATACACTTTTTCTATTTTCAAATAGGACTGCTATAGTTGGACAAAATTAAGATTTTTTATAAAAGGAGGAATTTAGCAACGTCCCTTTCGTCCCTTAAAATCGTCCCTTTACTTAAATTTTGTTGTTGCGACCATCTATAATAGCCCTGATAGTAGTGGTACACTGTGATTGGCTAAAAGTTTTGCGTGGATGTGTAGGAACGGATAGCAGGACTAGACGTCACGACGAAGCACCAGACAGTCCGCTCCTTATTATAATTAGTCTTAAAACAACAGCACTAATAAACTACAGCACAACGGCACTAAAAACTACTTCTTGTCCTCTTCATCAAATTTTGGAATGATGTTGGAAAATTCGATTTCTCGGACGTTTTCGCCAATCGCTGCTTCAAATTCTTTTTCGCCCCAACGTTCTATGGTCAAAACACTTGTGTCAAATTCGTCTACAAATTCCCAACTGATAAGGGCATCTGCATCTTCTTTTTTTGTGCCTTTTTTGTGACAGTGTCCTAAGCGTTCTTTTTGGAGAAAATACTTAACACCTTGATATTCAAGTTCAGCAGGCGGTTCGTCATCTTCCATAATGTATCGAGCCAAATTCACATCTATGGCAGATAATTTGATTTTTTCAGCAATGCTCAACTCCAAATCATCGTCGGTTTCCATATACAAATAAAGCTTTTTGGTGCCATTGAACAATTGTAATTCCTTGCCAATCAAACCATCTTCCCATTCATATTCATATTCCTCATGCACTTCATATGATTCCATCGTAAAATCCACAAAAAAGCCCTTTGCCAATTGGGTTACGTGCATATTGGTTGGATCATACTTGAGTTCTTCCTCATCTTTCTTTCTTTTAAAAAAATTCTTCATTGGTTTTTTCCTACTTTATTGACCACAAAAAACAATCTTTGTGAATCTGTGGCGAGTTTATTAAATTTGTACCAAGATAAAACGATTTTGTTCAATAATGCAAATAAAACAACCAACTTATGTTTTTCGACGGAAATTTAGCAGTTGATCCCAGTCAATTAACCAAAATTAAGACGGTAGCTCCCGATGGTTTTTTTCGCAAAATGCTTTTTGTGATGACAGGCGGACGGCTTTCTGGAGACAAAAGAGAGCAACAAACCTTTACGGTTCTCTCTGTCCTTCAACAGTTTAAAGCAATTTTCAAAGATGCGGGCATTGACAATGTGGTGAGATTGACGCAAGACGATATTGATTTTTATTTTGATACGGAAGGTAAAAAGAATGATTTGGAAGAGGCTTTGGAGGCTTATGATTTGGAAGTTAATGAGTCTTTTTCGAGTGAATTTAAGACTTTACACCTTGTTTTGGAACACAATAAAGGGAGTTTTCACTATCTTATCGACATTCGCATCAATCGTACCCATGAAGTCGGAAAATATCCCATTGAAATCAAATTAAGTGGGTTATTGAACGAGTTTAAGGCAGAATTAGATGATGGCGAGGCGGTTAAAGCGGAAATGCAGGAGATTTTTAGGTCGCAAGCGACGTATGATGCCTTCAAAAACGAAAAACAAGCCGAATTTGACCGCTTTTTACAGATGTTGAGCCAACATATTCGCAAATTTGTACAGGTTGATGACCTAAAGGTTGAGAGTACAACTAAGATAATTGTTCCCAAAAACAAGCCAAAACGGGTACGAGATTCTGTTCCTAATCCCTCTGCACCTACAACGGTATTTCACGGCTATCACGGTTTTGGGGATATGCTATTTTATAGTATGATGTGGGGCAGTATGTGCCACGATAACCATATTCATGTTCATGATACCGATCTTGTTTCTGATAGTGGCGAGATGATTGGGAGTATCGGTTCAGAAGGTTTTGATGCAGGCGATTCGTCTTTGTTTGATACTGATGTGGATTTCGATGACCGTTTGTCTGATAGTACTAGTAATCTGGATGATTTCTCTACAGAAGATTCTGACTTTTTTGATGGTGACGCTAGTGACATTGGCGATATCGGTGATAGCGATGGCGGTGGCTGGTTCGATGATTTCGATGGCGGTGGCTTCGATTTTGATGGGTTTGATTTTTGATTAGTGCTGTAGTTCTTGGTGCTGTGATGCTGTGGTTCAAATACCAGAAACCATAATAATACTCAAACGACTTAAACGAAAATATGCTAAACCTATCTGTTCTATTAGAAGACAGCGCAAGACGCTACCCCACCAAAGATGCCTTCATCTTTATGGACACCCATTTGAATTATGCCCAAATCAATGGTGCAGCCAATCAAATCGCCAATGGCTTGAAAGCTTTAGGAATTCAGAAAGGCGATAAAGTGGCGTTAAGTTGCTTAAATTTGCCTTATTTTCCGATGGTTTATTTTGGGATTTTGAAAGCAGGCGCAACCGTCGTTCCATTAAGTGTTTTGCTCAAAAGAGACGAAATTGAGTATCATTTACAAGATTCAGAGGCAAAAGCGTATTTTTGTTTTTTGGGAACGCCCGAATTGCCGATGGCGCAAGAAGGTTTTTCTGGTTTCCAAGAAGCGGAGCAATGCGAACACTTTTTTGTCATTACGCCCCAACCAACCGATCCCTCCCCCATCGACGGCACAAAAACGCTGGGTAGTTTGATGGCTGGACAAGCTCCTGTCACAGAATTAGTACCGACAGAAGCAGAAGATACCGCCGTTATCATTTATACCTCTGGTACAACAGGTCGTCCCAAAGGCGCAGAATTGACGCATTCTAATTTGACGCTCAATGCCATTCTTTCGACAAACATTGTGACGACACAGAAAGAAGATATACAATTAGTTGTGTTGCCGCTTTTCCATATTTTTGCGATGACTTGCCTTATGAATGCAGGAATTTACAAAGGCAGTACGAGCGTTTTGTTGCCTCGATTCGATGGACAAGCCGTATTTGGCTTGATGCAAAAACACAAGATTTCGGTCTTTGCAGGCGTTCCTACGATGTATTGGGGCTTGTTAAATACCGATACAAATGCGTTTGACATGGACACGATTACCAAAAATCTCAAAATATGCGTCTCAGGTGGAGCATCTTTGCCTGTTACCTTATTAGAAGATTTTGAAGCAAAATTCCATGTACCCATTTTGGAAGGCTACGGCATGTCCGAAGGCTCACCCGTCGTTACTTTCAATCATTTAGAGGTCGGGCGCAAACCTGGCAGTGTTGGAACGCCTGTTTGGGGTGTTGAAGTAAAATTGGTGGATGACAATGATCAGGAAGTTCCTTTGGGCGAAAAAGGCGAACTGGTGTATCGAGGTCACAATGTGATGAAAGGCTATTACAAACGTCCAGAAATAAATGCAGAAGTTTTAAAAGGCGGTTGGTTGCATTCAGGCGACGTAGCGATTAAAGACGACGAAGGCTTTTTCTACATCGTTGATCGCACCAAAGATATGGTCATTCGTGGCGGACTCAACGTTTACCCTCGTGAAGTAGAAGACGTGATGATGAAACACGAAGCTGTTTCCTTAGTTGCTGTCATCGGCGTTCCCGACGAAAAAATGGGCGAAGAAATCAAAGCTTGTGTCGTCCTAAAAGAAGGAGCAACCATCACAGAAGAACAATTAAAAGCATTCACAAAAGAAAACATTGCTTCGTACAAATACCCACGCATCATCGAATTTTTATCTGCTTTACCGATGAGTGCTACGGGCAAAATTTTGAAGAAGGAATTGCGAAAGGGCTAAGAAACGCTATAAAATACTTAAAATGTAAAACCTCGTTGTCTATTCTGATAACGAGGTTTTTTTGTGATTTTTTAGGAGAGAACGGTCAGTTGCTTCGTCGTGACGTCTGGGCCTGCTATCCGCTACTACAGCATGCCCTCGCAAAAATTTTTAGCCAATCTTTTGCTATAACGCTACTATCAGGTCTATTTTGCATGGGCTGAACCTCTTTATAATTTAAGATTTAGAGATTAGAATTTAATTCTAAAAGGAACTATTCTTTCTTGAATGTTGTTAGTTTATTGTCCATAAAAAATCCAATGTATCATCCAAAACAATATAGAACAGACATAGTATCTTTTGACCTACTGGATAGAACAATAAAGGCTAAAGGCATCTTGTTTTTAAATTTTCTTGTAATGTTCATAATCACCCCCATACTTTGGATATATTTTTTTGAACACATAACAGCTATATTGGGAAGGTTCAGGTTATTTATTTTAGCAATACTTACCCTTATAAATATGTATCTTGGATCAAGAGGTTTACCTATAAAATGGATATTAGGCGAAATGCAACACAAAGTTGGAAATGTAAAAATATCAAAACACAAAGTATCCATTAATTTTCAGGACAAGCTATATCATTTCACAAAAGACAACATCTCTGAGTTGTTTATGAGATATGATTATGAAAAACACCTACTACATTTTCGATGGAACAAAGGTATGAATCAAAAAATGGCGAAAGTCCATATTACCGATAGAGTGATGTTTGAGCAATTTATGAAAATCAGGAAAGTATGGAAATTATAACGTAAAAGGTTTCTATTGAGCTTTGCGCTTCTTTGCGTTGCCTTCTTTGCGTGAAATAAAATTTCTGAACCGAATTAGGGTTGCTATAACAGAGACTAACTATTTCTAAAAAAATAACAAATGAATTTTGACTATATTATTACGGACAATGTTGGACTTTTACATTTAATTGTATCTGTTATTTCTTTGGTGACAGGAAGTTTTGTGCTTGGACTCACTAAAGGAACGAAGACACACAAACGAATTGGTTATGTTTATTCTGTAGCCATGTTGCTTGTATTGATAACGGCATTTATGATGTACAACCTTTTTGGAAAGTGGGGAATTTTTCACTATGCAGCAGTCGTCAGTTCTATTACTTTGGTTTTGGGACTCGTTCCGATTTTTACCAGAAAACCCAAGAAAAGTTACATCTCTTTGCATTTTGGTTTTATGTATTGGTCCGTATTTGGATTGTATGGTGCTTTTATGGCGGAACTCTTTGTGAGGTTGCCAAAAATAATTGTTGAAAATGGTTCGCCCAACGGTATGTTTTACAATATGATGGGAATTGCTATTTTTATAACGATGGGGATTGGACGGTATTTTTTCGTTAAAAACACCCCAAAATGGGAGAAAATATATGAAGTGAAGAACTAATTGTTTTAAATTCTAATCTCTAAATCTTAAATTATAAAGAGGTTCAGCCCATGCAAAATAGACCTGATAGTAGCGTTATAGCTAACCAAGTGCTGTAGTTCTTAGTGCCATTGTACTGTGGTTCGGTTCTTTCGTGATTTGTGGTTCTTGGGTAGCTATAGTAGCGGATAGCAGGACCATACGTCACGACGAAGCAATTTACCGTTCTCTCCAAAAAAATAGAATTTAGAATTTAAAAAAACGTTCTCTACTAAAAACGATAACAATGAATGCACAAAAATATAGACTGTATCAAGATGTAGATTTCCTCACACGTTTGCGTCCTTTTAGAAATTACGAAAACTTGGAGTCTTTGGCGAAAGTCTGTGATTATATCAAGGAGGAATATCGTAAATTGGGCTGGACTTATGAGGAACAAAAATGGACGGCAGCAGGAAATGAATATACCAATATCATTGTCTCGTATAATGCCGACAAGGAAGAAAGACTCATCGTTGGAGCGCATTATGATGTCTGTGGGAACCAACCTGGTGCGGATGACAATGCAAGTGCAGTCGCTGGATTATTGGAAACGGCACGGCTATTGGCAACACACAAACCTGATCTCGATTACCGAATTGATTTGGTGGCATACTGCTTGGAAGAACCGCCTTTCTTTGGGTCAGAATCAATGGGCAGTTACATTCATGCCAAATCCTTGTATGATGACAATGTAGACGTTATTGGGATGATTTGTTATGAAATGATTGGGTATTTTTCGGATGAACCCAACTCGCAAATTTATCCTTATCCATTTTCAGAATTAGCAAAAATATATCCGAGTACCGCCAATTTTATCGTGGTTGTTGGCTTGGATGAATATTCGCCTTTCAATGATAAGGTATACAAACTAATGAAAGCACAAGGGGGCATTGATGTACAAACAATTAGTTTTCCTGACGATACAGGACTTTCGGGATTATCGGATCATATGTGTTATTGGAAGTTTGGCTATAATGCTTTGATGATTAATGATACTGCATTTATTAGAAATGACAATTATCACCAAATTACAGATACCATCGAAACGCTTGACTTCGATAAAATGACAGAAGTAATAAATTCTGCTTATAATGCCATTATAAAGTTCTAATATTTGCGAAATTTGCAGATATTGTGTTTAAACCTATGTTTTATTAATAAATATTGCGGTCTATAAACGATATTTATGGCTATTGGGCAATATCTACAAATTCTAAAAACCAAGCCATAAAATTTACTTTGTAATATTGTTTTATTCTCTATAATTTAGTCCTGAATTAAAAACAATAATTATGAAAAAATTAACTTTAATTTTATCAGCACTATTACTTTTAGTGTTTAGTGCTTGTGGCGATGATGATAATCCCACACCAGATTGTGGTGATTATGATAATTCTACACCAGCTTCTTGTGCATCAAGCTGTACTGATGAAGAAGAGCTAATTGCCAATGGTGGTTTCGGGGACGACGTTACCATTATACAACATTGTCAATACGCTTATCTATCGGGCATAGACCAAGCCTACCCTACTCATAGTAATTGGGATGAGTTGACAAATAGTCCATGTGGAAATTTCAGAATAGCTTATGAAGATGGCGATGCTTATCAACGACTTGCTGAGATTACTCCCGATCCTCTTGACGATACAAATAGTGTTATCCATCTTATTGTTACAGAGCCTCATATAAATGGTCAGGATATAAAAAAAGGAAGATGTCAATTAAATTTTTATGGCAGTAACTGCCTTCAAGAATACTATCAAACAACCAAAGTATTTCTGCCTTCCGCCAATATGGAGCATTTAAAAACCTATGAAAATGAAGTTGGTTTTCTTACTATTTTTGAAGTTTGGAATAATAAAAATTGGGGAAATAATGTCTCAAATCCTTTTAGGATAAAAGTAAGTTTATATAAAGAACCTGGTACAGGCAATGATTTTTTCTTCAAAGTACAAGGGGAAAAAATGCCAGTTTGGGGCAATGATGTAGTTCTTTGGGAAGAAATCAATTTCACCTATCCCGTTCCTTTAGGAGAATGGTTTGAAATGGAACTCTATCTTTTAGAAGGCAAAGGGAATGAAGGCAGATTCTATATGGCAATCACTGATGACAACAATAACAAAACGCTATTATTCGACATTAACAACCATACGGTACATCCCAACGAAAATGATCCTGATGGCTTCAAACACATCAACCCCTTAAAATTATATTCTGGCGAACACATCATTAACCACATGAAAGATGGCGGTTATCCGCTCGAAATATATTGGGATGATTTAGAACTTTTCAGAAACAAAGTTCCTGAAACCATCTACTAAAAAAACCCATTTAAAACAATAATTATGAAATATTTAATCTTATTAGCAGCTTGTCTATTATATATCCTTCCAATTTTTGCTCAAACGATGTGTGATTATAATGAATTATTTCTGGAACCGATTAGTGAGCCTCCAATATTTGGAAACACCATTCCCTACTGTGTGAATTGCCCTGATGAAGAAGGGATTTTGAGAACTTACGAAATTATTCTCCACACACCAATAGATGCATTTACGAACCTTGTTCCCCTACGACCTCATGTGATGTATGTACATGGTTTTGGTCCCAATACCAATATGGCAGACCCTATCGCAGGTATTTCTCAATTGCATAGCAGAGAGGTTTTTGGTATATATGGTTTTTCTGCATCTACTTTGATGTATCGCCAAGATGTACATTTACTTGATTTAACCAACCTTTGCAATACTCCAGAAATTGAAGTTATAAAAACGCACTACCGAGCCATTCAAGATATGCGTAAAGCTGTTGATTTACTTTTTCAAAATCCAACAATCTACGGCATTGATACAACGAACTTTTTTTTATATGGCAATAGTCAAGGTGCAACGGCTATTTTAAATGGCGTATTAGCAACAAATGAAGATGAATGGCTTTCGCTTTTTCCCGAAGAATACCATTACATCAAAGAAGAATTGGGGGAATGGCTTCCGATGCGAACAATCAAGGGCATTGTCTCTATTGCAGGCGTTCTCTATGGTACAGAACTTTTAGATACAAATGACAATACTGCTTTATTTTTAGGACATGGTACTTGTGATGAAGCGGCTCCTTATGATGTTGGTACACCTTTGAATTGTCCAACAGATATCATGGTTTATGGCAGTCGTTCCATCGCTTGTAAAGCAAAAGCGACTAACAACAATTATTCTTTGCACAGCATCAATGGCTTAGGTCATAGCTGGGATGATGAGGGCTTACAGACAGAAGCTGGAAATACAATAAGGGCTTGGTTGAAAAATCAAATGATTTGTGGTACACCCGTTCAAGAAAGTTTTACCTATGAGATGAATCTGGTAGATTGTGAAAGTGGCAATACAACATTGAATGGTTGTTCCATTCCCAATACAACCACTGACCTCCTTGAGATACAAAAAAAATGCACCCTATTCCCGAATCCCGTTTCCACCACCCTAAACATCAATTTACCCTCAACTGTCGCTCCGATTAAACACCTAACAATCATCAATACACACAGAAAGATTGTACAAAAAACCAACCTAAATCATTCTTATAAAAAACAAACAACTATACCAATAAATCATCTTCCTAATGGTATTTATTACCTCAACATCATCACACAAGACCAAGAAAGTCTATCACAATCTTTTGTAGTTAACAAATAGCAATAAGGAGAGAACGGAAGCAGCTTCGTCGTAACGCATGCTCCCGCTATCCACTAAAGGAAGGCACTCCCCTCATGCCTTTCTTTTTTCTACAATACATTCTGTAGAAAAAGCCTGCCCACTCACACTTCCTATCGTTTCTATCGGGTCTATTTTAGATGGATAGGACTTCTTATAATCTGCTTATATAGTCTTATATCACTGATATGGTTAAACAATTGAACTTTTATGCCATTTTCTTTGTATATAGAAGGATAACCACCGAAAAACTATATGGCACAACGAAGAAAAAAATCCTCTAAAGACAAATTATCCTTTAAAGAACAGTTTCACGCACTGCGATATCTTCCCCCTTTATTCAAACTCATTTACGAGACAAGCCCAGCCTATACCATAGCCAACCTCATGCTAAGAATGGTACAAGCATTATTACCTTTAGCGACGCTCTATGTGGGCAAACTCATCATAGACGAAGTTGTCAGACTCTACGAATTAAGCGGCGGCGACATGACCTACTTATGGAAAGTCGTCGCCTTAGAATTTGGCTTAGTCATCTTCGCCCAAATCCTCAACCAAGCCACTTCCCTACTCAACAAACTATTAGGCGACCTCTTCTCCAACCGCATCTCAACCCAACTCATCGAACATGCCGCTACCTTAGATTTATACCAATTTGAAGACGCCAACTTCTACGACAAATTAGAACGAGCCAGACGCCAAACAACAGGACGCACGATTCTCATGTTTATGGTCTTACTCCAAATCCAAAACATCATCACCCTTGTCTCCTTAGGCATTGGATTAGCCGCCTTCAATCCCTATTTACTTATTATCTTAGTGGTTGCCGTCATCCCAAGTTTTATCAGCGAATCTTATTTCAACCAATATACCTATTCCCTCACATTAAGTTGGACACCAGAGCGAAGAGAATTAGACTACCTTCGTTACATCGGCGCAAGTGACGAGCATGCCAAAGAAATCAAAATATTTAATTTATCGGACTTCATCGCCAAACGCTTTGAAACCATTGCAGATGGTTACTACCACGCCAACAAAGAAGTCGCTGTCAAAAGAAGTTTTTGGGGTGGATTGCTCATTATTTTAGGAACACTTTCTTATTATTTTGCCTACGTCGTCATCATTTTACAAACCGTCAGTGGCGCCATCACCATCGGAAGTCTCACGTTTCTATCAAGCTCCTTCAGCAGAATGCGGAATCTATTAGAAACCATTATGACCCGTTTCACCAGCATTGCCGACCAAGCTATGTACCTTCAAGATCTATTCGATTTTCTCGCCATCAAACCCCAAATTTCCCCCAATGAAAGCGGTAAATTAATCCCCAAAATTCAAAAAGGAATTACCTTTGAGAACGTCAGTTTCCAATATCCCAATAGCGAAAAATACGCCATCAAAAATTTATCTTTCCACCTAAATCCAGACGAAAAATTAGCTTTAGTGGGCGAAAATGGCGCAGGAAAAACAACCTTAGTAAAATTATTAGCTCGCTTATATGAACCCACAGAAGGGCGTATCTTGTTAGATGGCGTAGATTTAAAAGAATTTAAATTATCCAATTTAAGAGATAATATCGGCATTATTTTCCAAGATTTCAGCCGCTTCCATCTCAAAGCCTCCGAAAATATCGCCATCGGAAGCATCGAAGAAAAAGAAAATCAACCCCGTATCATTGATGCAGCCCAAAAGAGTTTGGCCGATGCAGTTGTAGAAGATTTGCCCGAAAAGTACAATCAAATCTTAGGAAAACGTTTTGAAAAAGGCATAGAACTATCAGGTGGTCAATGGCAAAAAATCGCTTTAGCCCGTGCCTACATGCGAGAAGCTCAAATTCTAATTTTAGACGAACCTACTGCTGCCTTAGATGCTCGTGCAGAACATGAAGTCTTCCTGCGCTTTGCCGAACTCATTCAAGGCAAAGCAGCCGTACTCATTTCTCACCGCTTCTCTACCGTCCGCATGGCAGACCGCATTCTCTTCTTAGAACACGGGCAATTATTGGAAATCGGAAGCCATGAACAACTCTTAGAAAAGGATGGAAAATATGCAGAATTATTTCATTTACAGGCGCAGGGGTATCAGTAGATTTTTTGCTTATTTATAATCTATTTTTCCAGTCTCTTTTTGTATGTAAGACTGCTACAACAGTAACAACTTTTGTATCCTTATCAACAAAGTAATACACTAAGAATGGAAATTTTTTCAAAGGGCAAGCACGTAAATTTTTATAACGAACAGCATAGGCAAATGGCATTTGTTCTATCAGTTCAAAAGATTGCCATAGTATTTCATAAAAAAGTCTACCCAAGCCTGTTTTTTGTTCATTATACCAATCTATACCTTCTAAAATATCTGCTGTCGCTTCATCACTTGGAATCAAAGTATAACTCATAATTTATCCTCTATTTTCTTTTTCAATTCCTCTAAAGTTGAGGTAGCCTTTGGATTTTCTTTTAAATAATCTAATCGTTTATCTAAAATTGATTTATGATGTTCTGGTATAACGTAATGCTGGTTTTCCATCTTCAAACCAAAATCTAATAAATTTTTTATAGCAAGAATTAAATCCGGATCATTTATTTGTTCTACTCTTTGAGCGATTAAAGCTTTTTCTGCCTGAATATTCATAAGTTTATTTTTCAACTAAAATACAGTAATATTAACCAACAAACAAGTTTTTTACTAAAACCTAATTCACAACCTACCCCTTCACAAAACAAAGCCGTTCCTCAAACCACTTCAACTTTGCCTGAAAAGTAGACCCATCTTTTCGCTTAAAACCCTTAATCAAATCCGAAGTCTCCCCATTTGCAATCTTATTCATCTGCTTCTCCGTCAGTTTTTTACCACAAAAGACCTTACCAATAATAAACCCACAAGCCTCTTTTCCCCTCGTACACACCCAATACTTTTCCAACTTTCGCACATAGCCCTTCTTGCATCGAGGACACTTAATTGCATCAGGATCATCACTTACAAACATTTCCTTATTCGTATAAGAAGGCGTCAAGGAATGAACGTAACCGTGAATTTCGCTCAAAAATTGGCGAGCATTGTATTCGCCCCTTTCGATTTGTTTCAACTTATATTCCCATTCTCCCGTCATTTCAGGCGATTTTACTTTTGTATCTACAATCTTTATAAGCTGCCTGCCCTTTGTGGTCGAAATGATATTTTTCTTTTCCATTTTCACATAGTCTCGCTTCTTGATAATTTCGATAATCGACGATTTTGTGGCAGGTGTACCGAGTCCCCGTTCCTTCATCGCCTCTCGTTTTTCTTCATCTTCGACCTTTCGACCTGCCGTTCCCATCGCTGTTAACAAGGTCGCTTCGGTATAATATTTCGGGGGGCTTGCTTCTCGTTTAACAATTGTTAGCTTATCGGGTTTAATCGTTTCTGTATAACCTTTTTCCATATTTACATTGACCAACACGCCTTCTTTATCTGTTTGGCTTGGTTCAAATTTTGACTCTTTTGTTTCTTCCTTTTCGACTGTTTTGGGCGGAATGGGGGAAGGTATTTGTGGAGCGGGCGTTGGCGTACTTTTTTGGAACAAGGCTTTATAACCTTTATCTTTTTCGATTCTTACAATCGCTTTAAATTTGGATTTTTCACACGCCATTTTCATCACCACTTCTTCATAAATATAGGGCTTTAAAAATGCCAGAACCATTCGATTCCGAATCAACGTATAAATATTTTGTTCGGTTTGAGTCAAACCCTTTGGCGTTATTTTAGTGGGCAATATCGCAAAGTGATCTGTTACTTTTTTGCTGTTAAAAAATGCTTTCTTTTCTAATGGATTATCCCACAAAGATTTTTCTTTCGGATTAGACAACATGCCCAATAACGCAATCGCTTCTTTTTTCATAGAAGCAGGTAAATACTCTGAGTCAGTACGAGGATACGTAATGTACTTTTTTTCGTACAAGCTTTGAGCATACGCCAATGTATCTGACGCCTTATAACCATACCGCCGATTGGCAGATTTTTGAAGGGCTACTAAATCAAAGGGTTTGGGTGGAAATTCTTTTCGAGTTTTACTTTGTTTCTCGGTCAATGTTCCAATCTTATTATCACATTTTGCTTTGATGTCTTTTAAGACTTTCTCCAAATCAAATTTATTGACGGATTTTTTCGTAAAATCATCTATTTCAAAATACGTAAAATCCACTCCCCCAAAAGTTGCGATGAGTTGATAATAAAATTTTTGCACCCAATTTTCTACCTCATAATCTCGTTTCACGACCAGTGCCAATGTTGGCGTTTGTACCCTTCCGACAGACAATCCACTTACATTTGTACCTATCGAATATCCTCGACTCAAGGTCATTCCCAACATCCAATCGGCTTTGACTCTACACAAGGCAGCCGCAGCCAAATTGTTATAGTCTTTGCCTGTTCCCATTTTTTTCCACGCCTTCTGCATGTCTTCCATCACAAAAGAATTTAACCACAATCTTTTTTGAGGTTTTTTGTTGGCACCTGCTTTATTAACCACTAAACGATAAATCAATTCTCCTTCTCGACCTGCATCCGTTCCATTGATTAATTCATCCGCTTCTTTGATTAATTTTTCTAAAATTTTATACTGTTTTTTGGAACGTTCTAAGATTCGATATTTCCACTTTTCAGGGATAAGGGGCAACGTATCTATCGACCATTTTTTCCATCCATAATCTTCAGGCATTGCCAAGCCGACCAAATGCCCCACACACCAAGAAATTGTATAATTTTTGCCTTGTAAATAACCATCTTTCTTTGCAAACTTCTCGCCTTCTTCCTTCTCCAAAAGCGTTGCATACGTCATCGCCACCGACGGTTTTTCTGATATTAATAGTTTCATAATTTGCTTTATGTTTCTTATTCTTATTGTTTCTTATTAGGAGAGAACGGTTTACCTTTCATCGTTACGTCTGGGCCCGCTATCCGCTACTATAGCTTAGTTAGGTAATTGAGCAGAGTCGAAATGACAACCACAAAAACTACATAAACAACCAAAACCACATAAACTACCATAGCTATAACGCTACTATCGGGTCTAGTTTAAACGGTCTCTCCCCTTATTTTACTGTTACTTAAATTCCCCTCAAATATACAAAACATTTTTTAACAAAACTTTGCGATTTCAACAAAATAAATCTACCTATTTCTCTGTTCTATAAAGGTATTGTTGATTGAAATTCTAATATTTTAGATAGTGATAGCAACCGTCTACAATAGCCCTGATAGTAGTGGTATGGTGGGTTTAGATGTAAGGAATTTTGAAAATGCCTTACATCTCCCACCATAAGAACGGATAGCAGGACTTTCTGTCACGACGAAGCGACTGACCTTTCGCTCCTTATTAAAAAATACTTGAACCTATGCCATGAAAACTTACCAAGAACTTACCATTTTATTTGCCTTCTTAGCCTGTATTTTTGGACTGAAATACTTCCATTCCACAACAGACACAGACTCACTTGCATTCATACTATTTCCTATTGCAAAATTAGTAGAAATATTCACACAAGCCAGCGCAAATTATTTGCCAACGCAAGGGTATTTTTTTGAGGAAATCAATATTTTGATTGACAAATCGTGTTGTGGCATGAACTTTTGGATAATGAGCTGGTCAATGGCTGGAATCATAGGTTTGCAATATTTCAAGCGCCTGTCACACCAAGTCGGATTACTGTTTTCCTCAGCAATTCTCACTTACTTTCTCACGATTTGGGCAAATACTTCTCGTATTGTTGGAGCAATTGCATTTCATCAATACTTCCCTCCAGATTCCGTTTTTAATGGTCCGACATTTCATTCGATGCAAGGTGCATTTACTTACTTATTGTATCTTACACTGTTCTACCTTCTACTACAAAAAACACTAAATTTCATCTCTAAGCCTACAACTCATGCGAAACTTACTTAATCCCCGATGGTTATTGCTTATCAATACATTGCCCATCATTTTATTATTTTGGCTCTTAGGAGACACTTACAATATTATTCACACCTTACTTTCAGAGTCTCACCTTGAAGAGTGGAAATGGCAAGTAAGCGTGTTGAGCCTTTTGGGTTTTCTTAATTTGATGTATGCTTTTTATTTGATGTATGCGAAACAAACGGTTCATTTAGTTTATGGCATTATCGCTTTAATTACCTATTCTGCCTTTCTATATTTCTACAATGAAAATAGTTATCAGATGATACCATCCTCCGTTCCTCGTTGGATGTTGCCTGAAGATTTGTGGCGGTACGTTGGTGCTTTTATTATGCCCACTTTAGCACATGCTTTTTTTGTAATTGTCTTCCAATTAACGCCTTTAGATAAAGAACAATCAGCAGGGAAAAATTTAGGTGGTGCTTTTTTACTGCCCTTTCTATTTTTTGTATTTTTTAGAATGGCTCAACCGCTTTGGCGAGTATTTGACTACCGTTTTGAAAACTTTTTGATGATTGGAGGAATTGGTGTTATTATGACTTCCTTATTTCTTTTGATACGAGGCATGTACATCTTAGTTAATAAAAAATCTAAATTTTGGAGAGAGAATTCTTTATTATGGCGATTTCCTATTGCCATTATTTTTCCATTAGCTGGCTTGAGTCTAAGTTTAAGTATGGACAATCCTTTTGGTAATTTTTCGAGTATTTGGTTTTTCATTTTGGCTTTTATTACTGGCGTAGCAATATGTGTAGAAGATTCCGAAAACAGCTTTGTAAGACTCTTACGTTTTGGCATTCTTAGTTTTACTTTTTCTTATACGTTGTATTTCTTTTTTGTTTTTCTGCCATTATTACCCTTCGGAATTGCCTTTATGGTTATTGGATTTGGGTTTTTGATTCTAACGCCTTTGATGCTATTTTTTATACATTGTAGAGAACTAAAAATTGACTTTGCTTTTCTCCACAACTATTATAGTTATCCCGTCTTAATGGGCATCTTTTTTGCTTGTTTTTCGGCCCTGCCCATCTCTGTGGGTTATAGCTATTTAAATGATAAAACGACACTGAAAAAAGCCTTAGATTACGTTTATGAACCCAACTTTTTTGAGGAAGCTCCCAACATAAAACCTGCTTCTCTAAAACGTGTTTTAAATACTGTCAAAAGCCAGAAAAAACGACGGTGGGGAAGTAGAAATCAAATACCTTTGCTCTATCGTTTTTATACTTGGTTGGTCTTAGACAATCAAACACTATCTGATAGCAAAATTGAGACCCTTTTTGATGTATTTTTTGAGGAAGAAACAAGGGAAAATGTTGCAACAATTGCTTCTAATCCAGCAATTAATACAAAAGAAAATATTTCTATTGATAGTTTATCAACGCATTCTGTTTTCGATGAAGAACAACAAGCTTGGCGCACTTGGATTGACTTAGAAATACAAAATCACCAACGACGACAAAACGAATATAGAACAGTTTTTGAGCTTCCTGATGGTGCTTGGATTAGCGATTATTATTTGTGGGTTGGTGATGAAAAAAAGATGGGACTTTTGGCTGAAAAAAAGGCGGCCATGTGGATTTACAAACAAATCACTTCTCAAAGACGAGATCCTGGTCTTTTACACTATTTAGAAGGCAACAAGATCGCTTTTAGAGTCTTTCCTTTTGGCAGTGAACAAGTCCGAAAAACAGGCTTTGAAATCCTACACAAAGAACCTTTCGATTTTACCATTGACGAACAAACCATTCGTTTAGGAAACGACGCACAACAACCTTTATTGAGCGAAGTTATTTATACTGACGACAGAACAACTGCTTATATTCCGCAAGCCGTCAAAACAAAATTAGACAAAATTACTCGGACACCTTACTTTCATTTTATTGTCGATGGTTCTTTAGGTACTAATCTTAGCTTAGTAGAATATCAAGATAGGTTGGAAGGTTTTTTAGAAAAAGATACTCTGGGTTATACTGATTTTAAAATCACTTTTTGCAATGCATTTACGAAAGAATACGGCACTTCTATCGTCGAACAATTTGAACTATTTAAAAAAGAAGAACAAAAAAGTGGTTTCTTTTTAGAACGAGCCATCAATGAAATTTTATTGGAATCTTATGCGAATCCAACAGATTCTTATCCCGTTGTTGTGGTTATTACTGATAATATGAAAAGAGCCATTTTGCCCACAAATTTTAATGAAATAGCTTTCGCTTTTCCTGAACAAAAACATTTTTATGCACTTTCCTATGAATTAGAATTAATTCCATATTCGCTAACAGAGAACCCTAAAAAATATAAAGCTCCTACTTATCTTCCCAAGCCAAAAAAAGTCGTAAAATGGGAAGATACAGAAAGTAATACAATCGCTTATTTGCCCGATAATGCAGATGGAAATATCGTCTTACTAAACAAAAAGCAAACCTTCAACTTTGATAAAAATGTTAAGGAAAAACAGTGGAACAATGCCTTGCATTTACAAGGTCAATGGCAATACCACAACCTCTATCCTCAAAATGTCAATAGAGAGTGGGTTCAGTTGGTGAGAAATAGTTTTGTGCATCATGTTCTTACACCTGTTACTTCCTTTATGGTTGTTGAAAATGCAGCACAAGAAGCTATGTTAAAAAAGAAACAGGAACAATTACTAAATGCTGATAAATCTATGGATGCAGGAGAAGAAGAAGTACGTAGAATGTCTGAACCTAATTTGTGGATTTGTTTGCTTATTTTGCTTTTGTTCCGTCTTTTTGTAAGGAGAAAAAAGAGTGTGTTGATAAGCAAGAGACGGGTGGCGAGTGACAGGTGACGAGTGACGGGTGACGAGTGGTTTATGCGTTCATTCAGTTTTTTTACAGGAATTTTACACAACCAATAGCGTTCATACCATTCAAAATAGCCCTGATAGTAGCGTTATAGCTTACTTTGGTGCTGTAGTTCTTAGTGCCGTAGTTCTTGGTTCGGTTCTGCCGTGATTGTAGTTCTTAGTAAGCTATAGTAGCGGATAGCAGGCGCATGCATCACGACGAAGCACTTAACCTTTCGCTCCTAAAAAACATTAATTATGGAACGTTTTGTCATATATCATCGTTAAAAATAGCATGAATTTACATCAAATACCTCTATTTCAACAATTAGATTCGGCTCGAAATGTGCTTATTGCAGGCGCAGGAGGCGGTTTTGACATTTTTTGTGGACTTCCTTTGTATTTTAGCCTAAAAGCACAAGGTAAAAACGTCTTTTTAGCGAATTTTTCCTTTACCGAATTATCAAAAACTTCTGCCAAAGAAGTCTTTGCCCATTGTCGAAAAGTGACGCATGTAGATAAGCAATTGCATCAAGAAACTTACTTTCCTGAGAAGTATTTATCAGAATGGTTTCATCTTCAAAATGAGGAAGTGCCTGTTTATGCATTTGAGCGAACAGGGGTCATTCCTTTGCAAAAAGCCTATGAATACTTAATTGAAAAATTCGATATTGACACCCTACTTTTGATTGATGGCGGAACGGATAGTTTGATGATGGGCGACGAAGAATTGCTGGGAACGCCCATCGAAGACAGCACTTCTATGGCTGCTGCTTTTGGAACGGATATTCCTCGAAAATTATTGGTTTGTTTGGGTTTTGGCGTTGACCATTTTCATGGCGTTTCCCACTATCGTTTTTTAGAAAATGTGGCGAAATTGATTGAGCAAGATGGCTATTATGGGGCATTTAGCTTGTTGAATTCGATGGAGGAATACAAAAAGTACAAGGCTGCGTTGGATTATGCCAACGAAAAAATGCGTTTTCGGGAAAGCATCGTTTCCAACTCAATTGTGAGCGCAATAGACGGAAATTATGGTGATTTTCATCGAACAGAACGCACTTTTAGCAGCATACTTTGGATCAATCCATTGATGAGCTTGTATTGGTCTTTCGATTTGGGCAAAGTCATCAGCAATATGCACTATTATAATGACATAAAATTTACAACTTCGGCTCTCGGCGTTAACAAAGCGATTGCCAACTACCGCAGAAATTTAAAACAAGTCCGTACCAATCGACAAATTCCAATTTAATTTTGTGATTCCTATTTTATAAGTTACTTTTACTTGAAAACCTCAACTCCCAAAGCCTATGAGTGATCATAAAATACAGAATCTTCTTTCAAGATTAAATTTGGTACTCTCTAAACAAGCGGCAATACAATCAGAAGTAGCCACTTTGCAAGAGGAAATTTTGCAACTACAATCCATAGAAGACAAAACAGAGATTGCTCAAAATGAGGACATTACTCAAATCAAAGAAGAGGACTTAGAAGAAAAGACAATCCCTACTCAGGAAGAAGAAATTGCACCAATATCGTCAGAGATTTTAGAAGAAGAAAAGTTAGAAGCTGAAAAAGAATTGGTGATGGCGAATGACGCTCAGGATATTATTTTACAAAAAACCACCACACCACAGCCAAAACCAAAAACCAAAGAAATCAAAAAACCCATTGATTTAGAAAAATTTATTGGGGAAAACTTAGCCAACAAAATTGGTATTTTCATTACCGTAATTGGCGTGGGTATTGGCGCAAAATATGCCATTGACAATGATATGATTAGTCCTTTGACTCGAATTATTTTTGGCTATTTAATGGGATTGGGTTTATTGGGAACGGCTTTTAAACTCAAAGTGAAATATGAGAAATTCAGTGCTGTTTTGTTGAGTGGCGCCATTGCAATTTTATACTTTATCACCTTCTTTGCTTATGATTTTTATGGCTTGATTCCGTTAGCTGTTGCCTTTCCAATGATGATCTTGGTGACTGCGTTTTCGGTCTTTGCTGCCATACAGTACAATCGGCAAATCATCGCTATTTTAGGCTTGGTTGGGGCGTATGCTGTGCCTTTTTTGCTGAGTTCGGGATCAGGCAGAGTCGATATTATGTTCTGGTATATGTCATTGATTAACATAGGCGTTTTAATCGTCGCTGTACAAAAATATTGGAAGCTACTTTATTATTCTGCCTTCTTTGCCACCTGGCTAATATACTTCTCTTGGTTTGTTCCAGAAGTCGTTTTTGATGGAAATGATTATAAATTAGCTTTCTCATTTGCAAGCATATTTTTTGCTATTTTTTATCTAACGTTCCTATCTTATAAATTAATCAAAAAAGAAGTTTTTCAGCGCAAAGACATCTTAATAATGTTCCTCAATTCTGCTATTTTTTACGGCATTGGCTTCTTGATATTAGATTCAGGGGCTACCACCAAACATTTACTTGGCTTGTTTACGTTAGTCAATGCATTGATTCATTTTTTAGTCAGTGTTTTTGTTTTCAAAAACAAATCTGCTGATAGAAAACTCTTTTATTTTACTTCAGGTTTAGTCCTCACTTTCTTAACCTTAGCCATTCCTGTACAATTAGATGGGAATTGGGTAACGCTTTTTTGGGCTGCCGAAGCCGCTTTATTATTTTGGTTGGGACGCACCAAAAAAATCGTCACCTACGAAAGACTTTCTTATCCTTTAATGATTTTGGCAGGTGCAAGTCTGATGCAAGATTGGGAAACAATTTATGCGCCTCGATACGGACAATTTACTATTTTAAAACCTTTCTTAAATGTGCATTTATTGAGTTCCTTGATTTTTGCAGGTATCTTTGCATTTATTAACTTCATCAACCAAAAGAAAGAATATCCAAGTCTATTAGGTCAAACAAAATTTGATCCGCTTTTACATTTAGTAAGAATATTTGCCATTCCAAGCTTGTTGTTTATGGCTGTATATCTAGGCTTTTTTCAAGAAATCAATCATTATTTTTTACAGTTCGACATGACTTTTCATAGGTCTAATGTTTTAAGTAGAAAAACGATTTGGCTTATCAATTACAGTATGGTCTTTGCCACTATTTTAACTGCCATTAATCTATTTAAAACCAAAAATAAAAACGTTAGTATATTCAGTTTAGCCTTTAATTCCCTCTTGATTTTCGTTTTTCTGTCCGCAGGGCTTTTTGCCATCAGCGAAATAAGAAATTGGCAACAAGCACAAGCTATAAAAAAGGTCATTAGTCACCCTAATGGTATAGGCATGCAGCATACACTACTGCGTTACCTATCACTCACTTTATTTGGCACACTCCTCTATTTTACCTATGACAATACAAAACGCATCTTTCACAAAAAAGAATCGTATAATCTCATTCAACCTATTTTATATGGAATACTTTTATGGATATTAAGTAGCGAATTACTGCATTGGATGGACATATTTGCCGTTGGTAATTCCTACAAATTAGCCCTAAGTATTTTGTGGGGAAGCTATGCGCTCTTGCTCATTGTTTTAGGCATTTGGCAAAAAAACAAATACATCCGTCTATCCGCAATGGCACTTTTTGCACTAACCATTTTAAAACTATTTGCCTATGATTTAGAAAACTTAAACACCATTTCAAAAACAATTGCATTTATATCATTAGGCGTTCTTTTACTCATCTCCTCCTTCCTCTACAACAAATACAA
>Ga0209186_1000905_pt1 | contig 22839 bp, 24 predicted proteins | sample SidtaG_FD_187426 | JGI IMG/M metagenome (GOLD analysis project Ga0209186, IMG submission 187426) | Marine algal microbial communities from Sidmouth, United Kingdom - Sidmouth_Male2 metaG (SPAdes) (version 2) | ecosystem: Host-associated > Algae > Red algae > Unclassified | place: Sidmouth...
ATGTCGGTGGCGCCACCGAGACAAAGGCCGAGGAACCCACAGCGGGAGTTCCGACCTGTCCATGCTGCGACCGGCTAATGGTGCGCCGCGCGCGGCTACTCCCCACCTGGTCAGCGAGGCCGCCGCCGCTGATCCTGTCGCCAACCATGCAGATCCGATGACGACTTCCAAGCCCAAAGAGATCGAGAACAGAGCTGACGACCAGCCCTGCCAGCGGAGCTATGTGTGGCTTTTCGTCCGCTGCGAAAAAAGGCCGAAAATCCGTCCCGAAATGACTCTCCAAGCCCGTCTTCTTGTGGAACTATCCCCGTCGGTCAAAGGAATTCCGCGTAACTTTAGCCACTCCGCCCCGAACATGGCGATCGAGGCCCAAACACAAAACGCCTAGTCCCTCCCCGGGCTTGTTCAACCATAGGTGTAGTCGGATCTTCGTTCCTCAGATCCGCTACGACCTTTAATGTTCGCTCGGTTGAGTTCCTAGACGGAAATTGCCAACCATAGCTCCTTCTCTCCAGCACCATCCGCTGAGATGAGCTGCTTAATATCACGCAAGAAATCCGCTGCGATTTGAACATCCCAGCCCGTAAGCATGAATTCCTCTGTCATCATCCACTGCTCTACCGTTTCAGGTATCTGGTCATCAGCAAGACTAAGAAGAGCTTCACGAAGCGGTGCTGGCACCTCCAAAACAGATTTTTCACCATTCGGCTCAGTGATCACGTCACGATAATCTTCGAGGAAATCATCCGATCCACCTTCTCCAGTGAGAACAGATTGGAGTGCTCCGAGCGAGATGGGATCGGTGCCTTTCGCGTAGACTCCTCCAAAGTCTTTCGCGGGATCAGCAGATGCCAACACGGCTTCGGCTTGATCTGGCGTGGCGAGAATTAAATCGGTTTCTACTCCCATGGCGATTCAGTTTTCTTGAGCGAACAGTGTAGTAGTAAGGCTAGGCGCTGATATCCATTTTTGGAAAGATCAGTTGGAAATGCGTAAAAAATAGTCGAAAGCTCATAGTCCTAAGCTGGTTGCGATTACAGGAAAGATTCAATAGTTTCGTTCAGTCATGCTGACTATCAGCTTCACTAGGGGTAGCTGATATTTCTCCAATATTTTGACAATTTACAGACAAATTAGCAAGCAAGTTGAAGCGGGGAACAACCTGGCCGCGGAACACGGACTGGTGGAGCTCCGCAAGAGCCTCGGTGTCGACAAGGAGGAGCAGGGTCTCCGCACCCGTAGCTCAGATGCAAAGGCATCCCAACGGGTGCGGAGACCCTTTGCTACAATTTCAGAAACACGCTTAAGCGTGAACTCCCCCGTGGGAACGTGGAACCGAGCTTTCCCTGCCCCGCAGTTTCGCGTCTTTTTCGCGCGTTTTCGTGGTCAATTCCGCGCCTGATCGGTCTACGGATTTTCCGCCAACGGCAGGATCTCGACGATGTCGGCGAAGTCGATGCCGTCGGCGTCGCGGAGCACGTTGGAGCGGCCGTAGTGGGTGCTCCCGGCCGGGGCGTGGAGGAGCTCGCCGAGCTTCTCGTCGATGAGGATCTTGAAGTAAGCCCGAGGGTGACTGCTGTGAACGACGCCTTGTTCCTGAAGGATGCCGCCGAGAGGACGCTCCCCTGCCTTGATCATCTCCTGAAGCGAAGCTGGAAAAGGTTCCAACTGGATACCTATTGCTCCGAACTCGACCGGCACGAGCACGCCCTGCGGGTCAGTCTTGTGAAGCACCACGGCACGCATGACGAAGTCGTCGGCCTCCTTCTTGGTATGCACGCACAGCCCGATTTCGGACTGGTGAAAGTCCGAGAGCCGCGGAGTCATGTCCGACTCGTGGACCAGCAAATGCCGATACGGCTCGGGCATGTCTTCGCCAGGAATGAAGGTCACGTCGAACCCCGACATTGCTCCGAGGAAGAAGTGGAGAGGCATGAGCAGATCCAGCTCCGCGGTCTGCGGAGGCGCGGTGGTGAAAGGGTCGTTGGACATGTCGGGGCAGATTGACACTAGGCGTAACGAGCACCGCGGTGGTGCTCGAGGAAGAAGTCGTGCATCAGCCGGTCGATCTGGAGAAGGCCATCGCGGGTGAACTCGATCTGATCTCCAGTCACGGTGGCGTAGCCGCCCTCCTGGAGCTTGGCTAGCTGGGTGCCGTAGAACTCCAAGGGGTCGATGCCATACTTGGTCCGGTAGTGGCCGAGATCGCCCTCGCCGAGCTTCATGCGAAGCACGAACTCCCGGATAAATCGCTCCTGTGGTTCAGTGACGTAGGCGCGGTAGAGACCATGGGTGTCGCCACCGGTGACCTGCTCGATATACGGCTCGATGTTGTGCTGGTTCTGCAGATGGATGCCACCGAGATGACCGAAGCTGGCGACGCCGACACTGAGCAGGTCGGCTCCTCCGAACAAGGCGTCGCGGTAGATGAACTTCACCTTGTTGGGGTCTTTGACCACGGTGTAGGCGCTTGAAATCGTGTAGCCAGCAGCCACGAACCGGTCGAATGCCTGACTGACCCAGCGGCGCTTAGTCGCCCAGTCGGCAACCGGCGCGCTGGTCTTGCCGACGTCCTTCATCTCGCGATAGATAGCGGTATTGAACGGGATCTCCATTTGGTAGATCGTCACCATCTCTGGGTCCAACTCGATAGCGCGATCGACCGAGCGGAACCAGTTCTCCTCGGTCTCGTCCATCATGCCGGCGATCAGGTCGATGTTGATCTGGTCAAAACCGATCTGCTTGGCGAACGAGTAGGCCTTGTCCACTTCTCCGGAGCGGTGCGCCCGTCCGTTCAGCTCGAGGATGTGGTCGTCGAAACTCTCGATGCCTAGGCTCAGCCGCGTGATGCCGATTTCCTTCAGCGTCTCGAGCTTCTTCTCGTTCAAGGTGCCGGGCTCGCACTCGAAGGCGACTTCCTTGGCCTTGTCCCACGGCATGTGCTCCTTGATCCGGTCGGTCAGTTCGATGAGCTGGGAGGGAGAAAGGTAGGATGGGGTGCCGCCACCGAAGTAGATATACTCGACGTCCCGGCCCTCGAGGTAGGGCTTCGATACGTAGTAGGCCAGCTCCTTCATGCTGGCGTCGATGTAGTTGCGGATCTCCTCGGCGTTCTTGTCTGTGTAGACGCGGAAGTAGCAGAAGTGGCAGCGCTTGCGGCAGAAGGGAATGTGGAAGTAGAGGCCAAGGGGGACGTCAGGATCGGCCTTCGATTCCAGCAAGCGCTCGACCTCGGGGATATACTCAGGGCTCCAGAACGAGAACGGCGGGTAGTTGGCGACGAAGTAGTTTCCGACCTCGGTCTTTTCCTTCTCCACGGTGACCAGTCCCTCTTCACAAGAAACCTGCTCGCGCAGGGCTGCCTCGGATTCTGCGGTCTGATTGGTGGTGCGATTGCGTTCGGCCATATGCTTACGGATGATCTGGGGGCTGGCAGGGAAGCTACCATCCCGTGCGCTCCAGACAAACGGGAAACCAGAGGGCGGTTTGTCAGGAAGAAGCTCCCAGAAAGTGGGGCGAGTCCAACGAGTTCCGCCACGCCCTGATCTTCCGCGTGCGCGGGGACGAGCTGCAGGTGATCGCCGTCATGCACCAGAACCGCCGCCTCGACTACTGGACGGCTCGGGCCAAGGGCTGAGTGGACTCTTCCCTCGTAATGCAGTCTCGCCTACATTTCGGCAACCACCTCCCGGACTTGGCCGTGGTGGGTGAAGATGAGTTTGCCGCCGACCTTGGACGGATCAATGCCGAGGAGAGTGGCGACGGCGTAGCGGTAGAGATGGATCTGGGGGGCGTGGTCGGTGCAGGCGTCGTCAAGGCGACCGTCTTTGACTCGGTCGGTCTTGAAGTCGAGGACTTCGGCGCTGGCGACAGAACCGTCGGGGCTACGATGTAGATGGACGCGGTCGAGGATGCCGGAGATCCACTGGCCGTCGACGAGCACATCGAACGGCCGCTCTTGCCAGAGCTCGACAGCAGTGGTCGGCTTGGTAAGGAGCGACTGGATGGGCGCGGCCTGAAGACATTGCTGAACCTCCTCGACGACCTCTTGTTCGAAGGCTGCGGCCTTGGCTAGTGTGGCGGCGGTGTCGGCGGCGAGCCAGTCGATGGTCTCCAAGCATGCGTGGACAGCGGTTCCGAAAGCGGCGGCGTTGGCGCGCGGCTCGGAGTAGTCGGCCTGGACAAGGCTCTGCCGCGAGGGGCTGGAGGGTGCCGGGGGGAAGACCCGACTATCTGCCTGCGGGACGATGCGATCAAGGCTGGCGCGCGGGGTCTCGTCGCTGGTTTTCTCGCGGACCACGGGATGCTCAGGCCAGCCGACATCGCCGAGGTCGAACAAGGTCCGGCAACCGATACCGCTCCGCACCAATGCCTCGGAGTCGTCATCGGCCGCAGCTTCGCCGAGAGTCAGTCGTAGCCATCCGGCGAAGGTCGAAGGATAAACTCCTTTCTTGACCGAACTGGCGGACGGCTTGTCGACGATCATGTAAAGGCCGTGGCGTGGTCGGGTCATGCCCACGTAGAGCCGACAGAAGCCCTCGTAGACCTCATCGACCAAGGAAGACTCTTTCTGCGCGGCGAGCACTGGGTCGAGCGGTAGGAGCTTGCCTGCGGGCGGCTCGATCGCCCACTCGATCTCGCGCCGGTCGCCGCGACCGACGAGGAGCCCGCCTGTTCGGTCTCGGCCGCCGAGGGAATCACCATCGAGATCTGGCAAAATAACCATGTCGAAGTCGAGCCCCTTCGCCTTGTGCACGGTCATGATCTGCACGGTCCGCGCACCACCGGCATCGCGGATTTCGTAGCGCTCCAAGGCTGCCAGGAAGGCCGTGGGATCGCTGCCGCCGGAGCGGTCGAATGCGCCGGCGGCCTCGACGAGCTGCGCGCCACGCATGCTGGCGAAATCGTCGAGTTCGACCACCTCGCCGAGGGCATCGATCCACTTCTGCAGGGTCGCGGCAAAGCCGAGGCTTTCGAGATCACGGAGCACATCGGCGGCGACGGCATGACGGCCATCGAGCTCGCGGGTGGCGAAGACCTTGGCTAGAGGAGTCATCTCGAGATGCCTCCAAGCCAACGAATCTCCCGGGTGTCCTGCGACTTGAACAAGGCTGAACAAGGCGGAACAGAGATGGTTTTCGTGAGCGATCTTACGGCTCGATTCGGTCGAGAATTCGAGCTCGGGGCAACGGTCTCGAAGGAAATCGACGGCGCGATCGGCGAAGGCGTTGCCCTTGACCAAAATGGCGCAACTGATGCCCTTCTCGCCCGGACGAATCTGCTGAAGCCGATCGGCGACTAGGCCAAGTCGGGCCTGTTCGCGCTTCGACTTATCGAACTGACTGGCACCGACTCCAGCGGGACAACTCTCGAGCAGTTCGACGTGGCCGGGACGTTGGGCTTCGTCGAAGGCAGCCGAGTGGGTCTTCCAGCTCCACCGATCCACAGCGGAGCCGACGAACAGTTGGGCCATGGACTCGCGGTCGCCGAAGACCCGGTTCACCGTCTCGATGACCGGCTTGGCCGAACGATAGGATTCGTCGAGAGCCCCCTCCTTGATTCGGTCCTCAGCACCTCGGTTGTAGCGCTCTAGGACCTCGCCGAACAAGCGAGCGTCGCCTTCCCGCCAACCGTAGATTGCCTGCTTGGTGTCGCCGACGACGAACAGGCTGCGCTGATCGGAATCGTCCTGAACGACCTCGTCGATGAGATCCGCCAAGGCTGCCCACTGGACCCGGCTGGTATCCTGGAATTCGTCCAACAACCAGTGATCGAAGGTCGCATCGAGCCGGTAACCCATGGCGACCGAGATCGGCTGGAGTTCGCCACCATGGCGGGAGGCAGCGATGTCGCCGAGCAGCCGGGCCAAGTCGTCAAAGGTCAGCGCTCCACGTGCCCGGACGGTGCCGTGGTAGATCTTCTCGAAGTCCTTCAGCAGCTGCTGCATCCCCGCCGCGCGGACAAGGCGGACACGGATTTCCTCACCGAGCACGCCGGCGAAAAATGCCCACAGCTTCTGGCACATCATCGGATCGAGCGCGCACTTCTTGCGGTTGACCGTGATGATGGCGGCGCCTTCGCGAACCGCCGGAAGCATCGGCAGTAGGTTATTGATTAGAAACCGGTCCGAGCCGAGCGCGGTGCCAGGCGGACGCTGGATGAGGAAGTCGAGGGCCTCGTTCCACTTCTCCATTCGGGGCTCGTCGACGAAGATCGGATTGGCTCCCAAGGCCCGGTAGAATTCCTCCTTCAGGATCTCCAGCTGCTTCCGATTCGCCTTGGGATAGGGCACGCCCGAGTCACCCCAGATGGCGTATTCGTCGCCCCAACGCATTGTCTCCGGGGCGTTGAGCAGGATGCGGTGGAAGTTGGCAACGTATTCGGCCAGCAGCCGGTTAAGGAGCACCTCCTCGCGACCATGGGTGGCGTTTTTAAACGCCTGCAAGAATGCTGCCAAGGCTCCCCCACTCCGCTGTTCGACCCGCTCGAACACTCCCGCTAGAGCACGCTCGCGTTCGACATCGAGAGCATAGCCGTCGAGCACCTGAAAGCCGCCAGCGACACCCAGCTCGAACGGAAACGAACGCACCACACGCGAGTAAAAGCTGTCCAGCGTGCCGAGCATGAGGACGTGTTGCTTGGACAAGACTTCACGCAGAAGCCGGGGAAAGTCGGCCTCGAATTTCCGATCCAGGCCGATGTCCTCACGGAGCTTGGCGGCCTTCTCGGCATCGCCCGATGCCTCGGCCAGCATCTCGGCAATGCGGTCAAAGAATTCGCCCGCAGCCTTCCTCGTGAAGGTCAGGGCGACGATGGTCTCCGGCTTGGCCCCCATGGCGAGGAGCCGGACGTAGCGGCGAGTAAGGCTGGTGGTCTTGCCGGTGCCTGCGGAGGCCCGAACCATCTCGTGACCGATCTGACCGCGCACGTCCTCCGGGGGCGTTCCAGTAATCAGGAGCAATGCCTGCTCGATCGCCAAGGCGACGGTTTCGGGGCTATCCCACGGGACCCGATGACCGGAGCCTGGGGCCACCAACAAGTGCCCGTTCGGCATGGCGTCGCAGGCGCGGCGAGCTAGCCTAAGGAACTTCGGGTCGTTCTCGCCAGCCACCCAGATGACCGGAATGTCGACATTGCGAAGGCCGTCGAGGAGCGACTCCTGCGCGCCCAGCGACCAATCGCGAAACCCCTTCGCCATCCGCTCGCGGGTCGGTGCGTCCGGAGCCCAACTGTCGCGATCCGTGCCCCCGGCGAAAACCGGCTGGCTCTGCCAGTCAGACCAGAACTCCGCCGGATCAAGACCCAGCAACTTCTCCGCCCATTCTTCATCGGAACTCCGACGCGTCGCTCGGTCGTCCTCATTCTCCAGCCCACAGTGAGCCGAGACGATCACCGCCGCCTTCCATGTCGCCGCCGGAGTCAGTAGCGAATGCAACGCCATCCGCCCGCCCATCGAGTAACCGACCAACAGGTCCGAGGCGTAGTTCTGCGCCAACTGCGCGCCGACGTCCGGTAGGCTTCCGTCGAAATCCCACAGCTCAGGAGCCTCGAAATTCGACCTCGATTCACCAGCGCCGAGAGCCTTCTCCACCGCACTCCAGTCGGCAGGTCCGCCGAGAGCGCCGTGCAAGGCGACGATGCCTAACTGCTCAGACTCTGCCAAAATGCCTCCGTCTGCTCGTCGTTCGGAACCAGCTCCCACAGCTCGAACCGCTTACCCGCTTGCGCCTCCCCATGCTCGGAAAACTCCGCCGCCGTTTCGAACCGGCGATAGTGCAGGCCCCACAGCGAAGCCACGCTGGAGAATTCGAGCTCGTGCGAGTTCTCGACCGATGCCTGCTCCTCCTCCGCCAGTCCTTCCAAGGACGGCAACCGGGAGAAGATCCTGCCCCCAGAGTTGTTCAACACCACCACGCGAAGCCGAACTCCGGAGCTGACTTGCCTAAGCACGAACGGCCCAGCCAAGTCATACAGCGCCGTCAGATCGCCGACCACCGCCCACGCCTCCTGCTCGCCCTCTTGCTCGGCCAATCCAAGGAACGTCGACAAGTTTCCATCGATGCCATTGGCCCCACGGTTGGCATAGCACCGATGCTTGCCGAGCGGAAAAACCCGACTCCATTCCCTGACCGGCAGAGAGTTGCCTAAGAATACCATCGCCCCGACAGGAATCGCCTTGGCCAAGGCCGCGACCAGACCGACCTCAGACTCAGGAAACTCCGACACGTCTAGTCCATCGCCGAATTCCACCTCTGCCGAGATCGGTTCGCCGACGTTTTTCGGCAGCGCCCCGAGAATATCCCCGCCCCGAGCTAGTCCCGTGAACTTGCCGTCCGTCAGGTGGGCGACGGCAATCTGCGGATACACCTCGAGGTCGCGCCAGAGCCTCGCCGTCGGAACCCCGCCAATGCGGAGCACCCGTTGCGTCTTCGACAAGGCGACCTCATCCTCGCGAACCAGTAGGTCTTTAAGCCTTTTAGAATACGGTAGATTCGAAATCGCCTCCGCCAGCACCGGACGTCGGTAGGTCTCCAGCATCGGCGCGACCGCAGCGCCTTGCTCAGGCGTCAACGGGCCGACCACCATGAGCGTCTCGCCCGCCTCGCCCTGCAGCACGAAGTCATCAAGATCGCTGCAATCCTCGACCACACTGAACATGGCCGGCACTCGGTTCGGAGTCGCGTCGCTGGTCGAAATTCTGCCCAGCTCCGCCGCCGTTGGTTCCTCAAGGCAGACATTGAGATGGTATGGAGCAGTTGGAGCGAACTCCGGAAGCATACCCAGTCCCTCAGCATCGGTCAGATCAAACCAATCCGCATAGCGACCGAAAATCGCTCGTTGCTCGATCGCCTGGGGAGCACCGGTGCCGCGAAAGTCCGGTGGCCGATCCGCCGTCACTGCGAGCAGCGGCAGCCCTTGATAATGCGCCTCGATCATCGGCGGAAGAAGATTGGCAACCGCTGTCCCAGAAGTGGTGATCACCGCCACCGGTAACCCGGTCGCCCGCATTCTGCCCAAGGCGAAGTAGCCCGCCGACCGTTCCTCAAAGTGGTTCCAGCACCGCAGGTTTTCCCGCCGAAATGCCGCAACCGCTAGCGGTAAGTTGCGCGCACCAGCCGCGAGAACGACTTCCCTTACCCCCCATCGAAGGAGCTGATCTTGGACTGCTTCGGCGATCATCAATGCGCTGGCCCTGGGCCGGTGGTCGGTAGGGCCTTTCCCTCCCCGCAAGGTGACTAGGGTTGGTGGAGCTGTCCAACAGAATGGGTGAAACCGGACAAATCGACACACTGCTAGTTAATGTTTTTTTATGAAAATTATATTGATTGTAGTTAATTTTTGCGCAATATTGACGGAGCCTTCACCACTGACTGATGATCGATTTCGCTGAATTTCCCGAAGCTACCCGCCTCCGCTACGCCGACCGTTGCCGTAGCATCTCCACATCTCTCGCTCCCGAGGCCGAACAGATCGCCAAATTGGTCAAAGACCGCTTCGAAGCTGACTCCGTTCTAATCACTCTCAACGGCGAAACCTTGATCGAAGTTCTGGCCTCGGAAGGAACCTCCATCAGTTCCTACTCTCGTGCTCTTTCGCCTTGTTCTCTGGCAATCGCACAGGCTGACGTAGTCACCAGCTCTTCTCTCCAGACGGACCCACTGTTCGATGGGGCGGCGTTCGTCATGGTCGCCGGGAGTTCTAGCTACTTCGGCGCTCCGATTATCATCGATGGCGCCTGCCCGGTCGGCACCCTCGCCATCCTCGGCGGCAAGAGAATTCACACCGAAGAAGACTTGGAGTCGCTCAAAGGCTTCGCCCAAGCGCTTAGCAACGTCTTCGACCAACACCTTCGCCATGCTGCCGAAGAAGAGATCCGCGAGAACCGTCAAGGGAACAAGGTAGCCATGCTCATCGCAGAAACCCAGCGCCTTAGCGAAGAGTACCAGACTGTCGGCCATGACCTTGCTGTCACCCACGAACACTTTGAGGAAGATACCCTCCGCATCGTAGCTCTCGACCGCCTGGGGTCGTCCAAAGTCCTGCCCTTTCCCGGCGTGGACGGAGACTTCAAGCAGGTCGCCTAGAGTTTCCTGTCCAATCTTAGCTGGCGCATTTTACCAGTTTCCGCTCCGACGCCCCCCCCTCCTGCCGGACCGCGAGCGTCTCGCTCGCCCTCGGAGCAAAGCGACGAGACAGCCCTCTTGTACACCTCTGGACGACGCGTGCTCGGGAACACGCCATTCCCGCCGCTCCAACGTCTAGTCCGATTCCCGGCCACCGAGAAACCCGGTCTTCTCCTCTCTTCCGGGTTGCGGGGTGCGCCAATCCGGCCACCTTAGCCGCATGAGCAATCGGATCGATGCCTGCTTCAGCCAGCTACGCTCGGAGAACAAAGCGGCCTTTGTCTCCTATATCTGTGCCGGAGATCCCGATCCCGACACGTCCCTGGACATCATTCGGGCCCTAGACCGCGCCGGTGCCGACATTCTAGAACTGGGCGTTCCGTTCTCCGACCCTGTCGCCGATGGCATCGTCAACCAGTTGGCCGCCGACCGCGCACTCAAGGCAGGCACCACCACGGGCAAGGTGCTCGATCTCGTGCGTAAGTTCCGCGAGACCTCGGAGACGCCGATCGTCCTCTACACCTACCTGAACAATACCTACACCTACGGCTATGAGAAGTTTCAAGACGACGCCATAGCCGCAGGCGTCGATGGCATCCTCAATCTCGACCTGCCGCCCGATGAAGCCGCCGCGAACTCCGAACTTCCCGCCGACCCACGGATGCGCCAGATTCGGCTCATCGCCCCTACCACCGCACCCGAACGGATAACGATGATCGCAAAGCACGCCGAAGGCTTCATCTACTACGTTTCCCAAGAAGGCGTCACCGGTGCCCGCTCCGAGATCGCAGGTAATATCCAGCAGAACCTCGACCTGATCCGCTCCGCCAGCGACCTACCGATCGCCGTCGGTTTCGGTATCTCCACTCCCGACCACGCCTCCGCAGTAGCCAAGATGGGCGACGGAGTCGTCGTCGGCAGCGCCATCGTCCGCACCATCGAGGACAACACCGACTCTCCCGACCTAGCCGACAAGATCCACGACATGGTCAAGCCCTTGGTCGACGCCACCCACACGGCTAGGGAAACCACCTAATTTTTTGACCACGAAAGAGACAAAATCACGAAACACTAGCCACAAGACTCCAGTTGCTGGTCTCTAGATTTGTTTTCGTCTATTTCGTATCTTTCGTGGTCAATCCTCGGCTCCCTTTTTGGCCGAAAATCCGTTCGCCTTCCCACGCGCAACTTGTAACCTATCCGCCAATCCGCTTGCGATGAAGATTCCCTTCTCGAAAATGAACGGTGCAGGCAACGACTTCGTTGTCCTCGACAACCGCGACCACTCTCTCGACCTGACCCGCGAGCAGATCGCCCAATTGTGCGATCGCCACCGCGGCGTCGGTGCTGACGGCCTGCTAGCAGTCGAGCCCGCTGAGCGAGGAGCCGACGCCCGCTTCCGTTACTACAATGCCGACGGCGGTGAGGCAGAGATGTGTGGCAATGGCGCACGTTGCTTCGCAGCCTACCTCAACCGCCTAGTCGATGGCTCTGGCGATCCCCTCACCTTTGAGACCATCGCTGGCACACTGACCGCCACCTTCCACGGGACCGACGTCGAGATTGCCATGAGTGATCCCGTCGATTTCCAGCGCGGCGCCCAGCTCGACCTTGGCCAAGACGGAGCCACCACCACGGTCGATTCCGTCAATACCGGAGTCCCTCACGCCGTCGTCAGCACTGACGACATCGACGCCTTCGACATCGTCTCGGCAGGTGCGGCCATCCGCTACCATGAGCACTTCGCTCCTTCGGGCACCAATGCCAACGTTTTCCAGCCGATCGGCGACTCCGCCATCCGCATCCGCACCTACGAGCGCGGCGTCGAGAACGAAACCCTCGCCTGTGGCACCGGCATGGTCGCCTGCGCCCTCGTCCACCACCAGAATACCGACTGCGCCTCGCCCGTCGCCGTCACCGTCAAAGGTGGCGACACCCTACAAATCGGCTTCGAGCACCAAGGCGACCTCAACTACCAGAAGGTCACCCTGTGCGGCCCCGCCGACTTCGTTTTCCAAGCCGAAATCGACCTCTAGATTTCGCATAACTACTTTCCTAACACTCTTACTATCATGTTCGCAGGAGCACACACCGCCCTTATTACCCCGTTCAAGAACCGCGAGTTCGACGAGCCAGCCTTCCGCGCCCTCATCGATCGACAGTTTGACGGCGGCATCTCCGGAATCGTGCCCGTCGGCACCACCGGCGAGTCCCCCACCCTCTGCCACTCCGAACACGAGCGCGTCATCGAAGTCGCCATCGAGCAAGCAGCCGGACGAGGCCCCGTCATCGCCGGAACCGGATCCAACAGCACCCGCGAAGCCATCTCGCTCACCCAAGCCGCCGAGAAAGCCGGAGCCAATGCCTCGCTTCTCGTCTGCCCCTACTACAACAAGCCTCCCCAAGAAGGACTCTTTCAGCACTACAAGGCCATCGCCGACTCCACCGCACTGCCGATCATGCTCTACAGCATCCCCGGCCGATGCGGCATCGAGATCGCAATAGAGACCGCCGTCCGCCTCAGCGAAGCCTGCCCGAACATCCAGGCCATCAAAGAAGCCGGTGGCTCCGTCGAACGCGTCAGCCAGCTCCGCAACGCCCTGCCCACCGACTTCGAAATTCTCAGCGGCGACGACTCCATGACCCTCCCGTTCATGGCCGCCGGCGCCAACGGCGTGGTCAGCGTCGCCTCCAACATCATCCCCCAGCAAATGGCCGATCTCGTCTCAGCCATGGCCAAGGGCGACCTCACAAGTGCCCAAGCCATCCACGAGAAATACTACGACCTCTTCGCCGGATTCCTCAAGCTCGCCACCAACCCCATCCCCATCAAGACCGCCATCGGCCTCGCCGGCCAGATCGAAGACGACTACCTCCGCCTCCCCCTAGTCGCCATGGAGGATGCCGGCAAGGCGGAGCTAAAGTCCATCCTAGAAGCCCTAGACCTAATCTAGCCACCTTCTTTCCAAGCGAGCCCCCACTCGCGACCTTCCCGCCACCCGCATCCGACGCCCGCATCCCGCATCCCACACCAATCCACCCATGAAAATTCTCATCACCGGATGCAACGGCCGCATGGGCCAAGCAGTAACCCGCGCTGTCGAAGCCCAGGCCACCACTGAAGTCGGAGCAGGTATCGACGTCGGCGACTCCCTTCCCGATGGCCTTGCCAAGTGCGACGCCGTCATCGACTTCACCGCCCACGGCTTCTCCAGCCAGCTCGTCCAAGCCTGTGTCGAAGGCAAAAAGAGCCTGATCATGGGCACCACCGGCCACACCGATGCCGAACTCGCCGAGATCCGCGAGGCCTCCAAAGTCATTCCCATCGTCCACGCCCCGAACTTCAGCGTCGGCGTCAATACCCTCTTCTGGCTAGCACGCAAAGCCACCGAGATCCTCGGCGACGACTACGACCTCGAAGTCGTAGAGATGCACCACCGCGACAAGACCGACTCCCCCAGTGGCACCGCCAAGCGCCTCGCCGAAATCCTCGCCGAGGCCTCAGGCGTCTCTTACGAAGAACAAGCCCGCCACGGCCGCGTCGGTGATGTCGGCGCCCGGACGAAGAAAGAAATCGGCGTTCACGCCGTCCGCGGTGGCGACGTCGTCGGCGACCATACAGCCATGTACGCCGGCCTCGGCGAGCGCCTCGAGCTAACCCACAAAGCCTCCAGCCGCGACACCTTCGCTGGCGGCTCCGTCCGCGCCGCCGCCTGGCTCGCCGACAAGGCCCCAGGCCTCTACGACATGGAAGATGTCCTCGGCTTCCGCGAACAGAGCTAGCGCGGGAATTGGGATTCGGGGTGATGCCGGATGCCCTGTCTTCGCCATGTTCGTTACGAGCTCGACCCGCCCAGTAAATCCCGGGCACGACAGATGGGAACTAAATCGTTATGCCAGGAAATGAAGACGCTCGAATCGACAGATCCACGAGAAGCTCGGTGCCGGTGCGAGTATCGTCGAGAGAACGTCCACACCCATAGGAGGCGAACTGAAGCACCTGATTCCACTCGATTCCCCATTCCGAGCAGAATAGTGGAAGATATTCGGAGCTGACTTTTCGAGACATCAATGATCCCCAATATTGGCGTTCCGAGGTCGAAACCCCTTCCACCAAGGAGCAGATCGCTTTTCGATCCTCACTTTTCTCAATGGCAAGATGAACGCAGAACCGACATCTCAAGATTTGAATCTCCTCAAGGCACACTATGAAAGTGCCGTTGCTGATCACGATGCGATTGAGTGGACTGGCGACTCCCCCGACTATCCAGAGAGCATTCCGGCACTCATGACATACGTCACTTCGTCAGCGTGGTGTAACCAGGACTACCAGCCAACGGAGACCAAAGAGATTCTTGGGCACCTACAGTCAGCATCTCTCACAGAAGTCTGCTCTGTTCTGACCGCCATTTCTAGGAGCGAACGGTTCTGCACCGGAAGCTGGAAGAGAGTGATGGAAGATGGTAAGATGTCCTTAGTGGTGGCGCGAGCCGAAGAATTAATGAAGCCAGAACACTAGAGAGTGTAGCAGAATCTGAGGAACGATAATCACGCCCCCCCATGGTTGAGCAAGCCCGGGAAACCACTGGGCATTTTGTGTTTCGATCTCTAGCTGGCTACCACGAGAACCTTGTCCGTTCGGGTGGTCTTCGATCCTCCGATGGCATGGAAGGTCACCAGAGGTGTGTTATGTCGCCTTCGAGACAACAGTGCGTTGCACGCCCATCGTGCCCCGTTTTCGAGCTTGGCCCGCCTGGTGAATTCCGACAAGTTGTAGTGCATCACCTATTCCCAACCACCCATGGCGGCTCGCGACTGGCGACTGGCGACCTCAGCCTTCTTGTCACTGCAGTGAACGAGGCAGGTCGTCCTCCTGCTAGATGCTCAAGATTTCTTCAGCAGATCTTGAAATCCATAGCTTGTCCGTCAAAAATTCGTATTCTACGTTTGGGGTAGGACACGAGAACAGTCCTCTAATCAACAGGAGCAATCATGGCAGACAAATATCAAAAGGGAACGAAAGTAGAATGGGACTGGGGGAATGGAACCGCTGAGGGCAAAATCGCCGAATCTTTCGAGCGCGAAGTCGAGCGCACCCTTAAAGGAAGTAAGGTAAAGCGCAACGGCTCGGAGGAGGACCCCGCCTATCTCATTCAACAGGAAGATGGCGACGAGGTTTTAAAGCTTCATTCTGAACTGCGCAAATCTTCGTCCTGAAATTACCTGCGGCGGCCGGGCCTAATCTGAAATGCAGAATCGGGTGTCCTGATAGATCCAGATATCCATGGTGTCGGTCTCGCGCACCGCGATGCGGCGGTCGAGCCGCAGGATGGCGCGTGGCAGGTTTAGGCCATCGATGAAGGTGGTGACGCGATCGTAGTGGCCATCGCCATTGGTATCCTCGAAGCGCTTGACCCGTCCGTTGCGCAACTCCTTGGTTCCGGTGCCTTTTTCGTCCTGAATGTAGCTGCGCATCTCGGCGACATACATGGCGCCGTTACCATCCCAAACCGTCAGCACGGGCTCCTGCACTTGAGGCTCGGAGGCCATTAGCTCGGCCTTAAAGCCAGCAGCGATTTCAAAAGTCGAATGGCGCTCCTCTGGGGCGAGCATGCAGTAGGGATCTTCGCCTTTCTTGGCCAAGGCACTCGCAAGCGCCGGGTCTTTTTTCTCTCCCGACTCGGCATCGACCCCCCAGTTCAGGCGATGTGGTGGGAGAATCTTGCTTTCCTCGGCAGAGGGAAATCCTTCGGCAAGCGGGAGGGTGACGGCACCAGTCGCGGTGTATTCGCAGGCGCGGGCGAGGATCGTTTGGAAGCCTATGCACTGGAGGCTATCGCTCTCCGTATCCCCGGGCCATCGGTGCCCCATGGCGGTGACAATGACCTTGCCTTCACCGTAGCCGACCTCCCAGGTAAGGGGCTCATGTTGTCCCGACCCGCGCTGATCTTCCGCCGAGTAGGCGGAACTCAGGATCGTCATGTTTTTCGCCAGTCCACGCATGTTGTGGTAGAGCTCATCTCTGGCGTGCATCCAGACCGGCGGGAGCCCACGCATGATTGGATGCTCAGCTGCCCGCACCGTGACCTGAAAGGGATGCTTGGATCCGTGACTCGACTTGCCCTCATTGATCAGGGTGTCGTTGGCAGGGAACAAGACGCCACCGGTTTCAGGATCGATCTTTGCCGCCTTGCCGAACAGCGCCGGACGCCAGCCAAGACCGATCATTTCGTTGAAGGCTTCCCAGTTGCCAAAGCAGTTATTAGCCGCGTGTATCAGCACCAACCAGCCACCGTTTTACACGTATTCGACCAGGGCAGCACGTGAAGCCTCCAACCAATCGGGGCCGTTGTAATTAAGGATCACCGTACCTGCGGAGGCGAAATCAGGAGACCAAGCGGCCCAAGTTTTTTCGTGGAATTCTTGGCGCGCGGCCTCGGTCGATTCTCTCCAAGCCTGCTTCGCCGCGTCGAGATCAGCTCTATCGACATCCGATTGCGCCGAGCGCGGTTCTGGCGGTAGCGCAAGCTGCGGAGTGGTCTCAATCATCACCTCGAATCGCCCAGTAGCGCGCAGGGTGGCGGCGAGCGACTGGGTGGTGGTCACCCAATCGTGGCTATTGCGCCCATCGATGATCAGGACACGAGCAGGCTGGGGCGCTTCTGCAAAACCTACGACCTTACCTTCCAAGGTGAGTTTGATGACGGATGGTACGGAACTTCGGTTTCCCACAGCGGTGTCTACATCGACAACGTAGGGATCGTCGCTGGCGCAGTTCCTGAGCCTGGGTCTGGCCTACTCGCGCTTCTGGCTTGCGTCACCTTTATGATACGACGCCGCCGTTAGTTTCAGGCGAGTGCTATAGTCATCCGTCGTTCTACCCCGGTGAAGATTCGGCCTCTTATTTTTAATTTGTTTCTTAATGGAATCAATACTGGGAAAATCGATCCCCGCGGCGATGCGCCAGAGTTCGCGGCCTGGATTGTCGGCGGAGAAAAAGGGAGTGGGGTCAGTCGTGAATGGCGCGGACTTAAGGGCACTATTCGATGAGTTTGGGGGTTGAGAACCCCGGAGGAATCGGCGTGTTAGGGTGTGAACAAAAAACGCTTTTCCTACCGGGGATCTCGCCCTCACTTTACGGACGGCGCAAGCAGCATCGACTGGAGTCGTTGAGATTAGCACGGCAGTCAGCCCGGGCGGATTCAATCGCCGACTATGGTGCGCTATTCGATGACATCTTACCCGCCGAAGAGTTGGAGAAGGCTTGACCAACCTGGAACGTCGCCCGGAGCGCCTCGCCCCGCCCCCTTGGTTTGATCTGTGGAGTCTGGCTCGCCCCGTCCTGCCGCCACCGCAAAAAAAAATCCCCGTTGCCCGATTCGGGCACCGGGGAGATCGGAGTTTTTCAGGAAGACCCAATTAACAAAACAAAGCCGCTGTTGTGGGCGGCTTTGTAAAGTTATGAGTGGCTGAGTTATCGACGCCGACGAGCAATGAGTCCTAGCGCCCCGAGACCCAAGAGAATGGCAGAGGATGCTTCAGGCACAGCAGTGAGAGAAAAACCATCAACAGCGACGTAAGATGATTTACCATCCAAGGATTCAATAGAGAAGCAAACTTCGATTGCATCAAAAGAGCCATTAGCTTGCGAAATTGTTTGGGAAAATTCCATAGTCTGTTGATCATTGAGGGTTCCGACCACACCACTATTAGCGGGATTTAAAACCCCATTAAAGTAGGTGTTGAATGATACAACACCTTCAGAGCCGAGACCAGGATCTATAGAGGGAACAGCAAAAACCCCATCAAAATTGTAGTCACCGGTCAAACCATTAACGGTTTGGCAAGTTTGGTTAAAAGTAAGCCTCCCCGCATTTGTTTCCGGAAAGACGCGCATTCCACCAGCTAACCCGCCCGATAAAGAGGAATTAACAAACGCAGGCACTTGCTCAGTAGTACCAAGCCAATCGTTGGGGGAATTAACTTGCTGAACCCAATAATTGTCAGCAGAACCAGCGGCTCCCGCCGTCGTAGTTGAAGACCATCCAAAAGAAGAAGGCTCAATTTCCCCGGCATCCCAACCATACTGTATAAAATAGCCGATGTTGCTATCTACCAAATCGGGATTACTTAAATTAACCTCAAAGTCACCATTAGTTAAAAGGTTCTGCCCAAACCCACTAACGCTAATGCTAGAAAGCACCAAGGCCACTGCTGGAAGTGATATTATCGTATTTTTCATTTTCATGTGATTTACATTAATATCTATCCGGTAAAACTTCAATCAATAATTTATAAAAACCATAATTACCGCAGATAAATAGATCTCGCCAGCGTCGTCTCGCACGCAGGGCGTTTCACCGCCTCCTTCTCGCTACCTGTGGGTCGACCGACCATCGCTACGCCGAGAACACACGGCTGAACGACCCGGTCATGAACCTGGCCGAAGACAAGGGCGAGGTGAATTTCTACCAGAAGAGCTACTACTCCCGGGAGGGGAGCGCCGGCGGGATCGGTGCCATTGCAGGCGGTGGCTGTGGGTGTAATTAGAAGCTGCCGGTAAAGGTCGGGATCGACGAGAAGAGCTTCCTGCCTGGCCAGAACATCTCGGTGCTCAACGACATCGACGGAGCCCGGGGCATCGATGTCGTCATGGACAGGGACACCGAGGCCGCCGAGACGCTGCTTGCCAGCCTGGGAGCGGGTGAGGACGGCAGGCCTGTGGTGGAGGCCGTCGCCATGGACATGTGGCCAGCCTACATGAACGCGGTCGCAGAGATGCTACCGGATGCCGCCCTGGTGCACGAGCGCTCCACATCGCCTTCCACCTCAACGACGCGGTAACCCGGGGCAGGAGGCTGGAGCACAGCGCGCTCATGGCCGGGGGCGACGACACGCTCAAGGGCTCCACACAGATGTGGAACTACTTGGAGGAGGGGCTCCTGGAATGGCGGCTACCGGCGTTCAAGGCGCTCAGGGACTCGGGCCTGAAGACCGCCCGCGCATGGCAGATCAAGGAGTGCCTGCGCCACCTTTGGGACATGTGCACCGACCGGGGGCAGGCGGAGGACTTCTTCGCGGAGTGGTCACCCCCATCAGGGAGAAGGCGAAGATGCTCAAGAGGCACCTGGGGGGCATCCTCGCCTACTTCGACCACCGGATCACCAACGCGGTGGCCGAGGGTCTCAACAGCAAGATCAAGTCCCTGAAGTCGGCGGCCCGCGGGTTCCGCCACTTCGAGAACTACCGCATCAGGATCCTCAAAATACGCGGACGCTGTGGAGATTTTCTGGTCAGTTCGTTTGTAGTACTTGTTGGATGGCCTGTTGGAAGGATTTATTCTGAGGATCTAGTTGGGAGGCTTTTTGGAGGTGAGGGAGGGCTGCTTGAGGATTGTTTTGTTTGAGGAATACTTTGGCGAGGCCGGCGTGGGCATTTGGGTTGTTCGGGGCGTGGACTAATTGTTTTTGGAAGTGCTGGATAGCGGCTTCGGGGTTACCGGCGGCGAGTTCTATTTTTCCGAGTTCGGCCCAGAGGTAGCGGTTTCCTTCGCGAAGTTTTAGGGATTGTTCAATATGGGGGCGGGCTTTGGTGGGGTTGTTTTGACCTAGGTATTGGAGGGCGAGGTGGTGGTGGGGGGCGTAGCTTTCGGGGTGGGATTTGATAGCCGCTTGGGTGAGGGTTTCCATGTTTTCCCAGTGGGGGGCGCGGATGGTGGCGTAAGTGGTGTAGGCAGCGAGGAGGAAGACGGTGAGGGCCGCGAGGGTGATTTTTTGTTGTTGGGGGGTGAGTCTGATTTTTTGAAGGAGTTGAGGGGCGAGGGTGACGAGGAGAAGGAAGGGCCCGGTGTAGGCGAGGTAGGAGTAGCGGTCAGGGGCGTTGGCCTCGCCCGAGATGATGAAGCCGCAGACGGGAGCGAGGATGATGAAGAAGCTGCCCCAGGCGAAGGCGAGAAGGGGAAAGCGGAAGCGGTGTTTCCATGAGAGGAAGGAGAGGGTGATGAAGAGGAGGAGTCCCGCGGCGAAGCCTTTGAAGGGGTAGACCTCTAGTGGGGGGTAGAAGTAGCTGAGTTTGAGGGGGAGGAAGAGTTTGTAGGTGTAGATCCAGATGTTGTTGAAGCCGGTGATGAGGTTTTGATGGAGGGGGCGGGTGGCGAAGACGGCGAGGAGGTCTTCGCCTCGGCCGAGCTGGAAGCGGTAGGTAATGGTGGCAATGATCAGGCAGGCTAGGGTGTGTGGAATTAACAGCTTGAGCGTGGGGAGGTGGTCTTTGAGGTGTTTTTTGGGGTTCTGCCAATTGCTAAGAAGCAGGAGAACGGCGGGCCACACGATGAGGCTGGGTTTGCTTAGGAGGCCGCAGGTGAGGAAGATGAGGCTGAGGCTGTAGTTTATCTGATTGGTTTTCCCGGCGAGCCCCCGACTAGTTGATTGGAGAGTGGCTCCACCGCTTATGAAGCGGGCCCAGTAGTTGAGGGAGAGAAAGGCGAAGAGCGTGGAGAGGGTGTCTTTGCGTTCAGAGAGCCAAGCCCATGATTCGATGTGCATGGGGTGAAGGAGGAAGAGGAGGGTGGTGATGAGGGCGGTCGTTTTAGAGAGGAGGGGTTGTTGGCTGGTGGCGGGGTCGAAAGATTTGGGGGTTTTGATTTGGAGGACGGCACAGTAAAGAGCGAGACCGGCGAGGAGGTGGTAGAGGAGGGCGGAGAGGTGGTGGAGATCAGGGTTGAGACCGAACAGGGTGACGTCTAGCTGATGAGACCAGAGGGTGAGGGGATGCCAAAGGTTGAGTACTTCTGTTTGGAAGGCGGTGAAGAGAGCGTCGAGGCTGAGTCCTTGGTTGACGACGGGATTTTCGGAGATGATAGCTTTGTCATCCCAGCTGAGGAATTCGGTGCGGTGGTTGTTTGGCATGCGGTTGTCGATTTTTTAACTATAGATGAAGGTGGATGCACGCTAGAAGAATTGCGATCTTCTAAAGCATTCGAGGCGGCGGTGGCAGTTTTCAGGTTTCTACGGTGGAGCGCAGTTCTTTTTTGAGTGTATTGAGTGTTTTAGGTAGCGTAAAGATCGACGTGGGTAAGCTGCCCGTGTAGCAGGTTGGAGAGGCTGATTTCACTAGAGATGTGGATGAGGTGGGCGGGGTGGTCGAGATTTTGGGGGCGAGGATGGAATATCTGACAAGAGATGAGGAGAGGAGTTGGGCATGGCGATGCCTAATCGCTGCCCGGGGAATTTCCTGCAAATTTCCCACATGAAACCGAGGCTGGCTTGCCAATTGCATTGACGGCTGCCCGAGCGCCCGAGCGCTGAGATGGTCGTTAGAAAGCCGATGCGCGGGCCAAAAAAAGCGGCTTCAAAGATCGAACTTGGGAGTCCCCAAGCGCTCTGCCATGCGCAGCGGACGCCGCATCGCCTCCTCCATCCGCGCCTGCTCATCCCCCGGGCGTTGATCGGTGCAGGCGGGGTGGACTTCGGCAGAATCGATATGCCCGAGCGCATGCAGCACGACGGCGGTGCTGTGCTTGTAAGCCGCCGCGCTGCCCTGCGCATCGAGACGGAAAATCTGATCCTCAAATGATTGGATCGCCTCGAACAGTTTGTAGACGCGGGTATCAAAACGCGCCCCGCCCACCCCTGCGGAATGGGTCTTATTGGTGACGGAATCAAACAGCCACATGTCCTTCGCCGCACAGATCAACGGGCAGGCAGAAACCCCAGCTCCAATCAACAGAGCCCCACCCATTCGGATCGCTTGGCTGATGCCAAAATCATCGCCACTATGCGCTTGGAAGTCTAAGCCGAGATCACGACACATCGCCGTCCAATACAGAAAGTGCGGCTCGTCCAAAGTGGAAATTTTGCCGCCGATGAATTTTTCGTGCTCGGCGAGTTCCTTTAGCAGCCAGGGACCGAAGGGCGTGGCAAATTCCACAAAGGCAGGCTCCAGAGCATGCACCAACCCCGGTGGGGTGAGTTGCTCAGCCAGCGCAAAATAATACTTATCTCGCCGCGCCACCGAGTCCGGATCTTCCAGCAGCAGCTAGGTCATCAGCATCGCCTCCACATTGTCGAACTCCTGCACGATGGCGAGATGCGGCAGGTAGGCATCGACGACTTCCCGACTCTCGCCCGTCGCGGTCACCCCGACAATCATACGCGCCTCCGGCAGACAGGCGCGGAACCGCTCCAGCACCTGCCGATACAGTGACAGATCGAGATCAAACAGGTAAACGGTATCGGCGTTGAGCACGAACACCAGATCGACGCCGTAATGGGCGGCGCATTGTTTCATCCAACGCAGGCTCGTTTCAAAGCCACGCCAGTCTGGCTTGCCCTCGGCAAACGGCAGCAAAGCCGCCACGCAAAGACGCGGCTTGGCAACGTGATCGACCAGCGTCTCCTCCGCCGTCCACGCCCAGCGCGTTGCTCGCCAGCGAGTGTCCGGTTGCAAATCGCCAGCGCTATCAATCATCCTCCCCCTCTAGCCCGAGTTGGTTGATGAGTCCAATCAGAGGAGCATCTGCTAGCCGCCAAACAGCCGGGAGTCTTAGCTCCCTGCCCCCACACCACCGGCGTACGGATTTGCCTGCGGCTAGCCCGCATTTCTCACCCGTTGATTTGATTTGGCCTCAGGTTCTTCGCTGGTAGCTGTGTAAGGCGATATTTCGGCGATTCGTGGCGATGCCGTAGCCTTTTTGGACTCGACTCGTCCAGTCTTG
>Ga0209186_1000910_pt1 | contig 22809 bp, 5 predicted proteins | sample SidtaG_FD_187426 | JGI IMG/M metagenome (GOLD analysis project Ga0209186, IMG submission 187426) | Marine algal microbial communities from Sidmouth, United Kingdom - Sidmouth_Male2 metaG (SPAdes) (version 2) | ecosystem: Host-associated > Algae > Red algae > Unclassified | place: Sidmouth, United...
TCGTCGACGGCGGCGGTGTCGTCATCGGTGACATTGGGTTCGTCCGGGATCGGCGTGCCATCTGGGAACGAGGGGTCGCCGGCGACGCTGGCGGTGTTGGTCAGATCGCCCATGATGGTGCTGTCGACGAACTGCACCGAGACGTCGCCGGGGGCGAGGTTCGGAACACTGATATTGGCGCCGAGCAGCGGGTCAGTGATGGCCACGCTCGAGAGCGTGACATCGCCGGTGTTGGTGACGATGAAGCAGTAGGTGATCGCGTCGCCGGCGGTGCCGGTCACGAGTTCAGAGCCGGGGCAGGACGCACCGCTATCGGTGCCGAGGTAGACCGACTTGGCGATGCTGATCGAGGGGTTCACTTCGTCGACGGCGGCGGTGTCGTCATCGGTGACACTGGGTTCGTCCGGGATCGGCGTGCCGTCCGGGAACGAGGGGTCGCCGGCGACGCTGGCGGTGTTGGTCAGATCGCCCATGATGGTGCTGTCGAGGAACTGCACCGAGACGTCGCCGGGGGCGAGGTTCGGAACACTGATATTGGCGCCGAGCAAGGGATCGGTGATGACCACACTCGAGAGCGTGACATCGCCGGTGTTGGTGACGATGAAGCAATAGGTGACCGCGTCGCCGGCGGTGCCGGTCACGAGTTCAGAGCCGGGGCAGGACGCGCCGCCATCGGTGCCGAGATAAACAGACTTGGCGATGCTGATCGACGGATTGACTTCGTCGACCGCAGCGGTGTCGTCGTCGGTGACGTTGGGTTCGCCCGGGATCGGCGTGCCGTCCGGGAACGAGGGATCGCCGGCGACGCTAGCGGTGTTCATCAGGTCGCCATCGATGGTGTCATTGACGAACTGCGCCGAGACGTCGCCGGGCGCGAGGTTCGGCACGTTAATGCTGATATTGAGCTGCGGGTCGGTGATGACGACGCTGGAGAGCGTCACGTCGCCGGTGTTGGTGACGATAAAGCAGTAGGTGATCAGGTCGCCCATGGTGCCGGTCACGAGTTCGTCTCCGGGACAGGACGCGCCGCCGTCTTGGCCGAGGTAGACCGACTTGGCGATGGTGATCGACGGGTTGACTTCGTCGACCATGGCCGGGTCGTCATCGGTGACATCGGGTTCGTCCGGGATCGGCGTGCCGTCCGGGAACGAGGGATCGCCGGTGACCATGGCGGTGTTGGTTAGATCGCCTGCAATCAAAGCATTGGCGAACTGCACCGAGGTGCCGCCGGGGGCGAGGTTCGGGACCGCAATGGTGAGCCCGAGCAGCGGGTCGGTGATCTCGACGCCGGACAGGGTGACATCGCCGGTGTTGGTCACGATGAAGCAATAGGTGATGGCATCGCCAGCGGTGCCGGTCACGAGTTCGGCCCCGGGACAACTCGCGCCGACGTCGTGGTCGAGATACACCGACTTGGCGATGCTGATCGAAGGATTGACTTCGTCGACCGCGGCGGTGTCGTCGTCGGTGACGTTGGGTTCGTCTGGAATCGGCGTGCCATCCGGGAAGGCGGGATCGCCAGTGACGCTGGCGGTATTGGTCAAGTCGCCCGTGATCGTCGACTGGAACGACTCGGTGTAATCCGCGCCGGGTGCGAGGTTGGGAACGCTCAAGGTTGCGCCGAGCAAGGGATCGGTGATGACCACGCTGCTGAGCGTGATGTCGCCGGTGTTGGTGACAATAAAGCAATAGGTGACAATATCGCCGGCGGTGCCGGTCACGAGTTCGTCGCCGGGGCAACTGTCGGTGTTGCCGAGGAACACGGTTTTCGCGATCGTGATCGACGGGTTCACTTCGTCGACGACTGCGGTGTCATCATCTTCGACGAGGGGTTCGTCGTCGATTGGGGTGCCGTCGGGGAACGACGGATCACCGGTGACGCTGGCGGTATTGGTCAGGTCGCCGTCGATGGTGGCGTCAAAGAAAGAGGTGAAGACTTCGCCGGGGGCGAGGTTCGGGACCGAGACGGTAAGACCGGTCGGCGGCGGCAGGTCCTGGTAGTGCGCGTAGGAAAACTGGCCGGTCGGCGCTTCGCCGACCACGTAGAGGGAGGACATGTCGGCGGAGAAGGTGATGCCTTCCGCTTGTTCGAACTCAGAGATCGACTGGGTGCTGAGCGGCGTGAGCGTGGTGAAGGCGGCATCCACCTCGAACTGGGTAATGCTGGTACTCTCGTCACTGACGATGAAGATGGTATCGTCCATCGACGAGACGAACACCCCGGAGGCGTCGGAAATACCGGGGATCACAATATTCGCGGTTTGGTTACCCAATTCGTCGAAGCGATACAGACGCGGGGTCGGACCTTCATCGAGCACCCAGAATATCGTAGGGCCGCCGGCGGAGGCGTTGAAATCAACGGCGATGCCCTCGTTGCCTTGGCTGGCATTTTCAGGAATCCCGGTCGGCACGCTGGTCACAACGTTACCGTTGTTGAGCGAGGTGATATTGGCTGCGTCCGGGATGTTGACAATGTAGAAGGCGGCGTCGTTCTCACTGAGAACCGCGTACTGATCGCCACCGATCCAAGCGATGCCCTCGAGGTCGCCGGCACCCACGTTGAACGAAATGACACGCCGGGCAGGCTGCGTAACGTTGCCAGCGGCATCCACATCGAACTCGTAAATTTCGTTGGCACCATTGTCGACGACCAGCAACCGGGTGCGGTCGTCGTTAAAGGTCGCCCCGGAGAAGTCCAAGCCGCCGGTGCCGAGCGTGCCGGTGCTTGAGGCAACGAGCGTCTCGTACGGAAGCGAGAGCGGCGGTGGCGGCCCAGTGAGCGAAGGATCGGTGAACTCGACACTGCTCAAGGTCGTGTCGCCGGTGTTGGTGATGACAAAGCAGTAGGTCACGTCTTCGCCGGCCGTACCGACGGAAAGTTCGCCGCCGGGGCAGCCCGCGCCACCGTCGTGTCCGAGATAGACCGTCTTGTTGATGCTGATCGACGGCGCGACGAGATCGACCATGGCCGGGTCGTCATCGGTGACATTGGGTTCGTCCGGGATCGGCGTGCCATCCGGGAACGAAGGATCGCCGGCGACTGCGGCCGTGTTGGTCAGGTCGGCGGTGAGCGTGCTGTTGGCGAACTGGGTCGAGATTTGGTTTGGCGCAAGGTTCGGCACATTGATGCTGATGCCAAGCAGCGGGTCAGTGATGACCACGCTTGAGAGGGTGACATCGCCGTTGTTGCGCACGCGGAAGCAGTAGGTGATCAGATCGCCGGCCGTGCCGGTTACCACTTCGCTTCCTTGGCAGCTCGCGCCGCCGTCTTGACCGAGATAAACCGTCTTTTCGATGACGATGGACGGATTGACTTCGTCGACCTCCGCCGGGTCATCGTCGGTGACATTGGGTTCACCCGGAATCGGCGTGCCATCCGGGAACGAGGGATCACCCGCAACCGCAGCGGTGTTGACCAGATCGCCGTCGATCGTGCTGTTGGCGAACTGCACCGAGGTGCCGCCGGGCGCGAGGTTCGGCACATTGATGCTGAGGCCGAGCAAGGGGTCGGTGATCACCACGCTGGAGAGCGTGACGTCACCGGTGTTGGTGACAACGAAGCAGTAGGTGATCAGATCGCCGGAGGTTCCGGTCACGAGTTCGGACCCAGGGCAGCTGGTTCCACCGTCTTGGCCAAGGTATACGGTTTTTGCGATGCTGATCGATGGGGCGACCAAATCGACGGCAGCGGTGTTGGTGTCGGTGACGTTCGGTTCGTCCGGGATCGGCGTGCCGTCGGCGAACGAGGGATCGCCAGCCACGCTGGCGGTGTTGGTGAGATCAGCGGTGATCGTGCTGTCGAAAAACTGCACGGAGGTGCCGCCGGGTGCGAGGTTCGGCACATTGATCGACGCGCCGAGCAGCGGGTCGGTGATCACCACACTGGAAAGCGTGACGTCGCCAGTGTTGGTGACGACAAAGCAGTAGGTGATATCGTCACCGGCGGTGCCGGTGACGAGTTCGACGCCGGGGCAGCTCGCGCCACCGTCGTGGTCGAGATAGACCGTCTTCGACAAACTGATGGAAGGCGCCACCAGATCAACTTCAGCGGGATCGTCATCCGTGACGTTGGCTTGGTCCGGAATTGGCGTGCCATCGGGGAAGGACGGGACACCCACCACGGCCGCAGTGTTGATGAGGTCTGCCGTGATGGAGCTGTTGGCGAACTGCACGGAGGTGCCGCCGGGTGCGAGGTTCGGAACATTAACACTGAGGCCGAGCAGCGGGTCGGTGATCACGACGCCGCTGAGGGTGACGTCGCCGGTATTGGTGACGATGAAGCAGTAGGTGATCAGGTCGCCGGTGGTGCCGGTCGCGAGTTCAGTGCCGGGGCAGCTCGCGCCGCCGTCTTGGCCGAGATAAACCGACTTGGCGATGCTGATCGAGGGGGCAACCAGATCGACGGCAGCGGTGTTGGTGTCGGTGACGTTCGGTTCGTCCGGGATCGGCGTGCCGTCGGCGAACGAGGGATCGCCAGCTACGGTTGCGGTGTTGGTCAGATCGGCGGTGATGGTCGACTGAAACGACTCGGTGGAGGACTGACCGGGAGCCAGGTTATTGACGTTGATGGTCGCGCCGAGCAGCGGATCCGTGATCACGACACTGCTCAACGTGACATCGCCGGTATTGGTGACGATAAAACAATAGGTCACAACATCGCCGATGGAACCGGTCACCAACTCCTGGCCGGGACAACTGCCAGCGTTGCCAAGAAACACGGTTTTCTCGAGGGTGATGGCGGGCGCCACCAGATCGACTGCGGCGGTGTCTTCATCCGTGACGTTGGGTTCGTCCGGAATCGGTGTACCGTCGGCGAACGAGGGAGCGCCGACCACGTTGGCGGTGTTGGTTAGGTCGGTGGTGAGGGTGCTGTTGAAGAACTGAACCGAGGTGCCGCCAGGAGCGAGGTTCGGCACGGAGATGGTCGCGCCGAGTAGCGGATCCGTGATCTGAACGCTGCTGAGGGTCGTGTCGCCAGTGTTTGTGACAATGAAACAATAGGTGATCAAATCGCCGGCGGTGCCGGTCGCGAGTTCGGTGCCGGGGCAGCTCGCGCCGCCGTCTTGGCCGAGATAAACCGACTTGGCGATGCTGATCGAGGGGGCAACCAGATCGACGGCAGCGGTGTTGGTGTCGGTGACGTTCGGTTCGTCCGGGATCGGCGTGCCGTCGGCGAACGAGGGATCGCCAGCTACGGTTGCGGTGTTGGTCAGATCGGCGGTGATGGTCGACTGAAACGACTCGGTGGAGGACTGACCGGGAGCCAGGTTATTGACGTTGATGGTCGCGCCGAGCAGCGGATCCGTGATCACGACACTGCTCAACGTGACATCGCCGGTATTGGTGACGATAAAACAATAGGTCACAACATCGCCGATGGAACCGGTCACCAACTCCTGGCCGGGACAACTGCCAGCGTTGCCAAGAAACACGGTTTTCTCGAGGGTGATGGCGGGCGCCACCAGATCGACTGCGGCGGTGTCTTCATCCGTGACGTTGGGTTCGTCCGGAATCGGTGTACCGTCGGCGAACGAGGGAGCGCCGACCACGTTGGCGGTGTTGGTTAGGTCGGTGGTGAGGGTGCTGTTGAAGAACTGAACCGAGGTGCCGCCAGGAGCGAGGTTCGGCACGGAGATGGTCGCGCCGAGTAGCGGATCCGTGATCTGAACGCTACTGAGGGTCGTGTCGCCAGTGTTGGTGACAATGAAACAATAGGTGATCAAATCGCCGGCGGTGCCGGTCGCGAGTTCGGTGCCGGGGCAGCTCGCGCCGCCGTCTTGGCCGAGATAAACCGACTTGGCGATGCTGATCGAGGGTGCAACCAGATCGACTGCGGCGGTGTCGGCATCTTGAACCGGGTCCAGACCAGGCAGCGGGGTGCCACCCGCATCGGAGGGTGTACCGGCGACGGCGGCGGTGTTGGTGAGATCGGTGGTGAGGGTGCTATTGAAGAATTGGACCGAGGTCCCGCCGGGAGCGAGGTTCGGCACCGCGATGGTCGCACCGAGCAGTGGGTCGGTAATCTGCACACTACTCAAGGTGGTGTCACCGGTGTTGGTGATGATGAAGCAATAGGTGATTAGATCGCCGGTGGTTCCAGTGACGAGTTCGGTGCCGGGGCAGCTCGCGCCGCCATCTTGGCCGAGGTAGACCGTCTTCGCGAGACTGATGGAGGGTTCGATGAGATCGACCGCAGCCGTGTCCTCATCCTCGACGGCATCCAAACCGGTGATTGGCGTACCGGCGGCGTCGGATGGAATACCGCCGACCGAGGCGGTGTTGGTGAGATCCATCGTAAGGGAGGCTTCGACAAACACAGTGGTGACCGCACCAATCGCTAAAGTGCCGATCGAGATATTGACGTTCGGAGTGAGGTCGGTGTCGGAGACGGTGACACTGGTCAGCACGGTGTCGCCAGTGTTGGTAACCACAAAGCAGTAGGTCACGTCGTCATTCGCCACGCCGGAGGTGAGTTCGGTGCCGGGGCAGCTGGCACCGCCGTCGTGTCCCAAGTAAACGGTCTTGTTCAAGGAAATGGACGGCGCCACTTCGACCACGGCCGCCGTGTCCTCGGCTTCAACCGCATCCACATTCGGGATCGGCGTGCCATCATCGGTAGCGGGTTGACCGGCAACCTCAGCGAGGTTGGTCAGGTTGCCATTGATGGTACCGGCGACGGAAATGTTGGTGACCGCGCCCGGCGCCATGGTGCCGATGGTAACAATCAGAAAGGGGGAGATGTCAAAATCTGACAGCTCGACATTGGCCAAGGTTACCGTGCCGGTGTTTTCGACAACAAAGCAATAGGTGACCGCGTCGCCGTTGAGACCGCTTACGAGTTCGGTTCCGGGACACGGACCCGAACCAGGAGCGACGGTTTTCAACAGGGAGATTCCAGGTTGACCAACCAGAGCGACACCCGGGTCGAGGTCGTCGTGGTCCGCAGGGTCATCGACCGCGTCGTCGACTTCGTTGGTGTCGCCACCCGCCCCCAACACGAGATCGGAATCGATATCGACCACCACATCGTTGGTGTCGCTGATCGACACCACTTCGGCGTAGTTGGTGAGCACGCCCGCGGTCGCCCCGGATGGCACGTTGTACACCACGGTGATGTTGGTGGTGGCACCGTCGGGTAGAGAATTAATGACAAAGGTATTGCCGACCCAGCCGGCCGTCGAGAGGCCCGCGTTCACCGTCCAGCCGGTGGGGGGATATTCGGTGATAACGACGTCTTCGAGATCCGGGAACAAACCAAGGCTTTGATTGGTGACGGTCAGGGTGAAGGTGGCGGTGCCGCCGGGCACGATGATGGTCGGGCTGGCGTCTGACTTAGTCAGAGCGACATCGAAATCGGTTTTGTTGACCTGAACGACAGCAAAGTCGAGATCATCGTGGTCGGCGGGGTCGTTGATCGCGTCATCGACCTCGTTCGAATCAGCGGCGGGGCCGAGATCGTCATTGGAGTCGATGTCGTTCAAAGGGATGCCGTTGGTGTCGGTGAAGAAGACAACTTCAGCGTAGTTGGTGAAGGGGCAGTCATCGACGAAGGGCGTGTCGCAGACTTCGAGGAAGTTGACAGAAAACGAACCGCCGCCAAGCGGATTGGGATCGTAGTAGATGATCTCCAGCTTGTCCATGTAGCCGGGGAAGGTGATGTCAATCGCGCCGAGGGTGGAGTTGTCGGGTGCGCCGGTGCAGGTGGACTGAAAGGTGTTGGCACCGAGATAAGTCGGACAGGGGGTCGGGTTCACATAGGTGAAGTCGTTAGTGGTGAGAGTGATCAAATTGCCGTTGAAGGACGCGTTGATCACCGCGACGTCCTGCCCGTCGACATCGTTGATGCGGATGGTGTTGTTGGCGATTGGGCGGTCGAAGCACCACGTTTGCACCAAGTTGTCTTGATTGGGATTGGGACCGCCACCGGCACCACTGATGTTCACGCCAGTTCGAACCGCGAAGTTGCCGTTGAGGTGGACGTCGTCGACAAAATATTCGTCGATGGTTGCCGAGCCGTTGAGGACGGGCGGCAACAGGGTAACGACAGCTCCTTGGGCCGTGTACATCTGCGCGTTCACTGCGACGTCTGGCGCGGGATTGGCACCGGTGCCGGCGCCGGCGATCTCGGCAAAATCCCAGAAGGTGGATTCACCATCGGGGCAATCGTCCTCGGGAGTGAGGCCAGAGGCTTGCAGAGTGATTGGCACCACCACACTGCCGCCGGGAGCGATCGGACCGGGAATGGTGGTGGTCGCTTGATTTCCGGACTGCAACCACGCCGGATCGTTGAGCAGGAAGCCGAACGGGATGTAATCGGCCACCAGCACATCTTGGACGGTGTTGGTGCCCTGGTTGAACACGGTGACGTTGAAGGTGACGTTGCTGCCGGGGCGGATGACCGTAGGCGTGGGGTCGGTTTTGGTCAGCGCCATATCTCCCGTCGCTGGTGAAATGGAACAGATGGTGGTGAAGTTCACCGAGAACGAACCGCCGCCACCCGCGTTCGGGTCGTAGTAGATGATCTCAAGCTGGTCGACGAAGCCGGGAAAGGTAATGAAAATGCCGCCCTGATCGGTATTATCTGCGGCGCTGCACGTGGTAGATTGAAAGGTGTTGTTGCCGACAAAACTTGGGCAAGGCGTGGCGTTGGCGAAGGTAAAATCGGCGGGCGTGAGCTGGACGATGGTGCCATTAAGTGAACCGTTAATCACCGCGACATCCTGACCGTCGACGTCGTTGATGAAGATAGCGAGATCGTCCACCGGTTGGCTGAGGTTCCAAGTCTGCACCAGATTGGGATCGGTCGGGAGGGGGCCACCACCAACCCCGAACGGCATATCGACTCCGGTGCGAACCGCGAAATTACCGTTCAAGTGGACATCATCGACGAAATATTCATCGAGCCCCGCGCCACCATTAAGAACCGGAGCACCCGCCAGCGTCAGTGTGGCTCCTTGCGCGGTGTATCCTTGGGCGTTTACCGCATCATGCGGCGTCGGATTAGGCGCACCCGTTCCCGCGCCTGCGACATCTTCGAAGTCCCAAAATTCGGTTGCTCCATTGGGGCATTCTTGAGCGTTTACTGAAATAAAACAGCAGGAGGATAGGAAGAGGAGCCCAACAAGAATAGTTTTCATAGATTTTCCAAAGCTTCTTTTTTTTAAATTGATTTCGCTCCGCTCCAGGCGAACGCAGCTATTTTTTTGAATGTCAGTTCTTGAGAGCAATCCTTATGCCAACATGACCAACCAAGGAAAATTTAGGTCGAATCCGTCACGGCTGGATCATCGGCCACCCCAAATGAACAAACAGTGATATCGATCCCCCATTCGGTTTCAGTTTTGATCGGAGCATGTTCAATTTTGTGAACGCTTCTGTACGTGAGCGTGCGCCGGCTTCGTCGGTCAAGGACGACGGCGAACGCGGTAAAACCGGCGCACTTGCAAGGGGTTTGCCGGATCCAAATAAGGAGATCGTGATCGAAGAGGCGACCATGGTTTGTTCCAGAGTCCATTGGCCGAACACCAAATCATCGCAGCTCTGGATTTCATAGCTGGCCCCGATGTCCGCGTTGCACGTGTCCGGGCCGGAGCTCTCGAACGTGCCGAGATCGATCTCCGGCGACACGCGTGGGCAGGCGGTCCGAACCACCTCACCATTCGGTCGCGCTTTGTCTCCCTCGCTTCGGAGCATTGAAGTCCTGTCTAAGGCAGTTGTTTAACCCGATAAACCCGCTCTAGGACGGGTCCTGAGGAGGTGTCTTCGAACTCGCAGCTAGAGCCGTCCGCAGTCATGGTGGTCAGCATTTGCCAGGAGCCCATCAACAGATTGTCGCAGCACTGAACTTCATAAAGGGTCCCGGCCTCGGTGTTGAACTTCAGCATACCGGTGGCACGGAAGGCCGCGAGATCAATGGCAAGCGGGTTGCAGTTCCTGTCGCGGATTGCCTCGAGGGAAGCATCGAACACCATGTCGCTGGAATTGGCCGCGACCTGATGGATACCGACCGCGATCGTGTTGATCCCTTGGGCGAGTTTGGCCACCGGGATATTGAATTCTTCGTACACCCGTTCCGCGGCACCGAACAGGCTGGACGAGGCCAAGGAGGTTTCGCTCAGAACGCCAGCGGGCAAATTGTCGCGGGCCACTTCCTCACCGTTGAGGTAGACCACCGCACCGTCATCCCGACGCAGCTTGAGCGTCAGGGTGGTGATTTCACCCACCATGGAAACGTTGAAGGTCTGACTGAACACACTGCGAATAAACCCGTCGGGAAGAGTCGATCCCAGACCGCTTTCACCATAGCCGAACGGTCCGGCGCCGGTGGTCCAGTCGGCGGTGTCGGCCCAAGGTTCTTTCCAGTCGTCGCCAGCCACGCCGACCGCGTATTCCCAGTTGCTGGCCGAAGCCACGAGCATGTTGGTGGCGACGCAACCGCCAACGGTCGCAGGCAGGTCGGTCACGGTGAGGGTGATCTGTTGATCGGCGCTGAGATTGTAGGTGTCGGTCGCCGTGACCGTAAAGGCGAGAGTTCCGCTAGCCGACGTGCCGGGCAACCAGCGCATCCAGCCCGTGGTGCCATCGAGCACCAAGCCGGCGGGCGCGCCGGAAACAGTGTAGCTGAGGGTTTCGTTTTCCGGATCGACCGCAGAAATTTTATAGGTCCACAACTGGCGTTCGCTGATGGTGGCCATGTGGCTCGCGTCCATCACCGGAGGCTGGCTCGGCGGCGTGACCCGAACCTTGACGGTTCTGCTGCCGGTAGTTTTTCCGTCGGAGACACGCACGCTGAAGCTGAAGTCGCCCAAGGCGGTGGGGGTCCAGCTGATGGTGCGGTCTGAAAGTTCCATGCCGGCGGGCTGACCAGACAGACTCACCGAGAGTGTCTGGCTAGGAATATCCGCGTCGGAGGCGTTGATGGTCAAACTCCACGGCGTGTTCTGCACCACCGACTGGAGCGGGATGGCGGCGACGTTCGGCGGTATATTCACTTCGTTGACATTGACGATGAAGGTCTTGCTGGTCGATTTTGGATCGTTAGCGTTGTTGTCGGTGGCGATGACCACCACGTCGAACTGGCCGGGGCCAGCGGTCTCCGGCGGGGTCCATTGCAGGTCGCCGGAGGCGGTAATAGTCATCCCGGACGGGGCCGAACCTAGCGTGAAGGAAACGGCGTCGCTGTTGGCATCGGTGGCGGTGATCACATAGCTGTTGGGCTGGGATTCACTGAAGGTGATGTCGCCGAAATTCGCGGCAAACTCGGGCGGGACATTGTAGTTCTCGGCGGTGTCGTAAATGCCGTTCTGGTTGGCGTCCGGGCTGATGTTGTTGTCAGACAAGTTCACTTGGCCATTGCCGTCCGTGTCGAGTTGGGCCAACGCTGTTTGTTTGATGTCGTAGTGTTCACCGTTGTTGGACGGGTTGTTGCTCTCCAAATCGCGGTAATCATCGAGACCGTCGTTGTCGCTGTCCGGCGGGTTGACCACCGATCCACGCAAGGCGATCTCATCAATTTGATAGTCGCCATCGGCGTCGGTCAGGCCCGCTTCGATGATGTCGCCAATGGTGTCGTTATCACTGTCGAGATCGCGGAAGTTTGGAATGCCGTCATTGTCGACATCGGTGTTGCCCATCATCTCGGTGCGGTTGGGGATGCCGTCGAAGTCGGCATCGACGTTATCGAAGCCGGGCGTGCCGTAGCCGACGCTCAAATGCCAGCCGCTGGCGGTGCCGTTGTCGGCGCCGATCGCTGCTTCGAACGAAAGGGTTTGCCCGGTGCCGAGGCCGATCGGCCAAGGAGCTTGGTTGTCGTAGGTGACGGTGTCGACCGGGCAGCCGTTCTCAGTGGTGAGCATCAGGCGTTCGCCTTTGTTGTTCAAGGTGAAGCCTTGGCCATTGATGACCTGCACTTTGAGTCCGGGATGAATCGCGCTGAACGCGAACGGGTCCTCGGCGAGGATCAGATATTCTCCCACGCCGAGATAGGTGGTTGGCGGCAAACGGAAGCGACTGCTGTCATCGTAGAGACGGTAGCCGGAAAGGTTGGCGAGGGTCGGACCCGGATTAAAGATCTCGATCCAGTCGCCCGGATCGTTGGCTTGGTCGGAATCGACGTTCAGCTCGTTGATCATCACGTCACTCGGCCCGGGCGTACACGGTGTCAAGCCGTTGGCGGCGGCCGGGGTGCCGCCATTGACACCCGCTTGCCAGGCCCAGGGTTCGGCGTTGTCGAAGGACGGATCGGAGAGGGCTAAGGTCGCGCCATTGCCATCGGCCAAGGTTTCCCAAGGCATGTCGTCGTCGTAAATCACCAGGTCGGCCAGGCAGCCGCTAGTCGACAGCAAAATCAGCGGTTCGCCGCCGTTGGACAGGGAGAAGCCAAGTGGGCCGTGCCGCGGCACACCCGGATGGGCTGCGCTGAACAAGGTTTGGTCTTCGACAACAACTAGATGGGCGCTGGGTGCGAGCGTGGTGGATGGGAAGGTCCAGCTATTGAAGCCGTCGGCGATACGCCAACCTTGGAGATTGACCGTGGCGTCGCTGTTGTTGCGGATTTCAATCCAGTCACCGGAGTCGGCATTGGCCGCCGAGTCGTAATTGATTTCGTTGAACTGGATGTCCGGCGTGATAGCTTGTCCGTTGCAGACGACCGAGTTCGGCGCGCCGGGGGTGCCGCCGCTCGGACCGATGGATAGCCAAGAGGCGCCGTCCTCGTTGTCGAGTTGCGGGTCCATCAGTTCGAGACTCGGACCGTAGCCATCGGCACCGGGCCCCCAGCGGTTGCCGTCACCGAACTTCACTTGGTCGATGATCGTGCCCCACGCATCTTTCAAGCGGAGGCCCTCGCCACCGTTGTTGAGCGACTTGTCGTATTCGCCGTAGGGCGCGAAGCCGTAGCGGCGTTCAAATTCCTTGGCATCGCTGGCGAGGACCAGAAAACTATCAGCGGCCATGACGCCGACCGGAAAGGTGTAGTCGATGCCGTCGGTGAACCGATAGCCATCCAGTTTGATCTGGGTCGAACCGGTGTTCCACAACTCGATGAACTCGAGTTCGTCGTCATTGATGCCTTCCGGGGTTGCCGGATTGTAATGGATCTCGTTGATCACCAAGGCCGAACCCGGCGTGCTGGCAGGCGACGCGGCGAGGAACTGGGCCGGGTTGCCCCACTTGCCCCAGCGCAGGGTGTTGTCTTGGTACCGAACGCGGGCCCGGTAAAGTTTGCCGGCTTGAACCACTCCTTGCGGCACCGTGAGGTTACGGTTGTACGCGGTAAGCACGCCACTGCGCCAGGTCGGCTTGGCTTCGTAGTGCCAGGATTTGCCGACCGGGGGCGGATTGTTCGGATCGGTGTATTCCGCCACGATCCATTCCATCGCCCGGAACGAGTTGCCGTTCGGGTCGCTGTAGGTCGAGGCGGTCAGCAGCACACCGTCGGCTGGCGGATTGCTGTTGGCGATCGTAACGCTCGGTGTCCAAGGGATGTTCGTGTCGTTGATCAGCGAGTTTTCCATCCAATCCGAACGCTGGGTGAAATAGTTTTTCAGCGACGACTTCGCATTGTCGAAGTCGGTGTAATAGGATCGCAGGCCCCAGCGGTCGCGGTCGAGGTGCGCGAGCGACACCGCGGCCTGCGGGGTGTGCACGAGGGACGCTTTCTCGTCGATCAGGTTATTGACGCCGTCGTCGTTGAGCAACAGGTCGAGGTATTCGCGAGCAATGCCTTCCCAAGCGAGTTTGTCGGCGTTGCGCAAGGCGGTCAAAAAGATGTCCTGCCCCTCCTCGGTCGTCTTCAACATGGTGTAATCCATGTCGGACGGCATGAGAAACCAACCACGATCCGGGTGGTGGTACATCTTTTGGTAGTGTTTCCCCCAGTACGCCGGCTCTTGTTGCATCAGCCCCTGATTGGCCGCCATAAAACGGTACTGGGTGTCCAAGTCGAAGACGTTCTGGTTCACCGAGATGCTGGCGGGATAATAGTTGCCGGCTTGTTTGATACGGTTGTAAGCGGGGTTGTTGTTGATGTCGAACGGGCCGTCCGGCGGGAACTCGCTAACGCCGAAGTCTTTCCATTCGTACAGGTAGCTCTGCGGCAGATCGTGGTCCTGCAACCAATCGCCACTGTAATCACTCACGATATTGTAAATGCCCCAGAAGTCGCCAGCAGCCGGATTGCCGGCCGGGTTCTCGTCGGCGGAATCAATCACGCGGAAATGCATCCAGTCGGCGCCGGCAGAGTGCGCACCGAACAAATCGAATTGCTTGAGTGCCACGCCTTCCGAGAGACCGCTGTCCGCCCGACCGAGTCCGACGCCCTCAGCGCCAGCCAGGGTGCCGCCGTAGATCATGAAGTTGCCCTTGTCCTGAAGCTTGTTGCCATGGTCGTCGAAGTGGGCGATCTTCTGACCCTTGTTGGCCTTGAACTTGATGTTGTGTTTGATCCGGTCGTGGCGCTGGCCGCGTCCTTTTGAGCGGTAGCGGACGTGGTCATAGACCTCGCCGTCGAACACCAAGGTGCCGGTCACTGGCCATAGCGTTGTCGTGCCGTTGTCAATGTAACTGCTCACATCCGTTGCTTTGGCGATAAGATGGTAGACCGGCACGCTTTCCACCGTGTCGAACGAAGTCGACCCATAGCTACCCAAGCCGTCGTAGACAAAAAAGGCGAAGTTCGGACTCGGGTTCTCCGGCGGCGGTACCATGAGGATGGCGCTGTCATCGGCGGTACTTAAGCGGACCCGGTAACGGACCAACTGCCGGTGAGACAATTGCGCTGCCGGGAGCGTCACGCCCCAGACGCCATTGGTCACGGGGGACATGTCGACCGATGCCCACGTTTGGTACCCGGCGTCCGAAAGAGCCACATAGTTGCCGGGCCGAACCACTTGGTATTGTAGCTTGGCCTTCATGCCATCCACTTCACGCGGGACCTTGATGGAAATGGTGACCGCGTCACTGGACGTCGGGCGCTTCGGACTGTGTTTGACGCTGTCGTACACAATCAGATTATTCAAAGACGCACCGATCGCGCTGTTGTATTTTAACGGTGTCGGCGTCGCGGCACGCCAAGCACCGGCGTTGTCGTTGTCAAGAGTCGTTGAAATCAGCTGGATCGAACGACCTTTGATCCCGGTCACCGGCCATTCACCGCCCACACCGTATTTCATCGCGTCGGCCACCGTTCCATCGGCCTTGCGCAGGCGGATCGTTTCGCCGCTGTTGGCGAGCGAAGAGCCACTGTCCCATTGGTAGATCTGAGCGGCGTTGCCACCGAAGGTGTTAATGAAATCCGATTCGTTTTGGGCTGCAATCACATAACCGTTTGCTGGAATCGAAGCGCCCACCGGAAAGGTCATCGAGATGCCTTTGTCAAAAAACCAGTCACTGAGGTTGATCGTCGAACCACTGGTGTTTCTCAATTCGACAAATTCGATACGCTGAGCATCCTCCAATCCATCATAATAAATCTCATGGATACTCGGGTTTGCAAAAGCCGTCCCAGATAGCATCAGTCCGCATAATCCAATAAGGACAGATTGGACGATGGCGTACGGAGACGGACCAGAGGAGGCAGAAAGAAGGGTTTTTATCGGATTTTTCACTGTAACCCCGATATTAGCAATCCCCATGCCAGTTCTGGAAAACCGGACCAACATGACCAATGATAACCCGTTCTAAATCAAGTACTTCGAACGATCAGTCACGTTCGTCACGCGCGTCTTCGTTTTAAGTAAGATAGCCGGTCAGGGCAGTCGCCGAACCCGATAGAAGCGGCGCATCGGCCCGCTCGCCCCGGGATCGGTAAACTCGTGTACCGAACCAACGGCGGTGAAAATCGACAGAGGAACCCAGATCCCTTCTTCCAAATTATCGCAGGCCTGCACCTCGTATTGCAAGCCGACATCGGTGTCGAACTTCAACATCCCCTGCCCCCTGAAGGCGTCCTGATCAATCATCGGCGGCGAGCAAGATACCGAACGAACCGCCACCAGCTCGGCATCAAAAACCATGTCGTTCGAATTGACCGCGACCTGGTGAACGCCCACCGCAATCGTGTTCTGTCCCTCGGCCAAGTGGACCACCGGAATCGGAAATTCCTGGAACTGGGTCTCGGCGGCACCAAACACACTCGAACTCGCGGCGGTCGCCTCGCCGACCGCTCCGCCAGGCAGATTGTCGCGGGCGATCTCCTCGCCGTTCAGATAAACGAGGATGCCGTCGTCACGCCGAACCCGCAGCACCAAACCGCTCAGCTCGTGGACCTCGTTCACGGAAAAAGTCCGGACGAAGGTCGTACGCAACACGTTGCCAACCGTCACGGTGCCCAACCCGGTTTCGCCGTAGCCTAGTGGCGCCGTCCCCGAAGACCAGGCCGACGCGTCGAACCACGGTTCGCGCCACGCCGAACCCAAACCGAGTTCGGTCGACCAGGACCAGGGTGCCACCTTAGGCACAAGAACCACCGCCGCGTTGCACGGCCCGCCGCTGCCGGTGGACACATCGTTCACCACCAACTGAACCACTTGCGCCAGGGAAGCTGCGCCGGCGACGTCGGTCGCGACGACCTGAAAGCTCACCGTCGAACCGCCTTGGTCCGAACCGGGTAACCAGCGCAGCCAGCCGGAGTCTGCATCGAGCACCATGCCGACGGGCGCGTTCGCGATCGAGAAGGAAACGGCCTCGCCCTCTTTGTCCTGAGCGACCACCCGGTGGGTCCACACCGTTCGTTCGTCGACCGGTCCGGGATTCGCCGAACTCACAATCACCGGCGGGTCGTTCACCTCGTTCACCGTGATGGTGAAGGTCCGGGTTCGACGACCGCCGAGTTCGTCTTCCACCCGTGCCCGCACCGTGTACGAACCCGGTCCCTGCGCCTCGCTCGGCGTCCAAGACACCGTGTTGCCCGCGAGCGTCATGCCGGCCGGGCTGTCCAACAACTGATAGGAAATCGACTGCGCCGGCACATCCGGGTCCGAACCCGACAGAACAATCGACCACGCGCTCTCCTCGTCCACCTGCTGCGCCGGAATGGCCGCCAAGGCCGGTGGTCGGTTGGCCTCGTCCACGGCAACCGTGAACGTGCGGTTGCGCCCCGCGCCGGACGGATCCTCGGCCCGCACCTGCACGGTGTAACTGCCCGGACCCTGCGTTTCGCTCGGCGTCCAGTTCAGGTTCTGGCCGTTCAAGGTCAGGCCGGGCGGACCTTGCAAAATCTGATAGCTAAAGGCCTGCGCCGGCAAATCCGGATCGGAGCCATTCAAAGCGAACGACCAGGCAGCCAGTTCGACAATCTGCTGGGCCGCAATCGCCGCCAAGGTGGCGGGTCGGTTGACCTCGGCCACATTGATCGTGAACGACTCGTCGTCGCGCCCGCCCAGCGCATCCTCGGCACGCACTTGCACGGTGTAGTTTTTCGGACCTTGAACCTCGGTCGGGGTCCAAGACAGGGTGCTCCCCGTCAAGCTCAAGCCCGGCGGTCCGGAAAGAAGCGCATAGGAAACGGACTGCGCTGGCACATCTGGATCCGAGGCGCTGAGGTCCATCGACCAAGCGACTTGTTCGTCGATCTGCTGCGTTGCGATCGCATCGAGGACCGGCGGGCGGTTCGCTTCGGACACCACAATCTGCACCGCTTGGGTTTGGACGTTCGGCGGGATGAACGCGTCCGTCGCTACCGCTTCGAACGAGTACGTTCCGGGGCCGGCGGCTTCAGGCGGGGTCCAGGAAATCCGCCCAGTCGCCGAGATCGACACGCCGAACGGCACATTGCCCTGCAGCGAAAACCCAAGCGCGCGCGGCGGCTGGGCCGCGTCCGTGACCACCAGGTCATAAGCAAACACGGCCTGCTCCGGCGCATCGAGCTGCGGCACCGGCACCAACTCAAACGAAGCCGGCGACAAGCCACCCGGACGCCCGCCCGGTGCGCCGCTCGGCTGCCATCCGGCGGCCTCATCCCACAAAACAAGATCGCCCGCGGGATCCAGAATCTCCAGCGAGGTGCCGCCCCCATCGGTCAAAGGGTACCAGTCATCATCGTATTTGAAGTCCTGCACGGACTCGCCGAGCGCGTCGAACAACTGCACACGTTCGCCGCCGTTGGACAGGTAGCCCTCGTAGGGTCCGAGCACTTGCGCCCCGTTCGGGGTGGCGACGTCGGGATGGCGCAGCGCGAACGCGGCCGGGTTCTTGGCGATGACCAGATAGGCACCCGCCGGAATTTGCGTTCCGCCCGGCAGCACAAAACGAACGCCCTCGACCAACTGCACCCCGCCGACGTTTAAGGAGGTGCCGCCGATGTTCTGCAACTCCACATATTCAAAATCATCGCCGGTCAGCCCGGCGTCAACCGCCCGCTCCGCCAGCGTCGCCGGAGCCGGATGGTAATCCAACTCGGTCACGCGGAGCTGGTTCTGCGCCGGCGAGGCGTTGTTCGGTGTGGTCAGCGTGTCCGCCTCGCTGCCGTTCGGACGCACCAGAAACAAGGTCTCGCCGCGCGCCGAAAGCCGGCCGTCGAAGCCCTCCTGAACAAACAAATTTTGGTTGCCGCGCGGAGCGGCAAAGCGCGCACGGAAACTGGCGGAATCTTTCGCCAAGTACAGACGGTTCCGTCCGGTCCCGTTCGCCGGAACCACCGTGCCGGGCGAGAACACGTGTTCGACGCCGCCGGTCACGCTCCAGCCGCTGAGGTCCACGGGCGTATTGTTCGGGTTGACGATTTGGATGTATTCCTCGCGCTGGTTGCCACTTGCCGGGGTGACGTCCACGGTGCCGAAGTTTACCGCGACGTTCGCCGACTGCGCCGCGGGCATCCCGAGGTTGTTGTACACGTAGGTGCGGCGCTGGTTGAAATAGTTGTTGAGCACGCGGTTGCACTCGGTGCGCATCCGGTTGTTGTTCCCCCAACTGCCCCACTTGCTGTAGTCGCGGTCCGCGTCCGAGGTGATGCCGGGCGGATCGATTTCCGCTAGCAGATCCTGAACCCGGTTCTCGAAATACAGCTCGGCGGCCGGCGTGCCGGGTGGCTTCAACCACTCGTCCATGACCGTCCGCAAGCGGCGGTCCAGCATCGAACGGAACACCGGGTCGTTGAACATCAGATCCTTCAACACGTTGGATTGGCCAAAGGTCGTCGGATCGTTGAAGTAGATGGTGTCGTCGAAATAACCGCCGTTGTTGCCCACCCAATTGTGCCCCAGCGTGAGGTCGTTGTCCCAGGCGATCAGGCCCCATTCACGGGTGTCTTCCGAGTCACGATAGACGTAATAGTTTTTATGCCCCTGGTCTTTTGACTGGACCAGCACGTAGCCAGCCAGCGTGTTCAGGGTCATCGGCAGATCGAGATTGTCCCAACTGTAGCGCACCGGATCCGCCGAGTTGAGGCCATCGATTAGGCCTTGTAGGTCGCTGTTGTCTTCAAAGTCGCGGGTCTTTTTCTCCGCGCCCGGTGCGATGGACCCGGTCAACCGATTGTACATCTTATAGAGCGCTCCGTCGCCATCGAGCCCGTTGCGTTCGAGAAAGCGGTCGTCACCATCTTCGACCATGTCGGCGGTACTGAAAAAGGCGCCGTTCTGCTGCACGCGCACCGGGTAGGCGAAGTGATGCGGCGCGCCGATCTTGCCCAAGGCCTCCCACGCCAGCGTATTGCGGAACTTGGTTTTATCCGCCCAGTTGCTGAGCAGATTGATGTCCTTCACTTTCCCCTCGCCTTCTTGCCAGACGAAGCGGTTGCCCTTGTTGAAATCAAGATCGAAACTCTTCTTGGGAAAACCGCGCGTACTCTGACCGTGGATGTCGGCATTCACATTGTCGTAAAATCGACCGAGAAAATATACCGACCCACGCGCCCCGGCTTCGGTTTCCGCACCCGCCGGATTGGCCAAAAACCAGTGCAAGATCGGCATGTTCGAACTCGCCAAGGACGGGTTCGTCACCACCGTGCCGTAGTATCGATCTCGGTCCAAGGGGTCCTCCGCGTGTGCCGGCGACTCAGCCAGACGGTCGGCGCTGTCGCGTGCCTCTATCCGCCACCGAACCATCTCACCCGGCTGTAAACCAGTCGCGAAAAACGACGTGATATAGACGTCGTCGCCCAACGGGGACATCTGCAACGTCGTCTCACCGCCAAACATTTTCCGTACGATGCAGGTCACCGAACGAATCGGTGTGCTGGTCTGCGTCACCCGGGCCGTCACCACAATCTCCGAACCCACCGGCACCATGCCCGGTTCGTCCATCACATCGCGGATGCGCGGCGGCAAGCCCGTCACGGCTCCGGTGTTCGCCGCCCCCGGCGTTGGGGTACTGTGATAGCCCGCGTCACTGTAAGACACATCGTCATACTGCGGCGGATACTCCGGATCAAAGTGGTCCAACACGACCCCCGAAGGGTCGGTCAGGGCAAGATAGTCGCCGCCCCGACTCAACTTGAAATTGGTGTGCAAGGTGCCCGCCGGATCGCGGCGGTTTTCGTTGGAGGCAAACACCACCAGGGTTCCCCCTCCCGCCAACTGCAGGGTCGGAAAGCGCCACTTGGTCAGCTTGTTCGCGTCATCCGTGAGGTGGTAACCGCCGAGATCGATCGCGTTGCCGCTGTCGTTGTAAATTTCGATCCAATCCTCGAACTTGCCTTCCTCGTCGGTCAGCCCCGTTTCGTTGTCAGAGAGAAATTCACGGATTTCCAATGACCATGCCGAAGACAAGCCAAAGGCCAACAGCCAAGCCAAAACAAGCCACCACACTCGACGACCCAATATTCTATCCCGCGTATCCAAAGGTTTATCGCTCCATATGCACGTGCATTATAGTCACACTTCACCATCTTTCGCCTTTGTGCCAGCCGTCATGCCCAGTTTTTACAATGCTGATCGTTCAGAAGCGCAAAACGACGGCTGCAGGTTACAGGGTCTTCAAGTATTCGAGCAAGGCCTTCCGATCCGACGCCGACAATGGATCGCCGAAGGTGTGACCCCGGTTTCCGTAACCAGGCTTCGCGCTGTCGTAAATTCGCCGCGCGTCGAACGCCCCTTGGGCCTCCGGATCGCGATCGGTCTTCCAACCCACCCGTTCGCAGTCATAGTCCTTGGTTAAATCAGTCCCGAAACTCCGGCGCCAGTGATCGGGTCGCTGCTCGCTATCCAACAGGTCCCCGAGCGTCGGCACCGAACCGTTGTGCAGATAAGGTGCGGTCGCCCAGACCTCGTCGAGCGGCGGTGCGACGTAGCCTTTGGTCGCCACCATGCGCGCGGATGGCTCGGTCGTGGCGAACCAAGCGTTCGATTTAAAGCGATGAATCAACGTGGACAAAATGATGGCGGACAAAATCACGTGGAACCCACGCTTCAATCCCACCAAAAAAACCAACTGCGGCCTTCAAGCAATAGGGCGGCCAACAGCTCCACCTCGCCCATGCCCTGATCGACAAGATCCGGACAGTAAAGGTATTGCTGATGCGCCAATTCCAACGCGGCGCGGCGTTCGGTTGGCGGACGCAACACCACCGCCTCGACCACGTCATGCGAGATGCCAATGATGTGCGCGTCGAAGCGTTCCTCCCAAACCCGCCACAGAGCGCAATGGTCTTCCGGCGGCGGGCAGTCGTTCCAATTGCCGAACCCGACATGGGCAGGAATGTGCCACGATTCCTCGCAAGGAATTTCCGCCACCAGCGCGTTCTTCAGCGGCCGGCCGTTAAGATCGAGATTCAACATAAAGCCGTCCGACGGCTGGGTGGGTTCGGTTGTCCACTTGCCGAGACCCGCTGCGATGTCGTCGTCCTTCACCTGCAAAAATGGCCCGGCGCAATCGCGCGACGCGTCTGTCGCGGCCGCGAGCACTTGTTCAGGAGAGCGACCGTCGTCTTGAGAAATTTCCAAGGCTTCCTGTACGTACACTTTCTTCTTCGCGTCCCCCATCAGGATCAAGCGCGGGTTCGAACGGCGTTCGAAACTGTGCAAAACCTGTTCGAGCGCGGTGGTTCCTGGATGGCTGGAGAGTTGGAGCATGTCGTCTGGTTCGTTCGGCAGTTTGGGGTGCGAGCAGATTCGCTCGTACTTGAGAAATTCTAAAAGCGTGCAGGTGCTGGGTTACAAGGAACAAATCAAAGAAGGCTCTTTCTGGTGAACTTGTAAATCGGTTTATCCCAACAAACCGCCGCAACCATCCACACAGCCAAAAAGTTTGACGTGAGCCAAACAGAGCAAATCCAGGTGTTAATGTCGCGCAAGAGAACCATCAGGATCAACGGTCCTTCGATCCTTTCGTTGTCGATTCGTGACTACATGAGTCAAACTTTTTAAGTCATGTCGCTGAGTCCCGGAGGGACGGAAGACAGTAGCCGGGGGTGGAGCGTGAGCGCAACCCCCGGAACAGCGAGAAACAACACGGAGTCCCGGAGGGACGGAAGACAGTAGCCGAGTGGAGCGTAGCGCAACCCCCGGAACAGCGACAAACAACACGGAGTCCCGGAGGGACGGAAGACAGTAGCCGGGTGGAGCGTAGCGCAACCCCCGGAACAGCGACAAACAACAGGGAGTCCCGGAGGGACGGAAGACAGTAGCCGGGGGTGGAGCGTAGCGCAACCCCCGGAACAGCGACAAACAACGGGGAGTCCCGGAGGGACGGAAGACAGTAGCCGGGGGTGGAGCGTAGCGCAACCCCCGGAACAGCGACAAACAACGGGGAGTCCCGGAGGGACGGAAGACAGTAGCCGGGGGTGGAGCGTAGCGCAACCCCCGGAACAGCGACAAACAACAGGGAGTCCCGGAGGGACGGAAGACAGTAGCCGGGGGTGGAGCGTAGCGCAAC
>Ga0209186_1000915_pt1 | contig 22714 bp, 15 predicted proteins | sample SidtaG_FD_187426 | JGI IMG/M metagenome (GOLD analysis project Ga0209186, IMG submission 187426) | Marine algal microbial communities from Sidmouth, United Kingdom - Sidmouth_Male2 metaG (SPAdes) (version 2) | ecosystem: Host-associated > Algae > Red algae > Unclassified | place: Sidmouth...
GGAAATAATATGAAGCGCTGGAAGCGCGGTCGGAATAGAAACCAATATGGGCGATGCCTTTCAAAAAAGCAGAGGTCAACTGATGCGTGCTCAGAATACGATTTTTAACTGAAAATTGTACGGTTTTAGCCAGCTGGCGCGGTGCTGCGCCTCGCTCCGATTTCTCTTCAAATACAGGGCTTATCCCTCGTTGCCTTCTCACGCCTGCACGTAACCCGGCGCTGCGACCGCTTCGCGGCTTGCACACGGGCTACCATATACCGCCCACCTTGGGGCGGATTCCCACGATGTAACATGACACAAAAAAATACGCTGGACCGCTTATGTAAGTGCCATTGGTGTCTGCATGAGACATAGCCGTACTTCCAGCTTCCCGATGCTTAAGATCTCGCGCCACAATATCTGCTTCCGCTCCGTACAGCCACTCCTTGGTTTCAATCACGGTCTCCTCAATCAGCTCGCCCTGCTTCCCGCTGATGTGGAAGATGGAGCTGTTAACACCTTCACGGTTCGGAATCCACGGCCATGGAATGTGCAGCGCGCCCTCGGTTCCTTGAATCCGAATTGCATTTTCCAACCCTTGGGATCGAACGGTGCGTGGAAGCCAAAACTGGCGCTGATCATCCGAATTTCTCCGACTTTGCCTTCTTTGAGCATCTTGCGGTAGAGCTTCTGCGAACGCGGTTGGAATTCGGCCTGTGGACAAAATCCCCCCAACGGTTTTTACTCATACTTTACTACTGCGAGAATTATCCGATTACTTTAGCCACAGTAAACTCGAGGATTCCGAATGAGCCAAGTTCGACTCCAATACCGCTTTGCTTACATCCACCAAATGGAATCCGTGGATCGCTTTTTACAAAATCGTTTATCGTAACCGTACCCACACGGAGCTTTCCAGCAACGCGTCGAGCCCGTTCAAGATCCTGAGAAAAGACGGCTGCGCCTAAGCCGTAGACAGATCGATTAGCCAAGCGAATCATCCGCTCTTCTTCGACCACAGGAATCAATACCGCGACGGGACCGAATAATTCCTCGTCAAAAGCAGGTGTTTCAGGTGTTACGTCCGTTAGCACGGTGGGCGGATAATAAGGCAATCCAGACGGATTTTCTGCTTCAGAAGGAATTCTACCACCTAGCAAACAGGTTCCGCCACGTTCAACCGTAAGGGAGACTTGCGCATGTAACGCATCTCGCAAATCATGACGAGCCAGCGGGCCCATCGTATCGGTCGGTTCCCCCCAGGTATAAGCGCTCATCAGCTCCAGTATTCGTTTTTTAGCTGGTTCAAATACAGATTCTTGAATTAGAATACGTTTAGCTGAGATACAACTTTGACCGCTATTAATCATGCGAGATTGAACCGCGCTGTGAGTCGCTAAATCGATGTCAGCATCATCTAAAATAAGGTAGGGATCGTTGCCCCCGAGCTCGAGCACGACCTTCTTCAAATGCCGCCCTGCAATCTCTGCTACAGCTTTTCCTGCGCCAGCACTTCCGGTCAGGGTCACCCCCCCTACCCTTGAGTCTTGAATCACGCATTCGCAGTCCTTCTCTTGCATGAAAATATTGGCATAAGGAAAGTCCTGGCTAGTAAAGAGTTGATGCATCACCTCTGCGGAAACCGGCACATTCGCTGCGTGCTTACACAAAAAACCATTGCCGGCCAACATCGCCGGAACGGCAGCCCGAAACACCTGCCAGAATGGATAGTTCCACGGCATAATTCCGAAAACAATTCCCATTGGGGTTCGGACGATCTCTCGTGGACGTTCGACGTCTGGCACAGGTATGGGGGCCAAGTGTTCTGCGGCATTCTCGAAGTAATATTCACAGAGTTTGGCGCATTTCTCTGCTTCATGTATTCCCTGAGCCAAAGGCTTTCCCATTTCGGCCCAAATAATATGCGCAATTTGCTTTTTTTGAGCCCGCAGTTTTTCGGCTAATTTTGGCAGGTTGGCACAACGCTCTTGGATCGGCCGATTGCGCCAGGCGGGCAACTGGTGATCCAAGTCGCTCACAGCAACTTGAATTTCATTTGGTTCCAAGAACGTCACAAAGTCTCCATGCAAAAAATGACTGGATAGTCCAGCATCAGAGTGAAAATCATTCTGATATGACTCAGTAGAAACCTTAAAAAGATGCGACGACCTAGGCTTGCATTCGGTCAAAGCATGAGTAGGGAATCCACATGTTTAACGAAACTAAACCGGCACCGCCGGACTCCATTTTGGGTCTCACTGAGGCCTTTCGGGCTGATTCAAATCCTGCCAAAGTAAATCTTGGCGTTGGTATTTATAAAGATGAACAAGGTGCTACGCCTATCATGGCGGCAGTAAAGGTAGCTGAAAAGCACCTTTTGGAAACGCAAACCACGAAATCTTACCTCCCGATTCCTGGCTCACCGGCTTATTCAGCTGTGGTGCAGAAGCTTTTGTTTGGTTCAGATTCTTCTGTGTTTGATCGCGCCCGCACCTGCCATACACCTGGCGGAACCGGAGCGTTACGCGTTGGTGGTGATTTCATTAAAAAGCTAAATCCAAACGCAACCGTTTGGGTCAGCACGCCAACCTGGGCCAACCACAAAGGTGTGTTCGGCGCAGCCGGACTGAACATTGCTGATTACCGTTACTATGATGCGGCTACGAACGGGCTCGATTTTTCTGCGATGAAAGCCGACCTCGAAAATGTCCCTGCTGGCGACATCGTGCTTCTACATGTATGTTGCCACAACCCAACCGGAGTGGATCTAGAAGCAACGGGCTGGGCCGAGCTTGCAAGCATCGCCAAAACCAAGGGCTGGATTCCATTTTTCGATTTCGCTTATCATGGATTTGCCGACGGGCTTGAGCAGGACCGAGCTGCGTTCACTCCGTTTATTGATGCAGGTATCGAATTCTTCGTTGCGAATTCATATAGCAAAAACTTTGGCCTCTACAATGAGCGCACTGGTGGATTGACCGTCGTGGCAGAAACCGCTGATGCGGTTGACGCGGCATTTTGCCACGTGAAGAAAACGATCCGGACCAATTATTCCAACCCGTCAAATCATGGTGGCGCCATCGTGAGCACCATCCTCGAAAGCGCGGAACTCACTCAGCAATGGGAAACCGAACTGGCTGAGATGCGGGTTCGGATTCACAGCATGCGCAAAAAGCTTGTCGATGGGATCAAAAACCACGGCATCGATCGCGACTTCGGCTATATTGTCGAACAGCGCGGGATGTTCTCCTACAGCGGGCTGAGTGATGAAAATGTCCAAGCCCTACGCGACAAGAGCATTTATGTCGTAGGCGGCGGGCGCATTAATGTGGCTGGATTGACCCCAAGTAACATTGACGCAGTTTGCGCGGCAGTTGCCGACGTCTTGTAGCGGCCCTACTGACTCACGAAAGAATGAGTCCTGATCTAAAAACTGAAATAAAAAAGGTGAAGCTCAATTGGCTTCACCTTTTTTTGTCTGACCATTTACTTTAGCTTAGGCTTTGACCGCTTCAATCGTGGCTGAGACCACATAGTCTTCGACTCCACGACCTGGGGCCCAATCCTTAATGAAATCGCGGGACTCATCTTTGGGTTCGATTTTAACCTGTTCGAAGCCGGCGGCTGTGATCATTTGCTCGAGATCTTCGATGAGTGATGCATTGCCCATGCACCCGGCGATGAGCTTTTCGTCGCTCCGCATTTCTTCCGGTAACTCAACCGTTGCCACCACATCTGAAATTGCGAGACGGCCACCTGGCTTTAGGATCCGATGTGCATCGCGAAAAATTTGCGCTTTGTCCGGTGAGAGATTGATCACGCAGTTAGAGATGATGACATCTGCTGTATCATTCGGAATAGGGAGAAACTCAATTTCGCCAAGACGGAATTCGACGTTGGTGAACTTCCCTTTGGCGGCATTTGCCCGAGCTTTACTGAGCATATCGGGAGTCATATCAACCCCGATGACCCGCCCCGTTTCTCCGACTTCTTGGGCAGCAAGAAAGCAGTCAAACCCTCCTCCAGAACCGAGGTCGACCACGACTTCGCCTGCTTTGAGAGCTGCAATCGCTTTGGGATTCCCACAGCCTAGCCCCATGTCTGCACCGGAAGGGACATTCTTGAGGTCGTCTTCGCTGTAGCCAAGGCGGGTTGAAATCAAGGTATTGATCGACTGATCGTCTGAAACGCCACAGCAGCTGGAAGCGATGCCACAGCAATCTCCATCATTGCTCGCATTGGCCACTTCGGCGTAGGCAGAGCGCACTTTTTGGCGATGATCGTCTTGACCGGGTACAGATAAATCGAGTGAGTCAGATTTTGGGTTCATTAAAAACATTTATAAGGTCCCCTACCCGTGTCAAGATTCGATAAAAGTAGGCGATTGAAGTTATCACTGGATGCCAGATACCAACGGGTTCTGGCGGAAATTGATTCGACAGCACCTGCTATCAAGCTAGAAAAAGACTTATACTAATTAAATCTACTGTAACATGACACATCGACGCACTTCATTCTACCCTACGTTCTCTGCAATATTCTTACGTCCTGCCTGCTGCTCGGCCATTCTTGCAGTCGCGCTTGTAACAGGTTCCTTTGCGCAAGAACCAGCGGTCCCTCCTGCTCCAGCGACGCCTCCTGCTCCAGCGGTCCCTCCTGCTCCAGAGGTTCCAGCTCCAGCGGTCCCTCCTGCTCCAGCGACGCCACCAGCTCCGGCGACGCCTCCAGCTCCGGCGACGCCTCCTGCTCCAGAGGTTCCAGCTCCAGCGACGCCACCTGCTCCAGCGGTCCCTCCTGCTCCAGCGACGCCACCAGCTCCGGCGACGCCGCCTGCTCCAGCGACGCCTCCAGCTCCAGAGGTTCCAGCTCCAGCCACGCCACCAGCTCCAGCGGTCCCTCCTGCTCCAGCGGTCCCTCCTGCTCCAGCGGTCCCTCCTGCTCCAGCGACTCCTCCAAATCCAGCGGCAGCGATCCCCGGGATTGCAAGTCCGACATTGGCCCCGGTCGTAGGAAACGCGGTGACGGTTAATGGCGTTTCATTGAGCAATGCGCAGCTTCAAAAAGAACTAAACCAAGCGATGGCGATGCAACAAGTTCCCCCGCAATATCGCGAAATGGCAAGTCAACAACTCGGGCAGCGTATTAAAGAAGGCTTTATTAATCGCACGCTGCTTACCCAAGCAGCCACAAAGCAAGGTCTTACAACGACGCCTGAGGACATCCAAAAAGAAGTTGACACCATGCTCGGCACGCTTCCCCCGAACGTTACCTTTGAAATGGCGCTCGAATCCGCGTCGATGACAGAAGAAGATTTTCGGGCGAAAATCAAAGAAGACCTCCTTGTACGCAAGATGGTTGATGTGAAAAAAAGCAGCCTTCCTGAGGTGACAGATGCAGAGGCCAAAGAGTATTACGAGGCATCTAAAGAGAAGTTTGAGACCAAAAAATCTGCGAAGGCCCGCCATATTTTGATCAAAACCCAAGGCGATGACGACACGGCCAAAGCAGAAAAGCTCAAAAAGCTTGAAAAAATAAGGGCTCAACTCGCTGAGGGCGGTGATTTTGCCGAATTGGCAAAAGAATATTCTGATTGTCCAAGCGGACAAAATGGTGGCGATTTAGGTACGTTTTCTCCGGGGCAAATGGTGCCGTCTTTTGACAAAGCCGCTTTTAGTCAGGACTTGAACATGGTCGGTCAAGTGGTCGAAACATCCTTTGGCTATCACATTATTGAGGTCACGGACCGGAATGATGGTGGCGTGAAGGCCTTTGATGAAATTAAAGAAGATGTAAAAGGAACGATTTCCAATGAAAAAATGGGTAAACTCATGGATGGCTTCCTCACAGAACTGCGGGAAAAAGCGGAAATAAATCCTTAACCCCTCTCTTTTCTGCTTCTTGAATAGACATGGCTTCTCCTTCACTGGAGTGGCCATGATTCATTTTATGCCCCCAATAACTAGTGAGCCTACACTGCATTAAAAAAACAGATGCCTAAAATCGCAAAGATTTCTCGATAAACACGGTTAAAAAACAGTACAACAGAAAGATAAACACATCTAGGCAAGGTTGTGGAGGGGCTTCCTAAGGCTCCGTGAAAAGGACTGATATTTCTGAGAGCGAACAATATGAAACATACATTACTTCCACTTTTTATACTTGGTATTCTGTCGCTGGGAATCAGCCACCAAGCATCGGCACAATCAACTGTACTTTCGAATGGCACCTCGGGAAACGCTGGCTACTTAGAAGTTAACTTTGGTAATGGAGGCGAGATTACCTCGGCAACCATTACCGCTGAAGGGCTGGCTTCAAACTCGGATATAACCGACCAAGTGGTGATTGATTATAAGACCTTTATCACGGCTGGAGGGAGTGTATTCGAACTGGGAAACTCTACGATCACATCCTCGATTAATACGCCATCCCAGACTAACGCTGTAAGCTCAGGCTTCTTTATCGGCACGAATGGGAACCGGATTAATTGGACCGCAGACTCCGTTTTAACTCTTGGCAGCGATGTAGTTAATACGACCTATAAATTCGTAGCCGAAACGGGCCTACTTGGTGACATTAAACTCGAGCAATATCTCGATGAGGCTGTGGTTGGCGCTGGCAATGACGTGCTTTTTACACGTGGAACGTCTGCAGCTGGAAACCTTCAATTATACACCATTGATAACAACGAAGTATTTGGCGTTAGTCACGGTGGGGCGTTGAACACATCCAAAGGACTCCTAAACGCTACATATCTTGGCTGGACTGCTGACCGCTTTAACACCTTACTAGGTGATATTAACGCAGGAACAGCCGTCAACACCCTTGCGGGAAACATCAATACAAACACGCTCGTTCCCTTCAATCATCCAGTTATCGGAGCATCGTTTGGCCCAACTAACATCACGTCCTCTTTAGGTTGGGAAGTCGATCCGAACGCATCTGCTGCCTGCATCATCACTACTTTCGGTGGGTTACCTGAGGTTGACTTTTTGCTACCAGACCTTGAGGTAGAAAAGGTCGCTGACCGATTCGTCACCTATGTACAGGCCAATACTTTTCCGATTAACTTCGACATTTTTGTTTCAAATAAAGGCGTTCCTGCTTCCGGAATCACAGTTGTAGATACCTTCGACCCTCAACTTTTCACCAACGTGACAGCTTCCGCTGGAGGTGTCGTTAACATAGCGAGTGGAACGGTCACATGGGTCGTGGGTAATATGCCTACGAATGGATTTACGAATTTAACCGTCACCGCCTTCTTACATGGCCCTGGCATTATCACCAATCTGCCGCCGAGCGGAATAACCACTAACTTTGTTGAAGTGTTTGATGATGGGGTTAACGGCGCTGACTTGAACCCCCTGGACAACTTCGACAATGTGGAATTTGTCGTAAGTCTTGATGAACCCCCTCCAAACATTAGCGGATATGTCTGGCACGATATTGCCGGAAACGCGGACGGGGATCCCTTTAATGATGATTTGCTCACCGTCGGGCAGTCAAACGTCACGATGTTTCTTGCTACGGCAGCAGACCCGACCAATATTTTCCAAACCACCGTCACAGGCAATAACGGATTTTACGCCTTCAAAGGCTTACCGAACGATACTTACGTGGTGACCATGGATCTAAGTCAGCTTCAAGCGCCGTACGACACCTTCTCCACCACCTACCCCCAGTTTCCTCCAATTAGCAACGCACAGCCCTTACGAGAAGTGAATTACGGTCTTGCCCCACGCAAGGTCGACCTAAAGGGACGTGTTTGGTATGACACCTTTGTCACAGATGGTATTCCTTCAAATGAACCTGCATCGGAAGGCATTCTTGGTGCTACAGTTGTCATCTCCACCATTGATGCAATGGGGAACCTCGTCCCATATACCAATGCGGTCACAGATGTGAACGGTGACTTCTGCTTCATCGAAATCAATGCAGAAGAATTCCACCTCGCTCTCGATGTTACGACTCTCCCTCCAGATGTCACCATACCAACGACACCGCTTACTCAAATCATAGATCTTCGCACCGGTCCAACCGCCGGACGCGGTGACTTTGGTTGGTTGAGAGCTCCAACCGCAGACATCAAAGGATCAGCTTGGATCGACTATGTCGGTGGAGACGGGCTAAAAACAAATGATTTATTATTTGCTGACGGAATCGGCATGGTTATTGTCGACCTCTTCACCACTGCTGGAGCATACATTCGTAGCGCAACCACATCAACCGAAGTGGTAAGCGGGATGATTGACCGCGGATATTACGAATTCCTTTACGTACCAGCAGGAAATTACGAAGTTAGATTGAACCTCCCATCTGTTCCGTTTCAGATCTTAACGAATACGACCCCCACCAATCTCACAATCACGCTCACCGACCGGGTAGATCAAGTCGTTGACTTCGGCTTGCTTCCGGAAGAAAATGACATCTCAGGAACGGTCTGGTGGGACTTGGTTGGTTTGGATGGCGACCCATCAAATGACCTACTGGCTATGGAGGGAATCCTTGGAGCGACGGTCAACTTCTACAACATCGACAATGCGGGCAACCAGGTCTTCCTCTTCAATTTGTTAACCGGTCCGAACGGCCAATACCAAACGGATCCCCTACCCAATCGGATCTACATCGTAGAAGTGATTCAACCTGGGATCACCACCGGAAATACCACGCCGCTCATCTACACAAATAATCTCACCATGGGCTCCGTGGTGAATGACTTCGGTTTAATTCGAAGCAACACGGGAACAATCTCTGGTTTTGTTTGGCAAGATTTCGTGGGGGCAGACGGAAATTTCTCCAACGATACACTTGCTGTGGATGGCCTCATCGGAGTCGATATTCTTCTTTACGCGTCCGGTGCGAGCAATCTGTTGAGTTCTACCCAAATCACCGGAACCAATGGCTTTTACGAATTCACAAATGTCATCGAAGGCGCCTATGTGGTTCAGATCGATGTGGCAACCGTTCCTGTGCCGGTACTCAACTTTACCACCCCGATCCTATACCCCATCTTCGTCATGCCAGATGATATATTGTTTGCCGACTTCGGGCTTCTTCCCAACACCAATACTGCCGTAACCGGCGCAACCATTACCGGGACCGTCTGGTACGACCAAGTGGTGATTGATGGGAACCCGGTGAATGAGCCGCTTGGTACCCTCGGCGTTTCTGGAGCCTTGGTTGAGTTGTACAGCCTCGTGCCATCCAACACCTTGGTTATGGTGACAACCACCGCGCCATCCATCGCAAATGGCCCGCTGGATCTTGGGTTTTACGAGTTCACCGGACTCATTCCAGGAACCTATGAAGTTGTCCTTAACCCAACCGGCCTCTTCTTCACGAGTTTGTCGACACCCATTTCACAGACCTTTGTCATCACGGATATTAGCACAAACATTGCAAACTTCGGTTTGGTTGATGCAACCCCTCCTCCAGGTGGCCGCATTCAAGGCAATGTGTGGTGGGATCAAATTGGCCAAGATGGAAGTCCCGGTAATGATCCACTCGCGATTGAAGGGATATCCAATGCCGTAGTTGAGTTGTTCATCCGGCTACCAGATGGCGCGATCATCCCCTACCAAACCACAACAAGCACTGTAAATGGTGCCTATGACTTCGAAGCCATTCCGCCGGGGAGTTACCTCGTTCGAATTAACAAATCGACGCTACCCGATCCAAGCGCCCAATTCACCACCGCCGACACGTACATTATTCGAATCGTTCAGGTCGGTGACATCTTAACTCGGAACTTTGGGGTCGTGCGTTTTGCAGACCTATCCGGAAGTGTTTGGTTCGATGTCAATAATGATGGTGTCTTCGGCGAGAATGCAGCTCAATTTGGCTTAAACGGTGTAACCGTACAAGTTTCACAAGCTGGCGTCATCATCGCATCTACCAATACACAGCTAAACACGATTTCGGGTGCGAATTTCGGGAGTTACACCTTCCCCGATTTACCAGACGGCTTATATGACGTCTCCATCTTACCAGCTTCCATCCCGATTCCTGGGGCCATCCCGTCTACTCCTTGGACGGTAAATAATCTGACGATCACGATGTCCCAAGTTGTTGATTTCGGAGTGTATAACCCAGCTATTGGCGGTGGCGAACTTACCGGCTTTGTCTTTGATGATGTTAACGAGAACGGGGTTTTAGACGAGAATCTGGGTCTGACAGCTATTGCTGGCGCCACCGTCACCCTCTTGCGTGAGGACCCAATCACTGGGTTCGGAGTACCGATTTCCAGCCAAGTGACACCTGCCAGCGGAGCCTATTTCTTTGCCGGTTTGATGCCCGGCGACTACACGGTTTCTGTCGTCCTTGCTTCCTTGCCAACGAACAGCGAGCTCACGACTCCCTTTGAATATGAAGTCGCGGTAACAGCGGAATCGACATCACCTCAAGATTTTGGCGTGATCGAGGGCGAGCCCGATAGTGGACCACCAAACCCACCAGGTGAAACCAATGAGCCTCCGGCTGGCGTTGTCGCAACCATTGCTGGCGTGGTCTGGCAGGACATCACCGTCATTGATGGCGACCCCAGTAATGAAAACCTAGCCAATGTCGGTATTCCCGGCATTAGTGTCAGCCTGTTTGACACCTCCAACGGCTCCCCCACTTTTTTACAGACCGTAGTAACAGGCACGGGTGGTTCATACCAATTCGCTAATCTTGCTGCGGGTACCTATTCCGTCGAAGTAGATTCTGGTACAATTGGTTTTGCCATCAACTCGATTACCACTCCTACCAGCTACAACGTGCCTGTAACCGAGAGCGGTGTCGTAAATGGACAGAACTTCGGCTTTGTTCCAGAGCCCACTGCCATCGAACTACTTGCGTTCTCTGCAACGGCAAATGGAGAGACTGATACAGTTAGCTGGAGAGCAGCCGACGAATCGGAAACCTTAGGCTACATTGTAAAAGCAGATGGCGTCCAAGTTGGATCCATGATTCTCGCGACAGGAAAACCCCTCGCGGAATACTCGATCGAGATTCCTACCGGTGCCAAAGAGTATACCCTAGATAACATCCGATCCGATCTGCAACAACTAGAACTCGGTAAAGCGGTCACGCTACCTAATCTGGCCGAGGCTGACACGCTTGTACTTGTTGCGGAATCAAAACTTGAAGCTGGCTATGCGAACGTTTCGGTGTTGGTTAATGGCGACTGTGTCCTGCAAATCGGCTCTCTTTATGGTCCGTCATCTGGAACATCCCTTCTCTATCAAGGGAAGGCCCTTAATACTGGCGACATTGAAATTGTCATCGGTGATGTTCCCAATTCGGATGCCGTGCCGACGGTAAACACGGCTGAGATTTCCAACGGCTCGCTCTAGGACGGGCCTGTCAACGGGTTATTAAAAACTGAAACCGCACGAGACTTTAATCTTGTGCGTTTCTTTTTGCGCCCGATGACGGGGGTGCCGATATTTTTTCGAATACCTCTACGACGCCTTTCGGGTTTGGGTTCTCCCTCGTTTCCACGTAGAATTTTTCCATGAAGGGGATTAAGGCTGATTGCATGGAGGGTGTGTAGGGTATGGAAGGTATGGACATATTAATCTTGGCAGGAATGCCCATCTACCGCCTCTCTGATGTTGCTCAAGCGCGACTCGAATCCATTTCGTTCTTTCTCTTCGGCTTTTTAATTTGCGCAATCCTATTCAAACTCGTCTGGAATGTACTCGCCAAAGAAATCGGCGTACTTCCCCGCTTAAGCTTCAAAGCTTCTCTTGCGGCCTTGTTGGTTTCCGGGTTGTTTAGAAATCCGCCCCGAAGTGGGCGGGATATGGTAGCCCGTGTGCAAGGCCGCGAAGCGGCCGCAGCGCCGGGTTACGTGCAGACGTAAGAGGCAACGAGGGGTAAGCGCTATTTTGTAAGAGAACTCGAACCGAGGCGCAGAACGTAGCCCCGCGCAGTTTATTTCCTGTAATGCCCGAAATCCGCTAAAACGCTCCCCTTATTACCAGAGATCTTTTATCATACGCTTTTCATCCGCAGGGTGTCGCCGCTACGCGGCTTAGAGGAGGAATCCGCCGGGACCACGGCCTCCTCACTTCGTTCGTCAACCATGGCTATCAATGGGTCAGCGCTACGCGCCTCTAGTCGTCTGAATTTTCACTCATTTTTAATACAAATCGGCTTATCTAAGTGCCATTGGTGTCTGACACGTATCAGACTAATTCCTGACGTCATTGCTAGGAAATCGAAACGAGGCGCGGGACCCCGCCCGGCTAGCCCTTGCTCTCACCCGACCCTTTCCATCCGTCGGCGGTTGGAAACCGCCGCTCCTTGGCCTTCGGCGATTTCCCCGAAAAAGTGCCATTGGAGTCTGACACCAATGGCACTTAGATAAGCGGTCCAGCGTATTTTTCTGCGTCATGTGACATCGTGGGAATCCGCCCCGAAGTGGGCGGAATATGGTAGCCCGTGTGCAAGGCCGCGAAGCGGCCGCAGCGCCGGGTTACGTGTAGACGTAAGAGGCAACGAGGGGTAAGCGCTATTTTGTAAGAGAACTCGAACCGAGGCGCAGAACGTAGCCCCGCGCAGTTTATTTCCTGTAATGCCCGAAATCCGCTAAAACGCTCCCCCTATTACCAGAGATCTTTTATCATACGCTTTTCATCCGCAGGGTGTCGCCGCTACGCGGCTTGGAGGAGGAATCCGCCGGGACCACGGCCTCCTCACTTCGTTCGTCAACCATGGCTATCAATGGGTCAGCGCTACGCGCCTTTAGTCGTCTGGACTTTCACTTATTTGTAATACAAATCGGCTTAACTTAATACCATTTGTTTCTCACGCTTTACGTTCCAAAAGATCAAAACCCGGAACACAGGTTCAGCGGCAAATATCGTGTATAGTCAGTATCTACAGAGACCAAAATTAACCCCATCGATATCCGAAAATATGAACGCGATTTAAAGAACGCCGCTTAGCACTTTCGACCAACTGACTTGACTGCTAACGCGATCCTCAGCTTACGTGTCGGTGTTTTCTGCGGTACGAAAATCTTGCAGAATCAGCTGCAAGGTATTTTGGTCCATGTAGGTGTTCAATGTGATCTGGAAAATGATATCCAAACGCTCCCCTTCTGACACATCGCGATCACCCATATTGAATCCAAACGCTTCGAGCATCTGACCGTTTGCCGTTTTGAAATAGAGTTTCAAATGACGTTTTCCGACGACAAAGGGGCCGCGAGTCACGGTGACATTTTTAGCGGCCCAGTTCGGCACCGGATTTTTACATCCAAATGGCGACATCGTGTTGATCTCTTTCAGCAAGGAGTAATCGATTTCCTCAAGGTCTAACCAGCCATCAATCTTTTGCTGCGGCTTAAGCTCACGACCTTGAAGTTCCACTTTTGCGACCTCGTTGAAGCGACGTTTAAATTCAGGAATATGTTCGCTTTTAATCTCCAATCCAGCGGCCATGGTATGTCCCCCGAATTTCTTTAGGCAGTCAGAGACCTTTTTGAGTGATTCAACCAGGTCGAATCCATCAATACTGCGGCAGGATCCTTTGCCCAAGCCCTCTTCGTTAATTCCCAACACGATAACGGGCCGAGAGTAGCGTGCTACAAGCCGTGAGGCAACGATTCCAACCACTCCGGGGTGCCACCCTTCCCCGTAGGCAATGACGCAGAAATCGGTTCCAGGGTTAAATTCAGCTTCCACCATGTCGCAGGCGGCTTGGAAAATGCCCAATTCAATATCTTGACGGGCTTTATTCGCTTCGTCTAATTGCCCCGCGAGTTCCGCACAACGCTCAGAAGCGGTCGCAAGCAGAAGCTCTAGGGCTGTAGCTGGATGAGCCATCCGACCGGCTGCATTGATGCGTGGGCCAATCATAAAGCCCAAATGATACCCTCGGATGGGGCCCTTGATGCCCGCAACCTGAACCAACGCTTTCACGCAGGGTGATGGATTGCGATTCATGTACTGCAATCCGTTTTGAACCAGAACCCGGTTTTCGCCTTGGAGCGGAACGACATCGGCCACAGTTCCCATCGCAACGAGATATAAAAAATCGCGTAGGTCGAGTGATTCGGCTTTTGCCCGGCCTTCATCTCGCCCGACTTTTACCACGGCATGGCAAAGTTTAAATGCGACACCACAACCAGCCAGTTTCTGTAAGGCGGGTAGGTCTTTTAACTTTGGGTTTACCAAGGCGGTGGGTGATGTCGGATGCTCACCGGGTTCGTGATGATCGGTAATAATGATTCCAACCCCACGAGCCTTAGCCACCTCGATGGCTTCACCTGCCCCTGTACCACAATCAACCGTGATTATGAGGCCAGGTTCGAGGTTGTCGAGGCAGTATTCAAGGGACTTGATTGTCAGGCCGTAACCATCATCAAGACGATGAGGAATAAACCGGCTGACAGTTGCGCCAAGGCCGGTAAGAACCTTTACCATCAACGCGGTGCTGGTAATGCCGTCGACATCGTAGTCGCCGAATACTAAAATCCGTTCCCGTTTGTCGATCGCTTCCCAGACCCGAGGAACCGCCTTGTCCATATCGGGCAAGTCAAATGGATCTCCGAGCTCGTTTAGCTTGGGGTGAAGGTACACATCGATTTCATCATGATCCGTTAGACCACGATTTACCAATGCTCGAGCGACAGGGGAATGAAGATGATTTTCGTCAGCAACGCGCTGTACTTCGACGGGATCGGGTTTGAAAAACCGCCATAATTTATGTGCTTCTACCAAAGGAGACTCCTTAGAAAACACAGACTGCACAAAGACTTACATGCCTGTCTCGATGTAATCCGCTACGCATTCATAGGGAGATATCGAGAACAGGCACTTCGCCAGAGGCAGAGGTTTTCTAACCGGCGATGCGGTTATGCACTGACTGCGTTTTTAGCAGCTTCGTTTGCGACTTTGCCCTTGTGGAGCCAAAGCATGACAGGGGTCGCAACAAAGACCGAAGAGTAGGTACCAACAAGGATACCGATCAACAAAGCGAAACCAAAGTCCTTGATGGATCCTTTAGCGATTACGCAGAGGCAGATAACCGTCAGCAAGGTGGTAACAGACGTGAGCAAGGTACGGCTCAAAGTATTGTTGATACTGAAATTGATAACCTGTTCAGGAGTCATCGTTTTTTTCAATTCCCATTCTTCACGAATCCGGTCAAATACGACGATTGTATCATTCACGGAGTAACCAACGATGGTCAGTAACGCGGCAATGATCGGCAAACTCAACTGAAAGCCAAAGAGGCAGAAAATTCCGATGGTGATAAGAATATCATGGATCAAGGCGACGATGGCTCCCATGGCAAACTCAAAGCGGAATCGGAAGGTAATGTAGAGCACGATACCTACGAGAGAGAGCAACATCGCGAGGATACCTTGCTTGCTCATCTCACCGGAAACCTGACCACCAAACTCTTGCTCACTATATTTTTCAAACTGCGCACCGCCAAAACTTTTGGCCAACGCTGCGGCAATGTTGTCGGACTCACCGAAGTTAGATTGAATTTCAATTCGATCGATTGGGTTTCCTTCGCCATCAAACCCTTTTTGAAATAAGGTGGTCGATTCGTTTACCCCTTCGGCTTTCAGCGCCGAGGTGATTCCGTCTTCTGTGACAGCAGCAACATCACCTGAAACACTGTATGTGACCGAAGCGCCACCTTTCAGATCAATGTTTAGATTCTGCTCACCACGCATGATGAAGACAGACCAGGTGATGACGATCAAGGCGATGGAGCACATCGCGGCTAGTTTACGTTTGCTGAGGAAATCGATTTTGGAGTTGTCCAAGATGGACATCATGTTGAGGCGTTCGATTTTGCCTGAACGTACCAACCAGTCGAACATCATGCGGGTGAATACCAACGCGGTATAAACGGAAACAATGATACCCGCGGTTAGGGTTACAGCGAAACCACGAATGGTTCCGGTACCGAATACGAAGAGGATAATCGCAACAATTAAGGTCGTAATGTTTGCGTCGATAATCGTACTAAATGCCTTGCTGAAACCGCCTTCAACCGTGGTCGCGAGGCGCTTGCCTGCAGCTTGTTCTTCTCGCATCCGTTCGAAAATAAGTACGTTTGCGTCTACTGCCATACCGATGGTCAATACGAGACCCGCGATACCCGGCAAGGTCATGGTGGGTAACAAGGAGGACATGGCCTGCCCTCCTGATCCGCCTGGATTGGCGAAGATACCAAGGAAACCTGCCGCGAGGAACAGACCTAAGGGCAAAAGAAGCACGTCAGCAATCAAAGCAATGTTCACAATGACACCCGCAACGCGATAATAAATGAGCATAAAGACCAATACGGCGAATGAACCTATACCGATCGCAAGCATACCGGAACGAATCGCAGATTGCCCGAGCTGGGCGGAAACTTGCGTGCTAGAGGCTACAACCAATGGCAACGGAAGTGAACCAGAGCGAAGGAGTACAGCAAACTTCTGCGCTTCTTGCTGACTAAAATTACCAGAGATCTCGGCTTTTCCTGTAATCGCTTGGCGAATCGCAGGAGCAATGATCAACTGGTCATCGAGAATAGAAGCCAAGCGGCGTCCACGTGGCTGGCCTGCATCACGACTTCCGCCGGGTGCTAGTTCTTCCGTTACGCGAGCGAATTGTCCATCGCTGAAATCCATGTTGACCACAAAACGACCGGTTTGAGGATCAAGATCGATCCGAGCACTCTCAACCGAGTCCCCTTCCATTTCGATCTTCTTGTCGACATACAACGGACGATAGAACACTTGTCCCGGACGGCTTGCAACCGTCTCACGCTCAAGCATAAGTTGATCTGAAAGAGTTGCGCCAAAATCAGCGATCAATTCACGTGTCTTGCGAAATTCTGCGGAAACAGCGCCTTCATCGGTGGATTTCTGGATGGTGTTGGTCCATACGAGAAGAGGTTCGCCATAATCGGGAACATCGGCCAGAGCAAATTGAGGTGGAAGACGACCGTCTTCACTGAACATTTTTTCAACCCGCTCGGTGTTGTCTTTGTCTACCGCGCGGAAAACAAGACGAGCTTCACGACGAAGGGTGTCTTTTACTTCTTGGTCTTGTCCTGGCTCGAGACCAGGCAGAGAGACGATCAAGCGGCGATCGGCCCCTTCACCATTAGCAATATAGAGAGAAGGGTTTTTACCACCCAAAAGGTCAATCCGGTTCCGGATGACTTCGAGCGCCTGCTCTGGTGCTTCTTCGCGAGCGCGTTCCTTTTCGGTGATTTGATCCCGAAGTTCTTGCTTAACTTTGGGTTCTTTTTCTTTTTCGAGGGAGGCTTTAAGATCAGCGATATCTTTGTCTAATCGCGAGTAATCGACGTTAAGTTGGTAGCTCATTCCCCCTTGTAGGTCGAGACCTAGCGGGATGCCTTCAGGCGATCGAACGTAGAGTAAGATCGAGGAGATGATGAGGAGTGCAAAGATAATCCATCTTGTGTACTTTTTTTCCATGTGTGCTCTCTATTTTTATTAAATGGGTTGATTGCCGCTAGAATCAAGCATGCGACATAAGATGCGCTATACGGGAATGAACTCCACCAAGCGCGTCGTTTTAAAAGGAATTAATTAGGATTTACCACTGTCGACAACAGAAGTAATCGCTTCTCGGAGGATTTCCAGTTTTGCTCCGTCGTCATTAACCTTCACAACAAAACGTCCAACTTCGCCTTCAGCGGTTTTCTTTTCGCCAACGATGGTTCCGTAGATGCCCCCGCTGAAAATGACTCGACTGCCCTTGCCGGCGGAATCGAGCATTTTTTTACGCTCTTTCTGCTGCCGCGATTGGGGCAGAATGATCATAAAATACATCAGAGCGAGGAAAAGGAGAATCATCCCGATCATCGTTAATGGATTACTCGCAGGTGGCGCCTGTGCGATGACAGATGCTAAAATCGGCTTAATATCAAAAATGTGGCCCATAATTAGGGTCATAAACTACTCCAAAATGCTAAATTTCGTCCGGATCGGCTATTTTTCCGGCCCAATATCCGGATAAGAATTCGGATCGGAATTCCATAAGCCGGTTTTCATAGATAGCAACCCTTATTTCCGCTATTAGTGCGCGGTATCGATGCAGGTTATGTAAACTAAGAAGGGTCAAGCCAAGGACTTCTTTGGTGTTTAAAAGATGTCGAATGTAGGATCGACTGAAATTTTTGCAGGCATAACATTCGCATCCAGCCTCAATCGGGCGTAGATCCGCCTTCATACTACCGTTTTTGACCGCGAGTCGCCCCTTTCGGGTGAATGCATTGCCGTTTCGAGCAAACCGAGTGGGCATGACGCAATCAAACATATCGACCCCTCGGGAGATGGCTTCGAGCATTTGGTCAAATTCGCCAACCCCCATGAGATACCGAGGTTTCTCCTTCGGGAAATGCGCCACAGTGTCTTCAACCCCTTTGAGAATCTCTTCTGGAGGCTCGCCGACGGCACACCCACCAATGGCATAACCATCAAAATCTAAGTCAACGAGGCCTTTAGCGCATTCCTCGCGCAGGTCGGAATAGACCCCGCCCTGCCCGATACCGAAAACAAGCTGTCCTTCGCCTCTAGGCTGCACCCGGCATTGTCCAGCCCAATCTAAGGTCCGGCTGACCGCTTTGGCCGCGTAGTCCTTTTCTGAGGGGTACGGGATGCATTCATCAAATACCATGGCGATATCCGAACCCAACGATTTCTGGATCGCCATGGACTCTTTAGGGCCGATAAAAAGGCGAGAGCCATCGAGATGGGACTGAAAAGCGACTCCTTCGGAGGTAATCTTATTGAGCCGCGCTAGGCTCCACACCTGGAATCCTCCGCTGTCGGTGAGGATGGCACGATCCCAATTCATAAATTTGTGTAACCCCCCGTGTAGCTCAACGATTTCTGGTCCGGGTCGAAGAAACAAATGATAGGTGTTACCGAGGATGATCTCAAAACCCTCTTCCTTTATATCGCGCGGCATAACGGTTTTCACCGTCGCTTGAGTACCCACCGGCATAAAGACGGGGGTTTCAACCGGGCCATGCGCGGTCATCAAACGCCCAATCCGAGCCCCTGTGTCCTTCTCCTCGTGGAGCACTTCAAAATCACCTATCTTCATACACACCTTTTTTCGGCCTTCGACCTAGCGAGGCAAAAGCCAGCGGTCAATCCCTCGATGAATTAGCACGCTTTCAAAAGATGGATCGGCTCAAACAACCCAAGCATCCTTCGTATTTATTTCGTGAACCTTTTTAAAAATCGAATTCTCTCTGGCCTCCTCTGCCTCAACTTCTTGTTATCCGCGATAAGCGTCCAAGCAGAAGAGATCCGCCGAGCCATCATCGAACATCGGGACGGTTCTATCCTATACGGAAAACTGAAGGAGAATTTCTTCATGATTGAACAGGACGATATCGAATTGCCTGTTCCATTTAAACCGTTGGATCGCATTGAATTTCGAAGCGACAATACCTGCCGAGCTTTTCTTCACAATGCAGACGACATTGAAGGCCGGTTAACCTTAGAGAAAGTTCAGCTTGAAACCAGCTTTGGACCGATCGAACTCAAGCCTTCCGAGCTGCGCAGCTTTCGCTTCGCCTATTTTGATACGGAAAAAGATCTCGTGCTTCACGAACCGATTTCGAAAGCAGGATTTAAACATCCACTCGGTGGAGCGGACTGGACCACGGATCGCTTTGGCCTGCCCAATGAAGCGATCTATTTTGATGGAACAAACGACGTCATTGAACTCCCGGAAATCACCGAAGCGCGGGCAAGTAACTTAAGCGTGTCGGTTTGGGTGTATATCGCGCCAAAGCAAGAATCAGACTTTATCCGGTCCATTCCTCGGCCGCAGAGCATCGTTAATTTAGCCAATGACCACGGACCAGGAAATGGTGACCGTGGTGGCTGGGGACTGTGGTACGACTACGTTCCCATTGCATCTGAGGCCTTCTTCTTCCGTAGCTTCATCGACCAAGGTCGTCGGCAAAGCAACGTCAGTTCCGCCTACGCGAATCCTGCTTGGCATCATGTGGTTGGAGTCTGGCAGAACGGTTGGCCGTATCCAAAAATCTACCTCAATGGTCACGCGTCAACCGAGAATGAGTTTTCCAATGGCGCCAACAAAACCATCCATTACTGGCCGAAATACCGTATCCGTTTAGGTGGATACGCCCGAGGGACGATCCCAGCTAAAGATCATGCGCTTCGAGGAAAAATAGACGATCTGCGAATCTACAAAACGGCTTTGAGCGCGGAGCAAGTACTTATGCTTCACGGCTTAAAGAACTAAGTTAGATTACAAAATCGCGCCGGGCTGACAGTCAGCCGCTCCTTCGACTTTCGCAACCAAAGCTTTGGTGCTCGTGACAAAGTGATCGACCTGTTGCCCCGCGGCACCACTCAAGGCATCTGTATCCGCAAGCATGGCTTCCATCGCCTCTTTGCTTAAACCAAGCCGTTCATCATTGGCCAAGCGGTCGATCAAATCGTTGCGCTCAATGCCACCGGTGCGGAGATCGTTTGCCGCAGCAACCGCGTGCTCCTTGATCACCTCGTGTGCTGTTTCGCGGCCAACCCCATCTTGGACTGCGGCCATAAGAATCGTGGTCGAAGCGAGGAAGGGAAGGTATTTGCGATTTTCTAATTCGATTACGGCTGGGTAAGCCGTCATCTGATTCAGAACAGTCAAGGTCGTTTCCAGCATGCCATCCATGGCAAAAAAGGCATCCGGCAACATGACACGACGCACCACGGAACAACTGACGTCGCCTTCGTTCCATTGGTCACCTGCGAGCCCCTGCGCCATGGCAAGGTAGCCGCGTAGAATAACATGAAAGCCATTGATCCGTTCACAGCTGCGACTATTCATCTTATGTGGCATCGCACTGGAGCCGACCTGCCCTTTGGCAAATCCTTCACTGGCTAATTCGTGTCCAGCCATCAACCGAAGTGTTTTCGCGAACGAAGAAGGACCACTACCAAGTTGGTAGAGACCGCTGATGACATCAAAATCAAGCGAGCGAGGGTACACCTGTCCGACATTACGTAGTGCCGATCCAAAACCCAAATGCTTCACAACCCGCGTTTCGAGGTCAGCCACCTTGTCAGCATCGCCAAATAAAGTCATTTGATCCACTTGGGTCCCAGTTGCACCTTTCAAGCCACGCACAGGGTAGTTTGCGAGGAGAGCATCAAAACGCTTCCAGGCTAGAACCATTTCTTCGCCAAACATACTAACACGCTTGCCAAAAGTTGTGGGCTGGGCTGCTACATTATGCGTCCGGGCAGACAAAAAGAGATCGCGGTAGGTGGCGGATTCACGCGCAATCGCGAGTAAAACAGCCGCCGATTTCATATGGATCAGTTGCAACGATTTAAGCACCTGCAGCTGTTCCACATTTTCGGTTAAATCTCGGCTAGTAAGTCCTTTATGAATATGTTCGTGGCCTGCGGCAGCACAAAAGGACTCAATACGAGCTTTCACATCATGGCGAGTCACCGCTTCGCGGGCCTGGATATCATCTAAATCCACCTGATGTTTAACCGATTCATAGGCTTCGATGGCCTCCGCAGGGATATCCAAGCCTAATTCCCGCTGCCCTTTCATCACCGCGATCCAGAATTCGCGTTCTAAGACGATCTTTCCTTCGGAAGACCAGATTTCTTTCATGGATGAGGAGGCGTAACGATCAGCTAAAACATTGGGATTCATGGAGGTTCACCTAGGTTTTTGTGGGCGAAAAATCGAACCTTTTGTAGACAAAACAGTCTCGACCGGACGACAATAGAGTAAAGCAAAGGAAAACCCTATGGATTGGGAAAACGTTTATCGAGAACACGGAAGGAAATTAACCCTGTATGCAAGACAGTGGTTACCTTCAATTGCTGACTCTGAAGATGCAGTGCAAGAAGCCTTTTTAAAGGTCTACCGCAAGGCAGATTTGGAGCACTACGATGTTGTGCCCCTACTCTATAACGCCGTGAAATGGTGCTCTCTGGATCGAATTCGCAGTGACGGCCGCCGCAGAAAACGCGAAAACAAATCGGTGGCTGAAAGCGAGAAACAGGTCGAGTTATTCGACTGCACCCTCGAGCACGAAGAATTACGCGGACACATTCAAGACGCATTGGAAACACTCCCACTCGAACAGCGCGAAGTACTTGTGATGAAAATTTGGGGAGACCTTTCTTTCCGTCAAATTTCTGAAGCCATGGATATTCCACTCAATACGGCGGCTTCCCGTTACCGCTACGCCCTAGAAGCGCTGCGTGGAAAATTGAAAAAGGAACATGTCGCATGAGCACCTTCGATGAAAAACCTGATTCTTCGGCGAACTCTGGAGACAATTACGTACATCTAAACGACGAGCAGTTTGTACACCATTTGCAGGATAACCTAAGCCCCTGCGCAAACACAGACCTGCTTTGCGAACGGATTCGTTTGGAAATGAACATCCTCGAAACGGAACGCGAAATTGGGATTCCTAATTGGGTCAAGGAGTTGAATCCAGCACTGGCGGAAACGCCCGAGTCGACGGAAACACCCCAATCGAAGGAAATCGTTTCTCCAAAAACAGATGAGGAAAACCCTGCGAAGGCGATTGAGTGGCCAACTGTCTTTTCTGTCGCCGCATTACTCGTTGCAGCCGTACTGACATGGAATAACTACAGCGCTCGCTCCTCGGGACCAGCCGGTGTGGTTAAATCAAAATTAGGCATTTCAACCATTCCTACCTCGCTTCCTACCTCGCTTCCTACCTCGCTTCC
>Ga0209186_1000918_pt1 | contig 22643 bp, 4 predicted proteins | sample SidtaG_FD_187426 | JGI IMG/M metagenome (GOLD analysis project Ga0209186, IMG submission 187426) | Marine algal microbial communities from Sidmouth, United Kingdom - Sidmouth_Male2 metaG (SPAdes) (version 2) | ecosystem: Host-associated > Algae > Red algae > Unclassified | place: Sidmouth, United...
GACGAAACCTGTACAAAAGCAGATGATGGAACAGCAAGTGTTTTAGCAAGTGGAGGCATACCACCTTATACTTATTTGTGGAGTAGTGGGGCACAAACCACTGCTACCGCCTCAGATTTAGGAATGGGTACACATACTGTTACTGTCACTGATGCGAATGGCTGTAGCATTACGCTAAGTACAACTATAGAAGAACCAACACCGATAGAAATTGACTTAGTAACACAAACCAATGTAAGCTGTAATGGAACAGCAACAGGTAGTACTTCTGTTGTTGGAAGTGGAGGCATACCACCTTATACTTTTAGTTCAACATCAGGAACTGTATCGGGAAATATTATAAGTGGATTAACAGTAGGCACACACATCATCACGATTACAGACGCAAATAGTTGTACCAATACAACAACCGTTACCATTACAGAACCAAACGTTTTAACCGTTGGAATTAATGGTGTTAATCCTATTTGTAATGGAGAAGCCTCAGGAAACGTTTTTATCAATGTAGCAGGAGGAACAGAAGAGTATCATTATGATTGGAACAATGGAAGTACAGATGAAAATTTAACCAATGTAGCAGCAGGAACATATAGCGTAGTAGTTACAGACGAAAATGGTTGTACAGCTTTGGCAACTGTAACAATTACGAATCCAGCTGCAATATCAGCAATAGCAACCCCAACAGATGCAGACTGTGATAGTAATGAAACAGGGAGTGTAACCATCAATAGTATTATAGGTGGCACAACTCCTTATATTGTAACCCTAAGTAATGGAGTTGCAGCGCAAACAGTAACAACAACGACGTTCACAGATTTAGCAACAGGGGGTTATATTTACACTGTCACCGATGTAAATGGCTGTAGTCATCAAAGTTCCTTTGAAATAGATGATCCATCAGATTTAGAAGCCTATATATCAGGACAAACCGACGAAACATGTTTTGAAAATAATGATGGAACAGCAACTGCCACCGTAACAGGAGGAACAAGTCCATATAGTTATTTATGGAGTGATACACAAACAACAGCGACTGCCTCAAATTTAGGCGCAGGCGTTCATGCAGTGACAGTTACCGATGCGAATGGTTGTAGTGTTGTATCCTCTTTAGAAATCAATCAGCCAGATTCATTAGACATTTTATTATTAAGTCAAACCAATACAGATTGTAATGGAAATGGCACAGGTAGCGTTACTGTAGATGCAACAGGCGGAACAAGTCCCTATACCTATACAAGCACAAGCGGTACTGTTAGTGGAAATATGGTAACAGACTTATCCGCAGGAACACATACCATCACCGTTACTGATGCGAATAATTGTACACAATCAATGAATGTAACGATAACAGAACCTATATCCTTAGTGGTAAACGCAACAGGCACAAATCCAGTCTGTAACGGAGGAAATACAGGAAATATCGCCATTAGCGTCAGTGGCGGCACACAAGAATATCACTATTTGTGGAATACAGGAAGCACAGATAGTACTTTAAATAATGCAGGCGCAGGTACATACAATGTAGTCGTTACCGATGAAAATGGTTGTACAGCAACAGCATCAGCGACACTTACCAATCCAGCCGCAATGTCAGCCACAGCAACACCTCTGGACGCAGACTGTGATAGTAATGAAACAGGCAGCGTAATCATCAATGGAATCACAGGAGGAACAGCTCCTTATACCACGACAATAAGCAATGGAAGTACAGCACAAACAGGAATAACAGCAACGTTTATAAATTTGGCAACAGGTGGTTATATTTACACTGTTACCGATGCAAATGGCTGTAGCTATCAAAGTTCATTTGAAGTAGATGATCCATCAGATTTAGAAGCCTACATATCAGGACAAACTGACGAAACGTGTTTTGAAAATAATGATGGAACAGCGACAGTTACCGTAACAGGTGGAACAAGTCCATATAGTTATTTATGGAGTGATACACAAACAACAGCGACTGCCTCAAATTTAGGCGCAGGCGTTCATGCAGTGACAGTTACCGATGCGAATGGTTGTAGTGTTGTATCCTCTTTAGAAATCAATCAGCCAGATTCCTTAGATATAGCTTTAGTTAATCAAATTAATATAGGTTGTAATGGAGAAAATACAGGGAGTGTTACACTTGTAGGAAGTGGAGGAACAAGCCCTTATGTTTTTTCTAGTACCAGTGGAACGATTAGTGGCAATACAGTAAGTAATTTAGTGGAAGGAATCCATACCATCACTATTGCGGATGCGAATAGTTGTACAGAATCAATGGATGTCACTATAACAGAAGCGTCTTCTTTAAGTGTCACAATTACTCCAGTTAATCCAACTTGTAATGGAGGATCAGATGGACAAGTAATGGCTGTTCCTAATGGGGGAGTAGGTCCTTATTTTTATGAGTGGATAGATGGTAGTGGTAGTATCATTTCTACAGATGCTGTTATTACAGATTTAGTTGCAGGTATGTATACGGTAAATATAGTTGATGTCAATGGATGTACAGGTAATGCTAATGTTACTTTGATACAAATAAATCCTTTACCAAACCCTGTAATTACAGCAAGTAGTACAGAAATTTGTGCGAGTGATGCACCAGTTATTTTAACAGCAACAGGAGGAAATTATATCTTAGTGGAATGGTATTTGAATGATATTACTTTAGTTGGTACAGGATCGACTTATGATGTTTATGAAAGTGGCGATTATACAATAGTTGTAACTGATGTTAATGGCTGTATGAATACTTCAGGAGGGATTACAATCACAATCAATGAAAATCCAGAACCATTATTAATCGCAGAAGGCAATGGAACCTTCTGTGATGGTTTCAATATGGATTTAACAGCTACCACAGGTTACATAAATTATTCCTTTGAAATGATAGGAAGTGGTATTGTACAAAATGGAGCAAACAATATTTATGAAGCGACTCAAAGTGGAAATTATGCAGTAACAGTAACCGATATTAATGGCTGCATTGGAACAAGTGATACCCTTACAGTTACAGTAGATGCATTGCCAATGCCAATAGTACAAGGTGTACCAACAGATACTTTGTGTGAAGGAGAATGTGTCCAATTGTATGTGCCAGGCTTATATCAGCAAGTTACTTGGTATCAAGGCGACCCGAATGATTTGGGTAATGCGATTGTTCTAGGCAATGGTAATCCATTTGATATTTGTGCAACAGGGGATTATTTTGTTCATGTATTTGATGAGTCAGATGGACAAACTTGTGAAGGATACTCTCCTGCCATTACGATTAATGTGGAAGCTTTGACAGCGATTACAATTACAGCAGACAATGCCACAAAATGTGCGGCAGATGGCCCCGTAGTATTGACGGCAACAAATGTTGATGGAGCAATATATAATTGGTACTTAAATGGAACAGATTTAGTACAAAGTAGTAGTCTTAATACTTATAATGCGAATACTTCGGGCGTTTATTCTGTGGAAGTGATTACAACCAATGGCTGTTTTAACGAGGGTGAAGGTATTAATGTGACAATTAATCCAATGCCTTTTGTGGATGCAGGCTTAGATCAGACTATTTGTATGGGAGAAGAAGCACAATTAGATATAAACTCAAATGCGCCAATTACGGGAATTTCGAGTCCTTGTGGCAATGAAACTTTTACCTTGATAGCAGAAGCCTATGATGTTAATGGAGGTATCTCTATTCGTGTCTTTACATTGGGTAGTGATACACTTAGATTATATCCTAAATTAGGATACATTGTACATGCAACAACTAATGATACGGTTTATCTATCTGATTATGCGACTAATTATTTAGCTGTTTTAGGTTTGATAGGATGTGATCCACAAGCTATTCCAAGTTGTTTAAATTGTAATAATCCTACAGTTGCTCCTCTAACATCAACCTGTTTTACAGTAACTGTCACAACTCCAGAAGGTTGCCAAGATACAGATGAAGTTTGTGTAGAGGTTAATTCTTTACCAGAACCAAGTATTGATTTTGATGTACCGTTAGTAGCGTGTGCAAATGAAACACCTATTACATTGAACACTGTTGGAGGACCTTATTTAAATGTAGAGTGGTATTTAAATAATATTACTTTAGTAGGAACAGGAATAACTTATGATGTCTATGAAAGCGGAGCCTATTCCATTGTAGTAACTGATTTTAACGGTTGTACCAATACCTCAACACATATTGATGTAGTTATCAATGAAAATCCAGAACCAACATTAATTGCAGATGGAAATGGTACTTTTTGTGAAGGTTTTAATATTGATTTAACAGCAACAGGAGGTTATGTAAACTATTCTTTTGAAATGATTGGAATTGGAATAGTGCAAAATGGTGCAAATAATATTTATGAAGCATTGCAAACAGGAAATTATGCAGTCACTGTGACAGATGCGAATGGATGTATGGGAACAAGCGATACGATAATGGCGACAGTAGATGCGTTACCAGAACCAATAGTGCAAGGCGTACCAACAGATACTTTGTGTGAAGGAGAGTGCGCCCAATTGTATGTGCCAGGTTTGTATCAGCAGGTTACATGGTATGAAGGGAATACAAATGATTTAGCAAATGCGATTGTTTTGGGCAATGGGAATCCATTCGATATTTGTGCAACAGGTGATTATTTTGTCCATGTATTTGATGAGTCAGATGGACAAACTTGTGAAGGCTATTCTCCTGCGATTACGATTAATGTAGAAGCCTTAACACCGATTGCGATTACAGCAGATAATGCTACAAAATGTGCGGTAGATGCCCCCGTAGTATTGACTGCAACGAATGTAAATGGAGCGACTTATAATTGGTACTTAAATGGAACAGATTTAGTACAAAGTAATAGCCTTAATATTTACAATGCAAATATATCAGGCGTTTATGCTGTAGAAGTGATAACAACGAATGGTTGTACAAATCAAGGTGAAGGTATTAATGTTATTATTAATCCAATGCCTTTTGTGGATGCAGGCTTAGATCAGACTATTTGTATAGGAAAAGAAGTAGAATTGAATATCAATTCAGATGCTCCGATTGTAAGTATTGTAGCAATGAGTGGAGATACAGGAGATATTCCAAGTTGTACAGATTGTACAAATCCTTTGGTTAGTCCAATCCAAACAACAACTTATTTAGTAACAGTCTCAACACCGTCAGGTTGTATTATGACAGATGAGGTGACTGTAATGGTTAATTCGCTACCAACGCCAAGTATTGTAAATAACGGAAATGATGAAATTTGTGGAAGTGAAGCTCCCATAATTTTAAATGCAACAGGCGGTACTTTTACCTTAGTAGAATGGTACTTAAATGATATTACTTTAGTTGGTACAGGACCGACTTATGATGTTTATGAAAGTGGCGATTATACAATAGTAGTAACTGATGCGAATGGCTGTATAAATACTTCAGGAGCGATTACAATTACCATCAATGAAAACCCAGAACCAACATTAGTAGCAGAAGGCAATGGAACATTCTGTGATGGCTTTAATATAGATTTGGTAGCTACCACTGGTTATGTAAATTACTCTTTTGAAATGCTTGGAGGTGGTATTGTACAAAATGGAATAAATAATATTTATGAAGCAACTCAAACAGGAAATTATGCGGTGACAGTGACTGATGCGAATGGATGTATGGGAACAAGTGATACAATTATAGTTACCGTAGATCCGTTACCCAACCCAATAGTTGAAGGAGTGCCAACAGATACCTTGTGTGCTGGACAGTGTGCCGATTTATATGTTGTAGGTGTATATCAAAGCGTTATATGGTATCAAGGAAACCCCAACGATTTATCGAATGCGATAGAAGTAGGTTCTGGAAATGATTATCAGACCTGTCAGTCAGGAACTTATTTTGTGTATGTAATAGATGAAGCAGATGGTCAAAATTGCGAAGGCTATTCTTTACCTATAGAAGTTGTCGTAGAGTCTCCAATAATAGTTGAGATAACAGCAGATGCTTTGGAGAAATGTATAGCAGATGCACCAATTGTTTTAACAGCACCAACTTATACAGGAGCAACTTATAATTGGTACCTCAATGGAGGTGATTTAGTATATACTTCTATGAATCCTACTTATGATGCAACTGTAAGTGGAACATATACGGTTGAAATTATTACAGCAGAAGGTTGTGCCAATATTAGTACAGGAATCACGATTACAATTCATCCAATGCCATTTATAGAGGCAGGAGCAGATCAAATAATTTGTATAGGAGAGTCTGTAGGAATTGATATTGATACAGATTTGGGGATTAGTAGTATTATTCCCATAATGGGTGATTTGACCGCAATGCCTTCTTGTTTTACTTGTAATAACCCAATTTTTGCGCCAACGATGACGACTGTTTATGAAGTAATTGCGACATCTCCATTTGGCTGTATTAGTCGAGATACTGTGAATGTTGTGGTCAATGATTTGCCAACACCAAGCATTGTCAATAATGGAAGTAGTGAAATCTGTGGCAATGAAACTCCTGTTACCTTAAATGCAACAGGTGGCACTTTTGATTTGGTAGAATGGTATTTAGATGGAATTACTTTAGTCGGTACAGGAACGACTTATGATGCTTATACAGGTGGAGATTACACCATAATAGTAACAGATGCCAATGGTTGTTCTAATACTTCATCAACCATTACGATTGCGATTTATGAAAATCCTATACCTGAATTAATTTCAGAAGGCAATGGAACATTCTGTGATGGTTTTGATATAGACTTGACAGCAACGACGGGTTATGTAAACTATACTTTTGAAATGCTTGGTTTAGGTGCTGTACAAAATGGAATAAATAATATTTATGAAGCCACACAATCAGGAATGTACACAGTAATGGTGACAGATGCAAATGGATGCATGGGAACAAGTGAATCAATTAGTGTTTCTGTCGATCCATTGCCCAATCCAATAATACAAGGAGTGCCAACAGATACTTTGTGTAGTGATGAATGCGCTCAATTATACGTAGAAGGTTTTTATCAACAAGTTACTTGGTATCAAGGTAATCCTAATAATTTGACGAATGCAATTGTTGTTGGCAATGGTAATCCTTTTGATATTTGTGAAGAAGGTAGCTATTTTGTTCATGTATTTGATGAGTCAACAGGGCAAACATGTGAAGGCTATTCTCCAATGATAAGCATTAATGTAGAAGAACCTATTGCCATATCTATCAATCCAGATGCATTTAAAAAATGTGAGAAAGATGCACCTATTGAACTGAAAGCTACACCATTGATAACAGGAGCAACTTATAATTGGTATTTAAATGGAACAGATTTATTACAAACATCTTCTTCTAATTTATACAATGCCTTTGAATCGGGTGTATATTCTGTTGAAGTTATAACAATGAATAGTTGTTTGAATACCTCAGAAGGAATCAATATTACAATCAATCCAATGCCATTTGTAGATGCTGGTTTAAACCAAACAATTTGTATTGGAGAGGACGTTGAATTAAATATTAACTCTGATGCTACGATTACACAAATTATAGCAATTAGTGGAGATGTAAATGATATTGTAAGTTGTTTGAATTGCAACAATCCTATTGTAAGTCCAATAGAAACAACAATCTATGAAGTGACAGTGACTACAGAAGAAGGATGTAGTTCAACAGATCAAGTTGTTGTCACCGTTAATCCATTACCAAATTTCGTGATATTTAATACAGGAGATTTAGAAATATGTGCTTCAGATGCTCCTGTTAATTTGAGAGTAGTAGGGCAACAAGTTTATGCGAATATTGAGTGGTATCTTGATGGTATTACTTTGGTAGGAACAAGCAATTTGTATGATGCTTACGAGTCTGGTATTTATACGGTAGTGGTGACAGATCAAAATGGTTGTAGCAATATCTCTGATTTTGTAGAGGTAATCATCCATGACAATCCAACACCTACTATAATTGCCGAAGGGAATAATACTTTCTGTGAAGGAGGTGATATTACTTTAACAGTAGAAAATGGTTTTGATACATATCTATTTGAGCAAATTGGAACAGGAATTGTCCAAAATGGTAGTTCCAATATATTTGTTGCAACACAATCAGGGGATTATACAGTAACAGTACAAGATGAATTCGGTTGTTTTGGAGAAAGTGATATAATTAGTGTTTCTGTTGATCCATTACCAAATCCAATTGTTGAGGGTGTACCAACAGAGATTTTGTGTGGAGGCGATTGTGCTAATTTATATGTGATTGGTATATATCAAAGCGTTATTTGGTATCAAGGTCTTCCCAACGATTTAGCGAATGCCATAGAGGTTGGCGCAGGGAATGATTTTTCTGCTTGTGAAAATGGTTCTTATTTTGTCTATGTTTTGGATGAAGCAGCAGGACAAGATTGTGAGGGGTATTCTGATCCAATAATGATTGAAATAGAAAGTCCTCTAAACATTGGAATAACAGCAGATACTACTGAAAAATGTGAAGAAGATGCACCAATTATATTAACAGCAACAGCCTATCCAAATACAACGTACAATTGGTATGTAAATGGAACAGATTTAGTACAATCAACAACCAATAATATATATCAAGCTCAGGAGAGTGGTACTTATTCCGTAGAAATTATCTCTGAAAATGATTGTAGTTATACAAGTGATGGAGTTACCTTAACAATTCATCCAATGCCATTATTAGATGTTGGAGAAGATCAAGCGATTTGTTTAGGAGAAAGTATTGAATTGAGTATTGTATCAGATGCGACTATTAGTAGTATTAATCCTATTATTGGAGATATGACCTCAACAGCAAGTTGTGTTTGTAATAATGCTACAGTGAATCCAGTCTCGAATACAACTTATGAAATAACCGTAATCAATGAGTATGGATGTACTACAACTAAAGAAATAAAAATAGCGGTTAATGATTTGCCAAATCCTATCATTGAAACAGAGAATGATGCAGAAATCTGCGGTAATCATGCACCTGTTATCTTAAATGTAGTTGGAGAAACATTTGAAAATTATGCTTGGTATTTAAACGGTCTTACATTGGTCGGAGTGAATAGCAGTTATGCCGCAACCCAAACAGGAACTTATATGGTGATTGTGACAGATGAAAATGGATGTGAAAATACCTCTAATTTTATAGAAGTAATCATTCATGAGAACCCAGTACCAACACTAATTGCAGAAAGCGACAATACTTTTTGTGAAGGAGGTAGTATCTTTTTGACCGCTGAAGCAGGATATATTAATTATACCTTTACCTTATTAGGCGTTGGAACAGCACAAACAGGAAGTAATAACACATACAATACTTCACAATCAGGAATGTATACTGTTCAAGTTACAGATGAAAATGGATGTATTGGCATTAGTGATACTTTAGAAATCAATGTAGATCCATTACCAAATCCTGTAATTATGAGTGTTCCTACTCAATCCTTGTGTGTGGGAGAATGTGTGAATCTATATGTAACAGGAGTTTATCAAGAAGTTTCTTGGTATCAAGGCAATCTAAATGATTTAGCGAATGCCATTGAAATGACTTCTGGAAATGACTTTGAAGTTTGTACAAGTGGTAGTTACTTTGTTTATGTTTTGGATGAAGCAGCAGGACAAAACTGTGAAGGTTACTCATTACCCATCAATGTTAATATTGACAGTCCTATTGTAATTGAAATCACACCTGATGCGATAGAAAAATGTGAAGAAGATAGTCCAATCATTTTAAATGCAACCAACTATCCTAATGCGACTTATAACTGGTATTTAAATGGTTCTGACTTATTACTCTCTTCTAATAGTAATATTTATACAGCTAATGTATCAGGAACTTATTCAGTTGAAATTATAGACAATCAAGGTTGTTCTAATATCAGTGAAGGGGTGAGCATTACGATTCATTCAATGCCAACGATAGATGCAGGAGAAAATGAAGAAATTTGTGTTGGCGAATCTGCTGAATTAAGCTTAGTCACCAATGCAAACATTACAAATATTATTGCCATTTCTGGTGATCTTAATGATGTACCGAGTTGCACTAACTGTAACAACCCTACTGTAAATCCTATAATATCGACTGTATATGAAATAACAGCCAACAATGAATTTGGCTGTAGTGTTACAGATGTAGTAGAAGTTATTGTGAACGAATTGCCTATAGCAAACATAAATATTGGTGGAAGTAGTGAAGTATGTGCAGAGGATGCGCCAATTATCTTGCAAGCAGTCGGGAATAATATCAACACAATACAATGGTATTTAGACAATATAACTTTAGTGGGAACAGGTACAATTTTAGAAGCTTATACTTCTGGAAATTATACAGTTCTTGTAACTAATCAGAAAGGATGTAGCCAAATGTCTGCTCCTGTCAATATCAATATCTATGAGAACCCAACACCAAGTTTAACCGCAACAGGCAACGGTACTTTCTGTGAAGGCTTCGATATTGAATTAACAGCAACGAGTGGATTTGCACATTATATATTTGAGACAGTAGAGGGTACAATCATACAAAATGGTGCTTCTAACACCGTGAATACTAATATTTCGGGAGATTATTTTGTAACCGTTATTAATAATGCAGGTTGCGAGGGAACAAGCGAGACAATTAACGTTTCTATTGATCCAACACCTACACCTATCATTGAAGGAACGCCATCTCAATCGCTTTGTGATGGAGCATGTGCAACACTATATACTATCGGAAATTATCAACAAATTACTTGGTATCAAGGAAGTTCAAATGATCTTGCTAATGCAACAATTGTAGGAGCAGGGGCAACACTCGAGGCTTGTGTGAGTGGCGATTATTTTGTGTATGTATTGGATGAAGCAGATGGTCAAACTTGTGAAGGGTATTCAGAGGCAATTAATGTAAGTATTGATGAACCGCTTGTTGTTACAATAGATGGAGGGAATATAGAAATTTGTGAAGAAAATCTTCCAATTATCTTGACAGCAACGAATCTTCCAAATGTTACTTATAATTGGTATCTCAATAATGTTAGTTTAATTCAAACAGGTACAAACAATACATTAACCGTAACACAGAATGGATCTTATACTGTAGAAATAGTGAATGACAAAGCTTGTAATGGAAGTAGTAATGGAATCAATGTTAACATAGCTCCAATGCCTACAGTTGATGCAGGAAACGATGTAGCGATTTGCTTGGGAGAAGCAACTCAATTAAGTATTGTCACTAATGAGAATATTACACAAATAATACCAATAAATGGTGATTTAAACTCGGTAGCTTCTTGTAGTGATTGTAACAACCCAACAGTCAATCCAACAACAACAACCATCTATGAAATTACGGTAAGCAACAATGCTAATTGCACCTCAACAGATCAAATAGAAGTAGTTGTTAATGAAGCATCAATGCCGATTATTAATGTAGAAGGTTCAACGACAGTTTGTGCGGAGGATGCGCCAGTAGATTTAAGTGTGACAGGAAATTATGCTGAAATTGCTTGGTACAAAGATGAGATTACAGTAGTAGGGAATACAAATAGTTTCCAAGCCTTTGAAACAGGAACTTATACGGTTACTGTCACAGACTTTAACGGTTGTAGCAATACGGCTGAAAGTATCAATATTGTGGTAGAAGACAATCCAAATCCTGAATTAACGATTACTGGAGATGGTACTTTCTGCCAAGGCGGAGAAGTTGAGTTTGTCGCAACGGACGGTTATGATACTTACGAATGGTATCTAATGGGCGTTGGGCTACAAGAAACAACAACCAGTAATATGTTTGTTGCTTCAACAGATGGAGCATATTATGTCATTGCTTACAACAATGGTTGTATAGGACAAAGCGAAAATGTATTGATTTCTATTGACGCTTTGCCAAATCCTAAAATTGTAACGATTGGAGAAACGGCTATTTGTGATGGTGAAAGTGTCCAATTAGCGATTGTAGGAGATTATGTCGATATTCAATGGTATGGTGATTTTGGGGCTGGAATGATTCCAATTATTGGAGCGAATACTACTGTATTTGAAACGACTGTTGCAGGAACATACCAAGTTTTTGTAAGTGATGGAAACGATTGTGAAGGCTATTCTAATGAACAAACAGTTGTTGTCTATAACGAAGAAAGTTTGGCCATTCAAGAAGGAAATATAACAGCTTGTCCTGAAGAACTACCTGTTACTTTAGCAGCAACAGAAGGATTTGAAACCTATACTTGGACTCGAAATGGAACAAGCGTTATTCAATCGGGAGCAGACAATATGCTTTTAGTGGACATTGCAGGAGATTATACTGTCACAGGATTTACAGCAAATGGATGTAGTGCACAAGCCAATGGTATTACTGTTGAGTTATTGAGCAGTCCTTTTGTGGACGTTATCACTCGTCCTTATAAATTGTGTGTAGGAGAAGAAGGAATTTTTGAAGCCGCTACTTTATTGCCAAACCATAATATGATTTGGACAATCAGTAGTAATGAAAATACAACTAACTTAAATGGGGTAGGAGCACATTTGATGACATTTGATAATACTGGAACATACACAATAGAAGTGCTTGTAACAAATCAAATTACAGGATGTGAACTTATTCAAAACTACACTTTTGAGGTTTATGGAATGCCAACACCTCAAATAATTGCAGTGACAGAAGGTGTTATTTGCGAAGGAGATGCTGTAAACTTACAAGTAACAGGCGGTATTTTTGAGACACAACAATGGTATTTTAATGGCAATCCAATATTTGAAGCCAATACAAGCAGTATTTTTGCCAATCAAGGAGGAACTTATAGTATATTGGTAAGCAATCAATACGGTTGTCAAGCAGAAATAAGCAAGGAAGTAATTGTCAAGCCATTACCAACTTTTGACGTAACAACAATGAGCAATGGCACCTTCTGTGAAGGACTAAGTAGTACAATCAGTGTAGAACCTGCCAACTATGATTTCTATGAATTTGTAAACCTAAATACAGGAGTAACCATACAAAATAGTGATTTAAGTACATTGACAGTCACAGAAGCAGGAAACTATGAAATTACAGTGACACAGCAAGGTTGTACAGCAGAAAGCCAATACATTGAATTAAGCATTGAACCAACACCACAACCTATTGTATATGCTGCGAATGGAAATGAAACCTGTGTAGGAGAATGCATCAATTTATTTGTTGCTGGAAATTATCTTAACATCGTTTGGTACGAAGGAGATGTCACAGATATAGAGAATGCAAACATCGTTGGGGCAGGAAACAATTTTGATGCTTGTACAAGCGGAAATTACTTTGTTTATGTATATGACGATGCAACCTGTGAAGGATATTCTGAGGGTTTTGAAGTGACAATCTTTGAGGAGATGATGGTCAATGTTTCAACACCTTCAACAGATGTTTGCCCTGAAGATTTACCTGTTGTTTTGACTGCCAATACAATAGAGAATGCGAGTTATACTTGGTTCTTAAATGGTGTACCACAACAGTCTGAAAATGGCAATATCTTCAACGCATATCAGACAGGTATTTACCAAGTCGTTGTAGACTTAAATAATGGATGTCAAACTACTTCAAATCTCACGTCTATTCATGTGCCGTCTACCCCTTTTGTAGATGCTGGAATTGACCAAGATATTTGTACAGGAGAAAGTACACAAATACACATTAATTCAAGTGCCAATATTGAAAGCATTACACCAATAAGCGGCGATTTAAGTGCGATACCATCTTGTTTGTGCAACAACCCATCGGTTAGTCCAACAACAACAACAACCTATGAAGTGGTGATTGTAACGGCAGAAGGATGTACCGCAACGGATATGGTGACAGTCTTTGTCAATCAAGAAAGCGATTTGGTCATAGAAAGCAGTAACGATGGAACATGTGTTGGAGAAACAGCCATATTAACGGCTTTACCAAATACACATCAACAATATAGTTGGTACAATGCTTCGGGTATTTTGATACAAACAGGAAGCAGCAATACTTTTGAAAGTACAGACGCAGGAACTTTTACAGTCGTAGCCTTACAAGAAGATGGTTGTACCATACAAGCAAGTGCTTCTTTGACGGTTAATCAGCAACCAAACATAGCCTTAACGATACAAGGAACAAGCTCTTTCTGTGATGGCGGTATGATGTTATTGCAAGCGACAGAAGGAATGACACAATATGATTGGTACTTTAATTATGTCTTATTGGAATCCAATGGTTCGGATAATTATGAGGCGACGATGGATGGTATTTATTATGTTATAGCAACGGATGAAAATGGCTGTACAACAGAGTCAAACCCTATTGTATTAAGCATTTTGTCGAATCCTCAACCAATTATCACAACCAACAACGATTTAAGCCTTTGCAATGGCGAGGAAGTAACCTTATGTGTTGCCCAAAATTACGAGGTCTATCATTGGTACAATGTGAATGATATAATGACTTTATTGAGCAGCAATCAATGCTTTACACCGACAGAAAGCGGTACATACTATGTAGATGTAAGAGACGACGCAGGCTGTATGGGTATTTCTCAAAACATAACCATCTCTTATGAAGGTTTGGAAATGCCTACAGTACTCAATTTAAATCCTGAACCACAATGTGGAGGCAGTATTGAATTAGCAGTTCAACCAATAGAAGGCGTGAATTATGAATGGTACTACTTTGGTACGCCTACAGGCGTGACAACGACGACATTCCAAGCTGACAATGCAGGTTTCTATACAGTGGTGGCAAGCAATGAAGCAGGATGTGAAGAACCTTCTGAACTCATAGAAGTAACTATTTTTGACACACCTGATTTATTGGTGACGCATCAAGGAAGTACAGAGGTTTGTGGAGGCGAAACCGTGTTTTTATATACATTGGGTGGCGTCTTTAGTACGTATCAATGGTATAATGAAAATGGTATGATTATAGGAGGAAACGCTTCAAATATAGAAGCAGGAGAAACAGGAAACTATTATGTTGTTGGAGCAGATGCAAATGGTTGTGAAGTGGTTTCTAACGAAATCAACATTACACAAAGCACAAGCATTACACCAACAATTAGTACCAACGGAAATACCACAATTTGTGAAGGGGAAACAGTCACTTTAAATACTGCAACAGGATACAATACGTATCAATGGTTCTTTAATGGTGTACCAATATATCAAGCCAACAATAGCAGTCTTATTGCGACACAAGGAGGCGACTATATGGTCAGCGTCAACAACAATTCAAACTGTGAAGGCATTTCTGAAGCAATGGTGATAGAATTATTAACACCACCAATACCTACAATTAGTTTAGACGGACCAAATACTTTCTGTGAATCAGGCGATCTAACATTAAGTGTCAATGGCGAGTTTGATAATTATCAATGGTTTAATGAAAATGGACTGATTGAAGGTGCAAACAATATTGATTTTATACCGACAACATCAGGAACATACAGTGTGCAAGTAAGCAATGCAACTAATTGTAGTGGAATGAGCGAAGCGATTTCAGTGAGTGTCAGCGAAAGTGCTGCACCAAGCATCAGCGTATTTGGTAATACAGCTATATGCGAAGGAGAAAATATCACACTCTTTGCATTAGGCAATTACACAAGCATTCTTTGGTATGATGAAAATAATCCAACCATTCCCCTTTTTGCAGGACCAAGTTTTGTCGTGAACGAAAGTGGTAGTTATTTCATACAAGTCTCGGACAATACAGGATGCGAAGGAACTTCTGAACCAATCAAAATCGACGTTTTAAGTGTGGAAATACCAACAATCATAACAGAAGGCAATAGCTTGATTTGTGAAGGAGAAATAGCAACTTTAAGTGTTCAAGGAGAATACAGCGGCTATCAATGGCTATTGTATGGCAATGAAATTGTAGGGGCAGATATGGCGAATTTAACCGTCAATTTACCAGGATTGTACAGTGTTGTTGTTTTCAATGAAATAGGTTGTAGCATAGCTTCCAATGAAATAGATATTGTAGTAAGTCCTATTCCAGATGTAAATATACAATCATTAGGCAATACTACTATTTGTACAGGTGAGACAGTCACTTTACAAATAAGCGGAGATATGACCAATCTTAATTGGTTTAACAATGATGATCCAACGACTTCGATAGGAACAAGCTCTACGATAATGATTAGCGAAGCAGGAACATATTACGTTGTCGCAACAAACCAACAAGGTTGTAGCACCACTACAGATATGATAACGGTCGCAACAATAACAAGCGAAACGCCAACCATTACGATGAACGGACAAGGTGCTGAAACAAGCAATGTTTTCTGTGAAGGAACAAATACAGAATTAACAGCCATAGGCGACTTTAATAGTTATCAATGGTCAATCAACGGCAATCCAATTCAAGGAGCGACACAAGCAACCTATACCGTCAATCAAGCAGGAATGTATATGGTGACGACAAGCAACGAGGGAGGCTGTGAAGAAATCAGCACACCAATTGAGGTCTTATATGAAACAATTCCTGACTTAACAATTGCGGCTTATGGCAACAATACAGAAATTTGCGAAGGAAACAGCATTTTACTATATACACCAACGACTTTTGCGAGTTACCAATGGTTATTCAACAATACACCAATGACAGAGACAACAAGTAATCTCAACGCAAGTATGGAGGGCGTTTATACGCTCATTGGTTATACCGAAAACAATTGCATGGCAACATCCAACAGTATTTCAATTAGTATTATAGAAGCAGTTGATTTTGAAATTGTGGTCAATGGAACAACAGAATTGTGTGAAGGAGAAGAAGTAACTTTAACCGCTTCAAGCAATGCTGAAGAAATTCTCTGGTATTCAACACTTTCTGACACCCCAATTCATGAAGGCAATACCGTAACCATTAGCGACGGAGGTATTTATTATGCCGTAGCCAATGGCGAAGGACTTTGCGAAAATATTTCTAATGAAATCAGTATCACAGCAAGTCAATGTTCCGAAGAAACAGCCGATTTAAGCCTCTTTAAATTTGCCAATACGAATAGCGCAACGACAGGCGATACCATTATTTACACCATTTCAGTTTTAAATGGCGGTACAAATGATGCCACATCCGTACAAATATCCGATATTTTGCCAACAGATTTATGGTTTGTGAGCGCAAGTGATGACAATTACAATCCGTTTACAGGTATTTGGAATGTGGGTGAGATTACATCAGGAACAGGACAATTCTTAGAAATTACAACCATTATGATGGCAACTACAGGAACTTCCTTGAGTAATTTTGCACAAGTTATTTATTCTGATATCAACGATCCAGATTCTACACCAAACAATGGCAATCCAAGCAATCCTAATGGCGAGTTAGAAGATGATGAAGCGATGTCAACCATCCAATTAGATTTGCCTGAAATGTCTGATTTGTCCTTAGAAAAAGTAGTAAATGCAATTGCGCCCACAACAGGCGATACCATTACCTATACACTTTCACTGACAAATAGCGGCCCTGATATTGCGACTAATATAGCGGTGACAGATTACATGCCAGAGGGTGTTACCTTCCTTTCAAGTTCTTCTGAAAACTTTGATAGCAACACAGGAATTTGGACAATTGAAACATTAAATGTTGGAGAGCCATTAAATATAGATATAAATGCAATTGTAACAGCAATAGAAGGAAGCATCAGTAATTTTGCTGAAGTAACCGCCTGTGACCAAAATGATAGCGATGCACTACCAAACAATGGAGATCCATCGACAGATTCCTCTTTATGGGAGGATGACGAATCAGGAGCAAGCTTTGAAATTGAAGTCCCAGCATTTATTGATTTAAGCTTGACAAAAACAGCAAATGTTTCTGTAGTAGAATCAGGTAGTATGCTTACCTACAGTCTGACCATTAGCAATGATGGAACAACCACAGCAACAAACATTGCCGTACAAGATAGCTTAGTGGAAGGACTTAGTTTTATAATGGCGACTCCAAACGATTTCGATTCTGTAACAGGAATTTGGAACATCGCATCTTTAGAAGTAGGAGAAAGCACAACGCTTTATTTGACCACCGAAGTAACGAGCAATGAAAATAGTATTTTGAATTATGCTCAAATCGTAGGTGCAGATCAAGAAGATGTAGATTCAGAAGTAGCCAACGGTGATCCCAAATCAGACGAAGCAACTTGGGAAGATGACGAATCTATTGTAGCCGTAGAAGTTGTTAGTTTACAACCAAATGAATGCAACGATTTTGTAGCGATAGACAATGTAGTTTGCGCCAATGACCATCTAAGTTACCAACTCATTATTTCTATGCAAGGCGGCGAAGAAGGAGGTTATACAATTCAAAATAATCTAACAGGAGCAATATCAACCATATCACAAAATACTGTTTTGATGGGTTCATTTGACACAGGAGCAGGATATTCTTATACAATTTCACTAAGCGATAGTCCTGAATGCAATATTACCTTACAACAATCATTAATTGATTGTGTGGTAACTTCCATTGAGCTATTGACCTTCAAAGGAGAGTCACATAAATATGGGAACTTGCTGTGGTGGACAACCGCTTCAGAAATAGAAAATGATTATTTTGAGCTAATGCGTTCTAAAGACGGTATCAATTTTGAAGCCATCACAACAGTACAAGGCTCAGGCACAACAAACATCATTGAAGAGTATGATTATTTAGATGCAAACGCACCAAATGGCATCAGCTATTACCGATTAGATTTCGTCGATGTAAACGGCAGAAAAGGCACCTCCGATATTATTTCCTTAGAACGAGGATTACCACCATTCGATGTATCCCTAATGCCAAACCCAGCCACCGACCACATCAACATTGGCATGGCATCCGCACTACCCCAAACGATAGACCTTGTAATTTTCGATATGTCAGGAAAACTCATCCGCTATCAAAAAATAGAAGATGTCCAAGCCCAAAACCTTCAAATCAACATCGAAGAATGGACAAGCGGCGTTTACCTCATACAATTTCTCAATCACAACACAGGGAAAACCCTACATCAACAAAGATTCATAAAGCATTAAACATCAGTGGGACGATTTTAATGTACAAGCCCTTAGCTCGACAGAGTTAAGGGCTTTTTTTTTATAATTTTTTTTTAGGAGAGAACGGTAAAATGCTTCGTCGCCACACATGGTCTCGCTATCCGCTAATATGGCAGATAATCTATTGAGGAAAGAACCGAAAACTACTGAAACTACTTAAACCACAAAAACTACTTAAACTATTCTGCCATTCCGCTACTATCGAGTCTATCTTGCATGGACAAAACGATGATAGCCAGGAAGTTCTGTTCAAAAGAAAAAGAGTGTAAAGGATAGATAAGAAATGTAATTTAAAATTACCTTTTAAGAATGCAAATAGGAATAAATAATGTATTATTTAAGGAGTCTTATACATTTACACAATCTTACCTAAAAGCATAATAATTCATATAAGGAATAGGTACGAAATAAGCTCGTAATTTAGTCTTTACGGATATGCCATTTCTCTAAGAAATGTCATATCTAATCTAAGAATTTATTTTGTACACATTCCTAAATACAATTTTGTAGAGATGTTAGTGTATGAATCGCCAACATATTTAGTTATGATTTCTTTGATAGCGGTTGCGGCCATCCAACATAGACCTGATGGCAGTGGTATGGTGGCGTGGTTGGAACTTGTAGGGGCAATCCCTTGTGGTTGCCCTGCCCGAAGCGATGGCAAGCCACCATAAGAACGGACAGCAGGCCCTAAACGACACGACGAAGCAATCCACCGTTGTCTCCAAAAAAAACAAACAATTACTTAATGATAAAGCAATATATTTAATTGAGTTAAAAAGCAACTTTTTTTTCATATTAGGGTAATATATAGCAGTCCTATTTGAAAATAGAAAAAGTGTATTTCACGCAAAGGTCGCAGAGTTTTTCGCAAAGGTCGCAAAGAGATTGGTTTCTGTCGAGCTTTGCGCTTCTTTGCGTCAAAATTCTTTGCGGTCTTTGCGTGAAAGAAAATTCCTGAACCGAATTAGGATTGCTATAGGGTAAATTTGGAGTAATTTTTCACCCAATATTCTCCCTTTATGAGACAAATAATTACGTTTTTTTTACTCTTGTGTTCATGTGGATTTTTTGCCCAAAATTGGACTGTATTCCCCTATGACCAAAAATCTTGGTTTGAATTTGAGAATGAAGAACACTATTTTAAACGGTCTCCACAAGAAATAAAAGCAACATGGACTAAAATAACTTATATGGTTTGAAAATTACTCAACATTTAAAGTAACATTAGAATCCGTAATATCCCCATATTGAAAAACAACAAAAGCCGTTTGGTACAATAATTCTGCCATTTGGACTCTATCTTCCTCTGAATTAACAGGGTGCGCCAAATAAAAATTAGAAGAATCATCAGAAGGACTTAGCCAACCCATTTCATTTAATTGATGGATTTGTTCTTCACTCAAAAAATCCTCTTTTTCCAAGAAATTATTACTAACAACCTCACAATGAAATTCATCAGCACCTTTCTCCCCTGCAAATTGAAAATAGTATGGATGATTCAACTCAAAAATCGCAAAACCATCTTCCCCACCTTTTTGGTGAACCAATTCGATAGTTGATAAAATTAACTGTACATTATTCATTTGTTATTAAGTTTAATTCTTTTTCAATCAAATGGAGTCGCTTCTCAAACCGTTCGATATAGTCAGGAAGTCTTTCTTTTTGGGATTTAGCAGTCCGACTAATCAATCTCGTTTGATAATACTGCTTCTCTTGTTCCAAATAAGCGACATAATCCCTCATTGTTCGGGGAACATAGCCGATGCTGTTACAACCACAAGACCCAAAAGATACTCCCGAGTCATACAAACCTTGAAGAATACGCCACTCCTTTTTTTTCTCTTTTTTAGGAGCTTTAAAATCCTTCCCCACATTCACCATCAATTTAGAGCATTCAGGGCATTTTTCTTCTCTATTTTGATATTTTGAAAGAAGCTGTTCCACAATTTCAGGATTTGCTTTCCTGAAATTTTTAGCTCTTAGGCGATTGTAACCTACAAACGCTTTGCTATAAATCGTCCAATCACCATTGGCTTTCATCAAATCATACGAAGGTAGTTTTTTGAAAGATTTTCGACAATCAAAACAAGCAAAATGAATTTTATAATTCTTAAAGGAATATCTACACATAATTTTTATTTTATATTTTAAGCAAGTGGGAGATTGTCTCTTTACTTAGCCTTTGAAATAAATCAATTTCTCTGTCAATCTGTAAAAAAAAAACTTTTCTGAAAAACTTATATGGACTTATATGGTTCAAAAAAAATACCATTTCAACAAGCAAACAAAGCTAATCTTCCACAAAATCACCGACCACCCAAAAACGAATAAGCCGCCATCTCTTCCCCACAAATATCCCCAAAAGTCTCCGTATCCTCCTTTTCCCATTCCTTCCAATGCGGCATGCGATAACGAGCCGATTTATTTTTAGGCTGACTCACATACGTATGCCAAGCCTCTTTCGTAATATGCACACCCAAATAAGAAAGAACACGCTCTTGAAAATAATCATAATCTGTCCGCATCTGCTTAAAATCTACGGTATAGCCCGTATTTTCTCGCATAAAACGATTCGTAAATTGCCATTGCCAACACACTTTTTCAAAACGAGTCATATCCTTCCATTTCGCATGATAAGGATCCGTTGAGGGCGGAGCGATATTATTCGCCATTGGATCTTTTTTGCTCAATTTATCCCGTGACATCACAGAGCGCACCACTTCCCGTCCATCTCTCACGATTTGAAACAATTTTGCATGGGGAATTGCCTCTTTAATTGCCTTACAATGCATTCTTAAAAAAGGATTAATTTCACCATAAAATGCAGTCGGACGACCTTGAACCCTATAATAAATATCCTTCTTTCTAAAATGTTGGATATAGTCAAGCGCATCTTTATCAGACTGTATCGCTCTCGTAAATGCAGGATAATCTACAATATTGGCTTCATGCTCCGTAATTCCTTCTTTCAACTCTTGAAGAAACAAATCCGTTAGAAAAACAGTTCCCGAACGAGGACTGGAAAAGCCAAAAAAGATATTTGTTTGTTGAAACCACGCATTGAGTTCCGTTTCCTTATTTTTTGCAAACGAATTTACTTTTTGTATATCTTTCAAATATTTGGCTTTTAACACCAAACGAGCTGTCGGATTAAAAAACGGAATATATACATCAGACCAACGATACCAATGCATTAAACGACTATACGGACGAAGTGTTACGTGATGATTGTGTACCTCACTTTTACTGGACACTTTAGAACTCATTATGTTACAATTTAAGTTTTGATAAAATATTTTGACTTTTGGATTTTGAGTCTAAAAGCAAAAATAGTGTTTTTTGAGGGAATGATTAATCCTCCATCTCTTTGCTTAATTAGGAGCGAAAGGTAAAAGAGCTTCGTCGTCACGTCAGGTCTCGCTATCCGCTAATGGATGGCACCTTTAAGATGCCTTTCATTTTTTCACGTATTGTACGGTATTGTAAGGCATTTTCAAAATGGCTTTCATTTCCAACCTTGAACGGAGACGGCAGCCATCGCAAGCATCCAGTCACTGCTATCGAGGCTATTTTGCACGGTCTCCACAACAAAGAACGGTCAGCTTACTTATATCAATATCGCCTTAACAAACCGCCAATAGCAGTACTGTCCTCGCCCACATAGACCTGATAGTAGTGGT
>Ga0209186_1000920_pt1 | contig 22635 bp, 30 predicted proteins | sample SidtaG_FD_187426 | JGI IMG/M metagenome (GOLD analysis project Ga0209186, IMG submission 187426) | Marine algal microbial communities from Sidmouth, United Kingdom - Sidmouth_Male2 metaG (SPAdes) (version 2) | ecosystem: Host-associated > Algae > Red algae > Unclassified | place: Sidmouth...
CCCCACGACCTAAAGGTCAACCGGCTGTGCACAAGCCGCGCAACCAACTCCTCCGTGGCTATGAGCCCGACCCCGTCCCCCCGCCCACCGTGTGCGCCAAAGCGCAACGACCCCCCCCCGCCGAGGGCAAGGCCGTGACAGCCTCGCCTCGCGACGGTTGGGGCACGGCGGACGAGGGACCCAGAGGTCAACAAAGTGCGCAAGCGCAGGCCACCGCAACCTGCCCAACTGGGCTACGCAACCCGGACGCCTAATGGCATGAGGAACCGGACAGGCGCTCGCCGTCCACCAACCCCCCGGTATATATACCATGGGGCGAGCCCAGAGGCCCGCCCAGCTGCCCCTGGCTGTGCCCGCTGCGGCACGCATGCCCGGCCCCTCCCCTGTAGGGGCCGATCTGGTGCCTACACGGCCACTGTCGCCCCGTGGGTGCCCAGAGGCTGCCCATTCGCGCCCCCTGGCCCTCGGCACGCATCGACCATTCTGGGCCGCTCGCGACCGTTCGGGCCCCGGGCTCCATCGCCCCGCCTCGCGCGAGAGTGTCAGGGGTCTCCCCGTTCCCCTTTGCAGGCGCCGGCCACGGCGTAACGCCCACACACCCCTTCGCGCGTCGTTACGCGACGCCCCGATTTGTTGCCACTTGTGGCGTTCGTGGTGGCGGATCAGTCGATCTGCGCCCACTCGCCGGGACGGCTCGAATCTCATTACAGGGGTATGTAGCATATCTCCTTAATATTCGGATATTGAGCCCGGTAGCCCCCCTGACTGGTCAGTATTCACGTGGAGGATTGAACTGACTTGTGGCTCGCCCGTTGGGAGGCTACTTCCGTCTTGTATATCTGTCCTTTCTTTTATCGTCTCTATCTTGGTGGTTATTCGATCTTTAAGTTCGCTCGGTCGATCGACCCCGCCCCTTTACCGTCTGATATTAAAAGCACCATGGGACCGGGGTTCGCCGTCGTCGGCACCCCCGGCTCCCCATCGGATGTTGCACGAACGAAGGTTCTTCTTCCTCTCCTCTAAGGCGATAGTGTTCACTTTATCGTGCGTCTACGGTCGGTCGCTATTTACCGGTTATTTAACCAACGTCATTAATCCCACAGTGCCGATGAGTTGCCGGTGGCAACGTGGGTGACACGGGTAGGTGAGAGTGCAATACAGAGCTGGGGAAAAGGTTGGAAGAAAGGACACGGCAGATCTGAGGCGGCGAACAGTATCACCGCAGAGTCAATCGCGGTTCTTTGCCGTCAGCCTTGGGGGACGGCCATTACTGTAAAGTGGTCGACATTTCTGAAGCTGGTCGACATTTGAGCAAGATAGGCTACCACACGCCCAGTTAAGACTCCAGTGAGGCGGACATTGGGATTTCAGGCCATCCATTGGCTGGATGGGCGTGTGTCAGCAAAATCCTAGTTCTCCAAATACGTGTGATCCAAGAAGCAGATCTCAAAGTGGCGTGTCACAGTTTTTCGTGAGCTGTCTCACTCAAGGGCTCTTTATTACGCCTCTGGCAGCATCTACCTACACGTGGTATCCAGGCTGTGCCAAAACAGGCACTCAAAAACAAGAGCTGGCTTTCAAAGGTCTGCCTTGTGTTTGGTCCAGCGGATCACGACGGCTCCAGTCGACCTTGATCCGGACAACGAGTGACTGCCGGCCCCGGATAGGACACTGGGAAAGGGGGGTTGACACCACGGACCGTTTGGATGTTGTACCCAGCCGCGTCTGAATAGCCTGTAGCCACATCAGGAGCCGTGAGTCTGTACCGCACACAGCCGTGCGGGTCATGCATCCTGGAAACATTGCGCGGATGCACATGGCCTGCATCCGTGGGACCTGCTCGACTACCCTGTCGCATGCTTCTATGCTTTGATGCCCGCGACTTTGAATAGAGTGGCATCGACAAAACTACTCACAGCCTTTTGTATTCAAATGAAAAACCAAGCTACTGCCTCAATTCGTCCAGTCCTCGAGAAGGGCTTCCAAAAACGTCGCCTCTGCCCGCTCGAGAAGCACCTCATTCTCGGCAGCCGCGGCTGCCTCTGCCGCTGACACATCAGTGGATGCCCCAGCTGCCGATGTCGTTCCGGTACGGTAATTACCGATTGTCACGACCGCCGCCAGGTACACATTTGTTGCCCACTTTTCCGCGTTCGCGCCCGCCGTGGCCACACAGGCGGCCGACTGACGCGTGCTGACACCAGTGGCCGGACGTGCGCGAGTAGTCCTCATGTCGCTGAGGCGTTTGGCACACCGAGCGTTGGGGGCAGCCGGGGCCCGACGCTTCCCGCGGTTGAACGCCGCGTCGCCCGGGCCTCGCCCCACAGCCGCTCGTTGCACCAATCGCACACAGCTCTCTAAAAATGATCCCGCTGCCAACACCGTAGCGTTCTGGTTGAAGAATCCGTTCCATGCCTCGAGACCTTGCTCAGAGAAAAGCCCCGGAGACCCGAAACGGTCAAGCCAATCAGCTGCGTGGCACGCGAGGATGTGCAACTTGGGGGTGATGCTCACCCATTCGAAGTTCAGCCGCAGGAGGTCTACGAATTCAGCCGCTTGCCGTCGGAAGGTTGCCCTCTCAGGCGCGTCAAAAGATACCGCTCGGTTCAGTACAGGTAGTAAGTCGGCCCACAACTGGCAGACTCGACGGTAGTCCGTGGCTCTTGTGGGAGGCACGAAATCGTCCAACACGTCGCAAACCGCTGCAAGCCGCCGCCCGATCTTGTGACACGCCTTTACCTCGAACGTGCCCCCCCAATAAGGAGCCGGCGACACGCCCACGTCACGCCGAAGCGTTTGCGTCAGCTCCACCGCATATTCCTGGGCCCGCGCCGCCCCAGAATCAAAGGCAACCGCCTCCACCCCCAGCGAAAGCATCCATGGGCTCACGCCTAGGGCAATGTGCAGTGGGATTGGGACGATTCCTTCTGGTGCGAACACCATCAGCGGCCGCCGCTCAAATGACAGGGTGGTTGAGGCCGCCGGGGGGTCCGCCATTGTTGCTAGTGGACCACTAGCGTACAGTGACGCCATCGCCTGCTTCTGTTCGAGCGTGCGCGGCATTCGCCCGGCGCCGCTGCCATCTTGAATAGAGCCGTAGTCATCGAAATTAGCAGGCCCTACCATACATATATTGTGAGTAGGTATTTTTGCGGGTGTGAGTGTCTGAACTCCCGTACCCGTAGGCAGAAAGGCGGCTGGCACCCACACCCAAATTAACAGATGAGTAGGTGGTCGTGGGTATCGATCACTTCCAACCGCCAGCGGAGTTAGAGCCAGAAGAGCTCGCTATTCTGATGCAATTATGGCGTTTCACCTGCGCGATTTACCACTTGATTTGTGGGCTTGATTTCAAGGCTGAATCGGTTCTTGTCGGGGTAGAATCTCCGAACCCTGGTGTGATCGGGGCGCCCGTTCCAATTATCACATTAGCCGTTAACAACGCGACGAACAGGTTCACTCACGTGAAGGAACCGTACCGACATGCTTGGGCAAAATAGGTGCTTGGCGCTGCTGAAGGTTGGCAGCTGATCCAAATCGTTCAGTTTCGGAATTGATTTTTACCCGTGTTTTCCAGGTATATCTCGTATTGATACCCATAAAGAGACAGGTGGCCAGCACTCGTACTGAAACTTAACGATGTTTGGATACAGTCCCCGAAATTTTAAACGATACTTCTGACAGGGCCTGTTCTACATCCTTCAAGACATTACGAAGGAAGCTCTCAAGTCAGAGGTGATGATGGTTATGCCGACTCGCCGGGCGGATATCCCCGGCGAGGTCACTTCCTACCTGGAGCTCATCAACTGGATGCTCCGACGGCACGTCGACGAGGCCTCAGTGGCAACCCTCGTTGAGACCCTTAAAGTCACGGTCCAACGGGACGACGAGGACGACTTGTTCTTCGCCGAACGGCTCCTCCGCCTCAACACCGAGTGCGGGTTCATGTACGGGGAGGGCGCGCTCAAGGGGCGCTTTGTGGAAAGTGTCCACCGCGCCGCACGCGCCACTGTTCAAGAGCGGAACACCCCCGGCATGACTATGGCGGAGTTAGCTCGCGTCGCCAGAACTAAGGGCGACGAACACCGCTGGCTAGGACTTGAGCAGCTTAAGGAGCGGACCAAGGAGCGATAAGTGCTCGCGGAGGAGACCCGGCTCCGGTGGCAAGCTCGCGTAGCCGCCTCCCCGCCGGGGTAGGGTGGTGCTCGGGGACACCCACCGCGAGACGCCCCCGTTCGGGTCTTCGGGGCCGTGGACGCCTCGACTCCAGGTGCCGGGGCAGGGCACGATGCAACCCGACCCGGGGTGCCCGCTGGCTCGACTCCCGGAGGCGGCGACAACTCACGCCGCCGATTCCCGCCGAGAAACGACACTCCTCGTCCCAAACCGAGGGCGGGAGAGTACCCTTGCTGGCAGTGTGGCAAGATGGGCCATTGGGCCGAGGTGTGCTCAATTTTGGACGCACGCCTCCGTGACCGATTGGCGTTGGCCAGTCGCTGGTCCCCTCTCGGGGCGCCCTCGGGCTCCCGAGATACCCAGCGGATGGGCCGGCGGGTGGCAGTTTCCATCCCCAACGATGTCTCCAGCTCAAGCGGCGATGAGGCAACACAGCTTGAGAAGGAGGAACCGCCGGCCGGGCCCGAGTGCGGACCGGCTACCTCCTATGTGTCCGAGGAGGGAAGCGAGTAACCACCGGTGTTGGGCCCTCCCCGCGGCGTCCGGTGGACCAAACCCGGGGCGCGGATGTGATGCCAGTGCGCATCCAATCCCGACCCAAGGGGATCCGCCTTTGGGACGCACCCCTCCCGAAGGGGCTGGACGGCCGGAATGTGGTGGCCATCCTGTCGGGGTCCAACTATCAGGTGGCCAGCCGCATGTGGTTGGACGCGGGGCGTGAGTTAGCCCTCCGCGTCATTGTCGCTCCGGGTTCCGGCGTCTCTCTAGTATGAGAGGCGCTACTCCCCCCGGAGATGAAGGTGGCGCCCTTAGACGCGGCGACCGCCCAGTTGTTTTACGTGAATGGGGGACTCCTTCCCATCATGGGCACCGTGACTCTTACGGTGCGAGTCGGCACCTACTCGACACTGGTCACGTGCGGAGTAGTGCGCGGCATATCGGTCCCCCTACTCCTAGGTACCGACTACACCGACGTCCACGACCTCAGCATCTGCGAGCCTAAGGAGTTTTTCCAGGTACTAGATGGATGTAAGGTCCCCATTCTCCGTCGGGGTAAGACGGTGTCGTATTCCAAAGCGGACCAACCCGGCAATGCTGGTGCCGCTAGTGAGGCGGACGCCAAGGTGCGTCTGGCCCGTGAGGGTTTTCTGCCCCCGCGGTTTCGGGGGTACGTCCCAGTACAGACATCATTCCGAGGGAATGGGGTCATGACCCAGCTCCATCAATTGTATGCGCGCCATCGCGTGCATGTGGCAACTGGCACCATGGACTGCACCGCCAACCAGACGTGGTTGGTGTAAGTAACGCATACGGGGAGTACGAGTAAGCGACTTCCCAAAGGCATGGTCCTGGGGCAAATGTAGGCCTACTCCGGTACGGTAGCCGCCATACCCCGAGAGGAGTGGGCTGCAGTCAATCCCAGTTCGGACACCGCGCCGGACGCGGCGGACCCCGTGAAGGAGCCCCATGTTCATACTTCGAACGTGCCCGAGGGGTTGCTGCCTCAAGTGCTCTCCCTACTCGAGAAGCACCGGGCCCTATGGAGTGGGCACTTGAGCTCCATCAAGGCGACGGAGCACCGGATCGAGTTGAAGCAGGGCTCCAAGCCCGTCCGGCTCAGCCCCTACCGGATGGGTCCCCGAAATAGGGAGCTCATGAAGGCCCAAGTCTACCGCATGCTCAAGCTCGAAGTCATCGAGCCCAGGCAGAGTTAATAAGCTAGCCCGGTGGTACTCATGCCGAAACTCGACGGGACTCCCCGGTTCTGCATCGACTATCGACAATTGAACGAGCGCACAGTACGCGACTCGTCGCGGTAATCCCGGATGGACGACTGCCTCGACTCCTTAGGGGATGCCAAGTTCTTCTCCACGTTGGACTGCAACGCCGGGTACTGGCAGATCCCCATAGCCGAGGAGGATACGCCCAAGACGGTGTTCACCTGCCACTGTGGGACGTACTAATGTACCCGTCTTCCCTTTGGCCTGTGCAATGCCCCTGCTTCTTTCCAGCGGGCTATTGTCATGATCCTGTCCGGAGTCAAGTGGCAGAATGTGCTCGTCTACATAGACGACCTCATCATCTTCTGCGCCCATGCAGAGTCCCACCAGTCCCACTTGTACACGGTCCTCACCCTAATCGGGAAGCATGGGGTCACCCTCAAGTCACAGAAGCTCCACCTCTTTAGTAACGAGGTGGAGTACCTTGGCCATGTCGTGCGGCCAGTACGCTTGCGTTTGAACGAGAAGAACATCATAGCCATCAAGAAGGCCGTCTTCCCCAAGACCCAAACCCAACTGAGGAGGTTCTTGGGCATGCTTAATCATTGCACATGCCCAAAAAACTCCTCAGTTTGGTTTACATGGGGTTTAGACATGATGTCTACCGTAGAATCACGGTAGACTTCGCCAAGACGGCGAAGCCGCTGACTGACTTGAACCGCGTGAAGCTTCCGAAGCTGTTGAGTCCCCCTACCCTGGAGGAACAGGCCGCATTCGACAGACCACGCGAACAGCTATGCCACCCGCCCATCCTTGAGATACTGCGCAAGGAGGGAAAGTACATCATCGATGCAGACGCTAGCTACGACCAGGTGGGGTGCTGCATACTACAGCAGCAACCCGATGATAAGAACCTGCCAGTAGATTACTTCATTAAGTGCCTACTACCGGAGGAGAAGAACTACACCGTCACCGAGGTTGAGGGACTGGGTGTTGTGTGCGCTGTCGGTTTACTACGACCTTACATCGAAGGCGCCGAGTTCCTCATCCGTTGTGATCATAAGGCACTGAAGTGGATACTAACCACGACGGCCTGCACCAATGATCGACTCAATAGTTGGCGCATTCTCCTCTCGGAGTTCGACTATGATGTGGAATACCAGCCCGGCCCCCAACACGCGGTGGCCGACGGGCTGTCTCTCCTCACGACTGAGGGGCTGGATACGGGACCAACCTCCCAGGAGATCCCCACATTCGGGGTGACCACCCGGTCCGGGGCAGTACTCGACCCCCGACACCCCGAGAATAGGGAGACCGCCGGCATTCCCCTGGGAGAACTAGCCCAGACGCAGGCGGACGATGAGTTCTGCCAGGAGGTCAAGCAGTTTCTTGATACCTCCAAGCCCTCCCGCTTCTACCAGAATGCGGATGGGCTGCTCTGCCGAGCAGGGCATCGGGCCGGCTCCCAACAGGTTTTGATAACCCGGCCCCTAGTCAAGGAGGTGTTGCGGGCGGAACATTTGTCCCACTTGGCGACACATCCCGGTGGTTCCCGGATGTACCGGACCCTGAGATACCATCACTATTGGCCCTCACTGGCCGCCGACGTCTTCGCTTGGGTCGCGGCGTGCCCTACCTGTGCGAAGAACCGTCTCACGGGTACGCAGAGTACCGCACCCACGCGAGTATTCCCCGCTACGGAACCTTTCGCGGCCTTGGACATTGACCTACTTGGTCCATTATCACGGACCCCCGAATGATATGAGTATATCCTAGTCCTTCGTCACCGTTTCACTAAGGTCACGCGGGCCGTCCCGCTGAAGGACATCTCGGCTCTGGATGTCCTCAGTGCCTTCCTGGACACTTGCGTTGAAAGCTACGGGATCCCCGATTCAGTTTTATCGAGCAACGGACCCCAATTCGCCGCCGTACTCTGGCAGGGGGTGCTCAAGGCGCTTGGTATTGACACCAGTTACGCCACGCGTTACCACCTCCAAACTAATGGGCAAGTCAAACGGTTGAATAAGACTGTAGTTCAGCAACTATGACACTACGTAAGTGACCACGTAGTTCGGTGGTCCAGGTACTCAAGCCCAGTGGTTACGGCATATAACTCCCAAGTGCATGATAGCACCGAACAAGTCCCATTCGCGTTCGTAAGTCCGCGACGGCTTACCCCCGTGGCGATCGAACGACTTACAGCGGGCCCCGACACCGGGGAAATAGTAACCCCGGGGCGGGCAAAGGCGAACTTCCTCCAGCGGCTCGACGCCCTGATACCCCTAGTACGAGATACCATGGAAGAGGCTCAGGCCCGGTACAAACGAGCCTTCGACGAGTGCGTACAGGCTCGACGCGAATCCATCCGAAATGGAGACTGGGTATTCGTTTAGTCACACGAGAACCGGGGGGGTAAACTCGTCTTCAAAACTCTGGGACCATACCAGATCCTGAAGACCGACGGGCGTCAGCTCACCATCGAAAGTGACGATCGTATGCGCACAATCAACGGGAACCACGCCACCCGGGCCCCGGAACCACCCGGGGTGACCCGGCCTGGGCACGGGCACTGCCCGCGTGGCAGGTCCCCTCCCTTCCCACTTCGGCTAGTAAACCGATTGAGGCTGTCGTCGACCACTTTGTCGGACAGGGGTACGACGAACATGAGCGACTCATGCTCAAGGTTCGATGGTACGGGTATGGACCCCGGGAGGACTCCTGGAACTATGTGGAGGACCTCCCGGCTGAGAAGGTTCGATACCGCTCTATGCGACAGTGACTCACGGTGAGAAGAAGGGTATCAAACAACTAACCCCTTGTACAGGGTACCCCTCACACACCCCCGACAAAGGAAACAACCCACCCCCCTACTTCGGGGACCTCCAAGCAAGAACAACCAACGGGCCGCCCCCCGTCGCTACTCGGGGGGAGCGACCGACCCAACCAGGGACAGACAGGAAGGGGGGCGGGACCAACCAAACTCGGCGTTCCACCGCCCCTTCACGCACGGACACGGGCCGCTTACCCCGGTCCGACGACAGCTGGAGGTCGTCGCGGGCATACCCCTCGTCGTGGTTGCGGACGGGAGGGTCGAATGAGTATTCGTGGGCCGGCCCCCGGCCCGTGGGGACCGGCCCCGACGTCGTGCGCGCCGCCCGACTCGGCACCGCCTCCGCTGCGGAGTACCCCCCAGCGTAGGAGGTGTGCCCCGCCGCCGAGGTTCGCCCGGCGGAGTAGGATTAGCCGGCCCCATAGTAGGGTGCGGCGGCTGCAGCGGGCTCCCCGGCGTACGGGGCTCGACTGGAGCTCCCGCCCGCCGCGGGAGCCGCGGACCCCGGCGCCACGCGCTGGGCGTGTCCCTCCAACCGGGAGGCCATCTGGTACCCAAAGGCCTCGGGAGTGGTGTCCACCAGGAACTGCTCGGCCGCCGCCGAGAGGGGTGACGGAGATCCCCGTAGTACGGTCCCCGCACCCCAGGTAACACAAGCCAGGGTGTCCACCAGGGAGGCAACTATCGCCTCCCCGTGGGCCTCCCGAAGCGTCCCCGCCGCTCTCTGGTAGGTGGTCGCCAAGGCGAGCGCACACTGGGGGGCAAAGTACCCCCAGCTGAGGTTCTGCTCCGCCCCCAGGGCCGGGTAGTACTGTACCCCGGGCGGGGCAAACGTCGGGCGGGTCGCCAGTCCCACGGGGGACGGCCCCGCCCGGGTGGCCCGCCGGACGTCGCCACAATGAGCAGCGAGGCGCTTAGCCGCACCCCGTGTGCGCTTGCGCTGGTGCGGGAATACTGCCCCCGGGGCGCAACATCCCGACTCGGACGGGGCCGACCTCGCCGTCACCCCCGCAGCATAGGGGTAAAACGTGTCACCCAGGTTCTCATGGAGGCCAATACGCCCATCCAAGAGGCGTTTGTCACAGTGGACGAACGCCCGGGCCGCCCCGTCGTCCTCCCCGCCGACTCGGCGGGCCAGGTACGGACCAGCGGCCGCCCAATCCAACGACTGTTGGAGGTCCAGCAACTCGCTGAGATACGCGTGCGCCTCCGGGTCCGCCCCCTCCGCCACGTTGGAGAAGTGCAGCCCCACGAGGCAGTCCACCAAGCTGGCGGGCAGGTGCCACAGGTACCGTTCGGTCCGGGCGGAGGCATACCACACCCCCGCCACCTCTAGCACCCACTGGGTCGCTAGCATGGCCGCCGCCGGGGCGGACTCCCCCCGACGAAGCGCCGTACCAAAGTAGGCCACGACGCGGGGCATCCGAGCGGGAAACCCGTAGGGCACCTCCAACACCGACCACCACGTCGGCATCGGGACATAGTAGTCCCGCCTCGCCGAGACGTGGATCTGGGTGCTATCGACTTGCGAAGCACTCACCAGAATACCCGACGCCTCCCGCACACGGCGCTCTGTGCGGGCGTCCCGGCGGTGGAAGTGGGGGCCCCTCTCCCGCAAGTACGGGGGCGAGCAGCACGCCCACTTCCACGGGACGACAGGCGGGATTTCGTCCGCCGTCGCCCCGTCCATCACTTTTGACAAGCGCACGGTCACGCGCTCCACCCACGGCGCGTCCGCCGCACGTAGTGCGGCGGGGAGGTCCGCCGTCACCCCGGCAGGTAGTTCGTACTGCACGGGGTGACGCGTCAGCCGCCGCTGCCAAGCCGGGCCCTGCTTCGGCACCGGGATGGCCTCGTACAGGGCCCGTAGGCGACACTCCCCCAACTGAATGGGGGCGTGGGGGGGCGTCCACTGGACTAGCGCCCCCGACTCCGCCCCCGCGGGCCCCGCCTCCTCTACTGCCGGGGGGCGCACCCGGAGGGGCACCGGTGGAGGGGAGTCCTGCTCGTTGGGGTCCTTCCCCCCAACGGCCGGTGCCGCCGCGGCCGCCACCGCCGCCGCCGGTGGAGTCCCCGGCCGGCTAGGCGGCAACGGCACGAGGGTGACCGCCGTGGTAGGCGCCACCGCGTTCTCGTCGGCCGACCGCCCCGCCGCTCTCGACGCGCGGGAGGCCGTTGCCGACCCCGCCGTTGATTTGGACCGCCGTGGGGCCGGCGGCGGTTGCGTCGCTGGCCTCCCCGCCGCCGAGGACTCCCGGCTTGGGTTCGCGCCGCTAGCCGGGCGCGACCGACGGACCGCCTTCCCGCGGGCCGTCGCCGAGGCCGCGCCACTTCACTTGGTGGCGCCCGTCGGCGTGACTGGCGCCGATGCGGCTGCCCTGCCAGCCCGTGGGGTGTCCACCTTTGAGCCGTTGGCGTTGGCGGCGCCCATACTGGCGGGCGCTCTGCTGGTCTGAGCGGTCGCCGGCGCCGGGCCGCCCGACTTGGCCGCGGCCGTCGTCGGCGCCTCGCCGCCGGCTCGGGCGCCCGCCGCCGCGGGGCGGCGATCCGACCGGGCCGGCCTCCCACTCGACGCCGGCGCGGGGCGCCCAGCACTCGAGGCCGCCGTCTACTCCTGGCGCACGACGCGCTCCGCACTTGGGGACGTCATTTCCTCCGTCCGCGCTGCTCCCGTCGACCGCGAAGATGTCATGGCGGCCGCGTCCGAGTAGGAACGCGGGACAGACTAGGGGAATAGGGAACAGAAAGGGAGGTGACACTCTCGACTCGGGGGGCGAAGAGGGTGAGGTAAAAGCCCGTACTCTACGGCCGCCCCGTCCGACCGCCGTCGGCCCCGCGTGCAATGCATTTAGGGGCCCCTTTACACTGGCAGGGGCGCCCCGTCGCCTCCCGCGGCATCGCTCCACGTACCACCCTGGGTGACTCCTTCAGCGCGCCGCGCGTGACAGACGCCCCACAGGGGGGCGCCATACCCGGCGCTCCCCCGGCACGGCTTTTGTGGCTCACCCCTGCCACACAGCCCCCCTGATACGCCCCGTCGCCTCCCGCGGCGTCGCTCCACGCCCCCCCTTGGGTGACTCCTCCAGCGGGGCGCGCGTGACAGCCGCCCCACTGGGGGGCGCCATTCGCAGCGCCCCCCCGGCACGGCTTGCGTGGCCCAACCTGCCACACAGCCCCCCTGACACGCCCCCGTGTTCCCCACGCGGAGACGGCGCGTGCCCCCTTGGCCCCGGCGGGCCCCCCATGATCCGGGGCGGCCACCGCCGGCGCTGACCGGGACAGCACCCGGGCCCCACACTGGGGGGATTCCGGTTAGCCTTCCTGGCCCGCCCGGGACCCTCGGGCAGGCCCGCCCCTCTGGCCCTGGATCGCCGGGACGGCGACCGCTTTAGAAGGGGGAACTGTGACTGCCGGACACCTGGCCCCCACATTCGGGGAACCAGATCCCTCCCAGTCAAGACGAGACACGTGGATTCACGTCATGGGCGGTCGGATCCGATCAGTCCGAAACGGCCGCGGGCTCTCGCGAACGAAATATGGCCTACTGACGCATATTTCTAATCGCTCCGGTGGCGATCCACTTGTGATCACCCCGTGGCTTACCAACCACAACCGCGATCTCGAGACTTCCCTGGGGCTAGTAAATCCCAGGGCGAACCCCCAGTTAAGGGCCTAATTTTGTGCAAACCCAACCCGGACCACTGACAAGCATTTCACCGCGCCCCCGACACCGGGGCGCCGCGAGGGTGTCACGTAGCACCCTTTCCCCGCCCCAACGCAAGGCGGTGTCCGAAACTTCGGCCGTCCTCCGCTGAGACTGGCCCCATGGGCCCTCAGAGGAGGGTTTCTGAGGGTCCTTTGAGGGTGTCTGAGGGGGGTTTTCTGAGGGTCTGAGCGGAACGGACGGGCTTTGTAGGGGATAAGAGGGGGAGGCGTGAGTGCTACCTCGAGGCCTTTGACGCGAGAAAGTAAACTTCCGGTCACACAACTCGTGTTTTCCGCTCGGGGCGTCTTCTCCCGGTCGACGCCGTGCGTGTGTGCTCTTCGGGGTTTTCTTCCGGGGCGGGTATTCCCCGACAGGACTACCCGGAGACCAGTTCTGGCTCGCCTCCCCCCCAACTGCGTGGGGTTGGCTGGGCGTGTTGTCACAGGCCGGTGGGCACGCGCGGGTGCGAGCGCGGGGGTTGCGCCTCGGGAGGTGCCTTGGGCTGCTTGGATCGCGATGGTGGTGGCTGCGGCGTCGTGATGGCAAGCGGCAACAACGTCGCGAGCATTGCGTCAGAGTCATTCTAGGGCGCTGCAGCAGTACCTGGCTCCTTTTTCTCGACGGTCAGGCCGGATTCTCGAAGCTGAGAGCCCTGCGAAGGTGGCAGGGCCCAGACCGGCTGCCAAGGTGGCGGAGAGGGCCTCTGCCGCAGCGGCGGGGGGCTCGAATAGACAACCCGCTTCTGGGACTCCATCGTCCCATGAAAGGCAGGGGGCCCGGCGCGTCCAGTGCGCGGCGTCGCAGGCCCGGCTGGAGGTGCACCCGGCGGCACCGGATGGTGGGTGCCCCAAAGCGCGCCCGCCTGGCTCCAAATCGAGGCAGCACCAGCAGCAGCGGCGGCGGCGTGATCGCCGTCACTCCCGTACACGACCCCAGCAGGTCGAGACACTGCCGCCCCCTGTCCCGTCCCAACCACATCTGGACTGAGAGGGGCCTGAGCGGCCTCATCCAGCCCAGCGGGCATCGGCGACAAGCCAGGTGGCCCCGAGCCACGAAGAGAATCGAGAGCCATTCCGTGCTTCGTCAACGAACGGACCCGTTCGTGAACGGGAACCTTGTGTCTCAGCAAAATCAAACGCCAGTGGCCTCGCAACAAAACGCTCACCCAACGAAACAAGCCGCTCCACCGCACGTGCCCGGGCCGCTGAGGGCTCAAAAGCGGAGAACTCGGCCGCATTCGCCGACGCGAGCACGCGAGCCGTCTCCCGCTCGACGGCGTCGACCCGCCCCGCCGCCCACCCGAAGGTGAAGACCTTAACCGCGACCGCCGACGAGAGCACGTGCGCCGGCGTCGACGCGCCCAGCCGCCCGCCCGAAGGCGAGGGCCTCAACCGCACCCGCCGATGACGAGGGCACGCGCGGCGCCGCTCACTCGAGGGAGTCGACTCGCCCCGCCGCGCGACCGAAGGTGACGACCCGCACCGCCGCACACCCGATCGCGACGACCCGCCCCGCGCCGGTCGATTTGAACACCGCCCGCGCCACGGACCGCCCAAGAGTACCGAACGTCCGCAGAGCGCGTGCGCGTTTATGACGACGAGCAGTTCGACCACAGTCCGCTTGCGCACTCTGGAGCTTGAGCCGACCGGCAAGGGCAGACGGTGTTCGGCGGTCTTGTACTCGGCGGGGCGGCCAAGAACGGCGAGCAGCCGGGGAGCGAGGGGGCGGCTCATGGACCAGCACTCGGAGGGAAAGGGCTCGTTTTTCAGCACAGGTTGGTCCATGGTGCCGCACTGGGACAAGAGAGAGCGCCGAGGAGGTCCGCTCGCGTGTGCAGTCAAGCAAAACTGTGAAAGTCGGTCGGGGCGGCGATGAGGGGCGGGCATACACGTGGACGATGTATGCACGTACTGGTAGGCGGCCGGGGCAGCCAGGGAGGCCGGCGTGCGTCCGTGGGCAAGCAAAAAAATGCAAGTCGGAGAAGGTGTGGGTGGGTGGCGACCGTACTCGTGGACGATGCATGAACGAACCAGGAGGTGGCTGGGGGAGGGGAGGTGGCGGGGAGCTCGCGTGCGCGTTTCTGAAGACGAGCAGTACGACCGCAGTCCGCTTGCGCACTCTGGAGCTTGAGCCGACCGGCAAGAGAAGACGGTGTTCGGCGGTCTTGTACTCGGCGGGGCGGCCAAGAACGGTGAGCAGCCGGGGAGCGAGGGGGCGCCTCATGGACCAGCACTCGGAGAGAAAGGCCTCGTTTGGCAGCAAATGCTGGTCCATGGTAACGCACTGGGACAAGAGAGAGCGCCGAGGAGGTCCGCGCGCGTCTGCAGTCAAGCAAAACTGTGAAAGTCGGTCGGGGGGGGGATAGGTGGCAAGCATACACGTGGACGAAGCATGAACGTACCAGTAGGTGGCTGAAGCAGCCAGGGAGGCCGGCGCGCGTCCGTGGTCAAGCAAAAAAATGCAAGTCGGAGTAGGAGTGGGTGGGTGGCGACCGTGCTCGTGGACGATGCATGAAAGAACAAGGAGGTGGCCTGGGGAGGGTAAGGAGGCGGGGAGCTCACGGAGGGGGTAGCTGTCGGCGCGGCGTCGGCTCGGGCAGCGACGACGCTCTCGCTGGGGGAGGCCGAGTCGCCCGCTGCTTCCCAGCACTGGGGCCGGGGCGAGCTGCTGCCGTCGGCTGCCGTTTGCTGCGGTTCCCGGCGTCTCCTGCACTTGGCCGGTGCCGGAGGCACGCAAACGCGCCCGAAAGGGTCTGTCTGTGCTGCAATTTCTGACTTTGGTGGGTTGTTCCAGGGCGTGCGAGACGCCGTCGAATTTATATCGCTACCCAGGAGTGGCCCCAGCCCCCTGTGGTGCTCGTGTGCTAGGAGGTCTGAGCAGCGTCTCTGAAGCACTCTTGGGAACGGCACGTAGCAGTGGTTGAGCGCTGGTCCTCTTCTCCTGTGTGCCCCGCTCCTTCCCCCACTACCTCCTACTATTGCCCGGCCGCACACCCCTCGTTGTCTTTTGTACAAACGGTGCCGTTTGCTGGCCACTTGGTCCTGACATGTCCTCCTTTTCTTCCGCCGCTGTCCCCACCGCGACGGTCGTCCTGATAATGCCTGGACGGTGGCCGCAGTTACAACGTCGCTCGCGCCGCTGGGTGCCAACGGGGGGACCCCGCGCGCCCCCAGGGCCGAAAGAGCCTGACGGCTGTAAACCGCTCGGCCGCCTCAGCCATATCGAGTGGCAGTTGGCCGGCTGCGTCTTCCCGATATTTTCTCTCCTGGTTGCCACCACCGTCCCCTCCGCGACGGCCTTCGGGGCGGTGTCGTGAAGCTTCTCGGAGCTGCAGCGTCCCCAAATCAACCGCTGGGTGCCACCGGGGCGCCCCGAAGACCTGCATGGGCCTGACGGTTTTCAACCACTCGGCCTCCGCGACCACCGCGAGACCCCGTCCGCCGGCTGTTTATTTCGCGACTTGGCTTGTTCGTTGGTCGCCTCCGTCCCCGCCGCGTCGGCCGTCGCGGCGGCTGTCAGACGCTCGCCGGAACTGCAAGGTGGCCCGCGCCGACGGGGTGCTCCCACGGTCCGCATGGGTTTTATGGCAAACGGCAGTCGACCGCTCAGGCCCGGCGGCCAACGCGAAATCCTCAGCGGCTGGTACTGACCAAGCCAAATGCCGCCCCCTTTTCGTCGCTCGCAGTGACGGCCGTCACTCGTGTCATTACAGCGCGCTTGCGGCAGCTGCACCCGTCTTTTGACGACAAATTCCGCTCTAAAGCGGCATCTCGCGTCCCTGCATGGGTCTACCAAGCCGTTGCGCCCGCTCCGCGGCGAGCTCCAGGTGCTCCACCGGCCTTCTGGTCGACTGCCTGAGCCACCATCATTGGCTCCGCTCCTGTCCAGCCGCCCAACTCCCGCAGCCCGCCCCAGTACCGACGGTCGGTGGCGCTCCTGCAGCCTCCCTGTTTTCTCTGGCGAGGGACCGGCAAGCGCCACTGGCGTGTCTTCCACGGGTGGGGCTTTCTCGGAGATGTCAAGCGCGCGGGGTGGCGTCGTCCGTGGTGCCACGTCCTCTGCGGTTCGCTCCTCCATGTCGGCGCCGAGGTCGTGGAGTGGCCATGACCGTGGCGGCCACGTCGCTGGAGACCACGCTGACAGCGTGACTGACGACGCCGCTGTTCGTCCGGAGGTCCAAGGCGTCGGAGCGGGGGGTGCGCAGCGGCTTGAACGGAAAGCTGCAGAGGCGCTGCCGGTGCGGCCGCGGACACTTGTCGGTCTGCCCGCCTCCCGCATTCTGGCTTACTACCGGTCGAAAGGTGACATGCGGCGGACGAAGCCGCACGTGGATAGTAACGCCGCGAGAAAGCCGTCAAAGTTCAACACCCAGACGCTGAGAAAGTTCCTGCTCTTCGCTTTGTCCACAGGGCGCTATGGGTTGAGAAACAAGGGCCGGACTGAGTACTGGGACTCGGTTGTGGCGGCCGAGGTGGCCGCGGCGGCTGGAACTGGGAGGCTTGGCCCGATGCAGTCAGCCTTTGACACGGCGGCCAAATTCGTGTCGTCTCATGCACGAGCAGGAAAGGTTCCTACACGAGCTCGGGTGGCGGCAGACGGAAATCATAATCGTGGAGCAGACGTTTACTTTTTACTCCCGCGACCTGTGGGACGTCGCCATTGGTACCATCCTCTCAGCGGAGGAGCTGACGCTTTTTGGTGAGCGGCGCGTGCGCCGGGATGGCTCCATCATTCGGACGGGGACGATGGACAATGACCTGTTCTTGAAGGAGAAAGACAGCGTCTTTGCAATCCACAAGCTGGCGTCCCCCGATCAGGTGTTTGTGCTGGCCGCCCAACTGTATTCGGACGCTGCATTGATTAATTGGTCTGTAGGTACGTCAACGGGGGGGGTGAGGGCGGCGGGGGGGGCTGCACTTGCGCAACCGAGGTGTGTCTTTGATTGAGTTGATGGGGTACCTTTGCTGGACGTAGCTCTGAATGACTTTGACGCGTGTCACACCTCTCGCTCGTTGCTTCTGTCCGTTGTTTTTTGACCGCCTCTGTGCCTTGGAGCCCATTACATCCACCCCATCAAGGCTATGTTCCCCAACGTCAAAACGGGCAAGCCCGACTGGATTACAGTCGCTTACATCCCGCTTGTGCGCGCCCGCCACGGCGCGGGCAACATGGAGAAAAAGCGTGTGCGGCTTTTGCGCAATGAGCTGCTCCAACGCTGCATTCTGGCACTGCTGGACAAGTTCGCGAAGCTTAGTGAGACGGAAAATAATGTCAACATTCCCAGTCTGGGCGCATTCCTAGTTGTCCCCCGCATTACGTTGTACGCTGCCTTCATGCCCGAGGAGCGACACCTGCTGGGTCTCAAGATCGGTGTCTGCCACCGGCCTTGCTCTTCCTTCATGATAAGCAAGGAGGGGAGCGGCGAGGCGCGTTCCGTTGACGAGCCTGAGCCGGACCCACGCGAGATGACCGAGATGTTGACCGTGTAGCTCCAGGCTGCAAGCCTCTATGACACCGGAACCGGCGCTGGGCGGCAACGTCAGATCTCGGAAGACTTCTCCGCGACACACATCGTGCCCGCCCTTGGCTCTGTCCATGGCCGAAGCTCGGGGTGCACAAACCTGTGCTGAATCTTCGGGTTTGAGTCTCTCCACGTACGTTGCATTGTCATTCTCTTTCCCGTGATTTTCGCTCCCAGGTAGTGTGCGAGTGCCCGTCGGCGGCACTGGTTTCGGGGGTTGCGGCCATGCCGCGTCGTCCTTGACAGCACCGACGGGTGGACGTGTCAGCTGTGCCGGAGCCTCTCGCCGTCTGGAGTATGATTTTCCACTTAACAGGTCTGGGCTCCCGTCCCCTGGCCTGGCTGCTGTGGTGCCTGCTCGAGTTTTTTGCTTGTGGCGCCTTAGGTGTGGAAACTGGGCATTTTGCGGAACCTGGGAGGCCTTTTCGGGAACCTCGTCATGTCCCTCGCCAAAGGGGGTAACCCGCCCTTTGACATCCCTGAGAACACCCTCATTGGCATCCAAGAGCGTCTGCTGGACATAAACAGACGCGTTCGAGCAGACCTATCTCCACCTGGGTACGTGCTCAATCTTGTCCTGGGATAGGAGTGCGCTGTGGTGACATGAAGGTATTTTGTGCGCGTAGTGACGCAGGGAAAACATGGGGGAGACGCGCGACCCGACGACTGACTGAGAATCGTCTTTCTGACATGGCTGCGACGCGTGACTATATCGTGGTTGATGGGTTCATTGGGTGTTCCTTCCTCTTTGCTGCGCACATACTTGGTACCGACAGGGGTCACTCAACCGACGCTCACTGGCAGCGACTGGCACTACGCGGCCATGCATTTCCCGGGATTGGTGGCCGGTGCCGTAGGACTGCGGCCCGACCAGTCGACCGCTCCCTTCGCTGGAAAGCTTCCCCGCTCGCCTTACGGCAATCGCACGTTCCAAACTGTTGTGAGACGTGCAAAGGAGGCCTCACAGCGCCGCCATAACGTTAAGCGCAAGCGCCTCAGCCGGTCTCCCGACGGCTAGAAGGCCGCCGGGCCCCGTGCGGGCCAGTCGCGGACGACAGACGACAGCGACTCTTCTGCGCATGACCTGGACTCAGCCCATGACCGCTGGGATACAAGCGATGAAGAAGACGTCCCACCGCCGGCCAAGACCGCAGGAGAGGACTCGGAAGCATTTTAGGACGTTTTCCTCGGCCTGTCTCCTGCCGAAGCGGTGCTGGAGGTCATGTGTCGCGCTGCGTCGCTGTCAGGCAGGCTTTCGGGTGACACAAGGGCGTAGCAGGTGCACCAGACGGATGACGACGCGACAGCCGTTGCCCTCGAGTCCAAGAAGTTTATCTTGCGCTTCGTGGCCGTCCTCTTCGGGCCACTGCACACTCCCAAGACACACCGCCTGGCCAGCCACTTCTTGGCCGAGCTCCTGGACCGCGGCAACATTGTCGAGGCTGACACAAGCATCAACGAGGGGCTGCATGGGCGGTGCATGGCCATAAAGGAGCGCTCCAAGAAGCACGTGTCAACCTTCACAGCCCAAATGATGCCGAGCGAACAAAAGCTGGCGTGCGTGCTCGCCGAGGCGGCCGCCGAGTGCAAGGATGACGACGCGGTTCGGGGGCGCGCGGAGGCCGGGGAAGCCGCGGCGAAGCCGGTCGGGGACATTCCTGCTGCTGTTTTGGTGGCGGACGCTGACGTGGCCGTGCCAGATGGCCACAGCCCGCCCGCGGACGAGAGTGCCACCTCCTGTGGCGAGAGTGTGGCTCGTTGCGAGGCTCACGGAGCGAAGCGTATCTGAACAGGAGGCGGGCAGGGTGGTGGCAGCCGTCCGTGTGGCCTGTCCGCTCTCTTCCGCGTGCGCGGCAGGCGGTCGTCCGTTGCAGAACTGTCAACCATGGAAGGTGGCGCTCTGGCAGGCTTGGGCGCGACTGCTGAGGCTAACGACGGCCAGATGGTGTACGTTGCCAACTCCATGCCATTTATGGCGAAGCTTGAGCTGGGCGCCCCTGCCGTCAAACAGCGACTCTGCGCCGCGCGGTCGAACCACGGCAAGCCCTTTTAAGACTTTTTGCGTTTCACGGATGGTTCCGCGGCGACCTTCTTCTCCTACTGCCGCGCTCTGTTGGCCATCAACGGAGTCGACGGCGCCGCGCGCCGCGGTGTCGTCGTGCAGCGCCTCGTCCTGACCGACTACAATCGCAACTGCGTGCGCACGCGTTTCGGCGACACTCATCTGCGGTGGGACATGGACGGCGAGACGTCATTCCCTAGGTTGGCGTTTGTGCCACTCGACGACGTTCAGAAAATGGAGCTCATCGAGCTCGACTTTTCATCGCTGCGTGCGCGCCACGGCCTCTTTGCTACACCCTCCAACAGCCCAAACACCGCTGAGGAGCGTGCGCTTCAGCGCTGGTTTGTGAATAACTTCTACGCGTGGACGTCTGCTAAGCTCAAGGAGCTTTGAGTGGCAGGGGGAGCTGGGCAGAGGTGGCGCGGGTCAAGCATTACAGGGAGGGGGAGGGAGGGGGAGGTACAGAGGGAGACGCAGACGCGGGTTGAGCATTATCATGGTGAGGTGGGGCTGGTTTTTCAGTGGGGAAGGAGGGTGGTGGCGCCGGCAGCAAGAGGGTGTGGCAAGGATGGAAGGGATTCCGACGTGAACAGGATACCATGTTTTTCTCAGTCATTAGTTGGCCCAACGCCGGCGCGTACGGCGGCCACCGCCGACACAGCCGCAGCTACCACGCACGCCTTCTCGGACAACCACGCGCGGCCTTCTCACCTCTTTCCCACCACCGAAATGCTATCAGAGCTCAGGCAGACATGCGCCCAGCCAGTCAGGGCCAGTCACCCTAATCCCCATTCCATCGGCACACTCGGAAACGGTCTCGGAAACGGTCCCTGCACCCGTGGCAGGCTGTTCAAAAGCAATTTTCCCTTTGCCCCCACGGGTTGCCCTTGCGTCCATGTCGGGCGACACCGCCTGCGGATTGGCGCGGCGCTGAAAGGGGCGACTGCGGGTTCGGCAGTGACCACCCCCCCCACTCCCTCCTGCGTCGACGACAGCGTCACAGCCAAGAAGGCTGGGGACGTGAATGGGAAGTGGGGGGGAAGTGTGCCAGCCCGGCAGAGGCCTTTGGCGTATGCCGAAGACAGAAAACAAAAGCTGGAAGCGGGTGTGCATCGAAGGCGGAAAGAGGTACGGACCTGATGCTGGAATTCAGCATCGTTCCCAGACTGAGATGTACTTTACTGGTCTGGCACATAAATGTGCCCTAAGCGCACCCTAAACTGTTGATACCGCCGCATTCCAGGGTTTGACGACTAGTAGTGTGCCAGTATGACCTGAAACAGCTGGCAGCAGACCTAAGGCACCGATTTCAGGCCGTCGTCCTCTGACTAAAGCGATGTAGACACCTGCTAAGCCCGTTCATGTGTGTATTTTTTGCCTCGACTGCACGAAGCGTCGACCCAGGCGCCTAGTTAGTCGCAAGACGCCGGAAACAACTCCAAAATCGGCTCTGGTCGCCTGTGTTGCCCCCCTCCCAAACGTGTGCTGCAGTGGCCTCTCCTGTCGGATGAGGCACCGAAGGCCGCTGCAGAGACGGACAGCGCCCTAGTGTTCCCTTGAGGGTCGTGGCACGGGGGGGCCTTTAGGCGTAAAACTTGTAACCACAGGGCGCGCCACCTCCAGAGCGTTTGAGCTCCCCCCTGTCGCCGTTGCGTGGCACCGACGCTTGATGCGTCCGTCAGTCGTTGTCCTGGACGGTCACCTGCTCTACTTTTGGCTCTGACCGCTCAGGTCACACCTCGAGGGAAATAATTTCGATGGCAAGACGATTTCATTGGCCAAGCGCATGTTCAGTCACTCATCTTGTGACCGCAGGTAAATTTTCAGGGTTCGAACAAGCAGGTCCCTCGTTGGGGTTTCGTTGGTGGCCAACAAGCCCGAACACTTTGACAAGTGGTTCGTCCGTTCGCCGCGTTGGCTCGCGTTTGGCCAGCGTTGGAGTCGCCAGCTTCTCCGATGATGGCGGAGCTCTCGCCATCGGACAGAGGACGACGTGCTGGGCCCGACATGGTGCCTGCTGACGTGGGCGGCGCCTTGGGCGCTGAGCTGTGGGCTGTTAAAGAGGGACCGTGCCATAGCACTTGGGCGTTTCCACACCCCGAATGGGGAAATCGGGTGCCATATGCCAAATCGGGACGCCGGATCTGGCACCTAAAACTGCTTCCAAAAGCGTACGGATAACATTGGGTACCGACTGTACATCGTCGGGAAAGTAGGGCGCATCCTAGACGTGTACTAAGACGCGTACTAGAGCAGTTTTCATGTACTACAGGCCCGATTTCCTTACTGGCACCAATTCGGAGGTGAAATGTAGCTGAGGCCCATGGGGGGGGGGCGAATGCACGTCATATGGCCGGGGGGGGGGTCCAGAACGTGGGCTACAAGTCCCCCGTGCTGTTCCCGGTGGGCTGTACCAGGTACATCGGGCCATATTTGTGGGTTTGTAGCCCCTGCTGCAGCAGGCCACAAGTGACGCGCCCACAAGGAAATCTGGTAAGTGTCGCATTACGCGTCCCAGCGCACGCCCCTTGGCTGGCCCGGAGGTCGTTGGTACGCCGGGTGACGCGAATGACGTGTCACGCCCCGGTTCGGACAGGTGGCGCTGTCGGTGCTGGGTGG
>Ga0209186_1000921_pt1 | contig 22632 bp, 31 predicted proteins | sample SidtaG_FD_187426 | JGI IMG/M metagenome (GOLD analysis project Ga0209186, IMG submission 187426) | Marine algal microbial communities from Sidmouth, United Kingdom - Sidmouth_Male2 metaG (SPAdes) (version 2) | ecosystem: Host-associated > Algae > Red algae > Unclassified | place: Sidmouth...
TTTGCGTGTGCGGAGTGACGTCATGCCGCCGACTCAGGCGGTCGCGCGGAAGCCGCTCACGCTCGTGCGCACGCTGCGCCGTGTCGCGCGGGAGGTAGTGCTTACTTTTCGGCAGCTGAAGGAGTTTTTCACGGAATAACATGATAACAGCTACCCAGTGATGCCTTCTCAGCCCGTCAACCGCACGTCTCAGGCGACCGGACTGAGCTGCAGAACGGTTATTCGCATTGAGAACGTCGACTACGCTGATATTGGACCCCTGTCGTGGAGGAGGGAGCGCCGTGCGCGCCAGCGTCGCATTCCAACAAAGGACCTATCGCGCGTGCGCGAGACTGCTTACGTCCAATACGCTGATAAATCTGTTCCCACATGCAGGCCTCACAGCGGACGGTGTGAATGGTCGTAGCTCCTGCCAGGAGGAGGAGGAAGGGAGCGATGAGTGAGAGTGATAGTGTTTCTTCTGGTAGCTATGCATTTACAGCAATGTTATTTGATTGAGCCAGTGGTATTTTCTTGTCAAGAGGGCTTGCCTGATGCCTGCGCTTCCTTTCTGATAAGTGGCGCTTCAGGCGTTCGAGATCTGCTGACTTAGTCACACGATAATCGCTTGAAGATCATCATCGAATTTGATTTCGACGCATGTAGCCCGTCAGTGTTGGGGTCTCGCCTGACTCGGATTCGATCTGATCTGACACGGTCCAGATCCGGTGGTATCAGAGCAACAAGATCCGTCCCTCCGGAGTTGCGCATAGCAAAGCGGTCGATGAAGTGCGCCCCCTGACCCCATTTTCGGTGGGCTCACGCGGAATTCGCCCTCGAAGCTCTATACGAACTTTGAAGCCAGCAGGCCGAAGCATGCCAACGATACGCCCGAAAACACCAGGTGTCTTATAGAATGGGATCGACTTTAGTGCCCCGCTATTTACAAACATCCTCTACGGTACAATGGCACCCTCCCACATGGCCTCATGTCGCTCATGCGCATCGCTCGGGCAAAGCAGTTGCCGTAGCTGATGCGCACAGCGCGGAAGGACGCTGGGTTAATCGCTGAGGGGGAGCGGTATAAGCCGAGCACCCCGCTGGTGTAGGTGTAAGCGGAGGCCACGGCATTGTTGACAGCCAGCTGATCGTGCGTATCGTGCCAAAACGACATGGCTGGGTGGGTGGGTGCAGCAGGGGAGGCGAACAGCGTGAGTGGGTGGGCGAGGAGGGTTTGGGGACCAGTGTAGGTGGGTGCCAAGCGCGATGGTCAAGGCGCTCTTCACAAGGGCCGGCAAACGCGCGCCCCGTGCGTACTTCGTGCGAAACAACCATTGACGGGTGAGACAATTGAAGATGGCCGATGTACTTTCAATGATCCGGGGATGTGTGGCTCGATCGGCTAGTCCACGAAACAGCACCCTTGTGTGACGTCACAAACTCTAGCGCAGAGTTGCTTGGAATGAACCTCAGTCGCGCTTCGTGTGACGCCACATTCATGTGACGGCGCTGGGAAGTGAGCATGCTGCGCGCAGACACGAAGGACGCTTTCCAAGTGACATTATAAATGCATATCCAAGTCCAAATCAATTCGAATGGTTCTCTTGAGCGACAATCGGATTGATGCGGGTGTACCCAGTCGGATCCAAGCGTGCGCCGTGCTTGCGGAGTGGAGGAAGCGGCGCAGGAGGGAGAAGGAGGACGACGCGCTGGCGGATCAAAGGAATGTGCGACAAGGAGCGCGCGAGTGGTGGCTGATATGAGACGGGGGGGGCGAAATTTTGTGGAGCTCCTTGATCCGGGAATCGCTTTCTACTAGACTGGCGAGCGACCCGGTGCACCCCAGGGCCGTGAGGGTCTCGCATCTCGTGCACCGCACCACTATCATGATATAATGTCGGCGGCTATGAACCATCGCGAGTCACACGTGCTGGAACAAGAAGGAATGGCATCCAGAACGCTGCGGCTGGCCAGGGCGGGCGTGGAATGCGTGGGGGGGGGGCATGAGCCGGGATGACCTCCAAGAGCGGGGTTGGCCGCTACGAGCAGGGTGCTGGGACCCGTTGGTGTGCCTGGTACGGGTGGCTGGGACCAACGGATGCTGGCGCTGCTTGTGTCTCGTCGCGAAGCGTCACTGTTGAATTGGAAGTGACTGATACCCTTGGACTTATTGTGCCATCCACACATAATTGCGCAGCCAGTGACAGCCGTTTCGAAATGCAATGCGAGACTTTGGCGGCCGCCTCATGTGATCACATGAAGCACCCTATGCGAACCTCTTGCGTAGATTGCTTCATGCGGCGTACAACGTGGCGCCTTGTAGCCCTTTGTTTCGCTTTTCGACCAATAGAATCGCGGTACGTTTTGCATTCCGTCGCACGAAGCGCGACTGAGGCCTGTTCTTAGTTGCAATTTCATGTGATGTGACGAGCGCTGCGGGACATTCGATTCGCTGACCTCTGTGACAGTGTGATCACTGTGACAAACGTACGCGGACGAGCCTCATACGTCCGTCACAATGATCACAATGCAAGTCCACTGCTGCGAAAATGAAGGACAAGAAGAAGTACGTCCTGACATCGACTGCCAGTCGATCAACTGTTGTTTCGACGTGGGAGCGTCGCCCAACGTGCGGTCTGCAGCCGCCACGGCGGACGCAACACGCAACCCAACGACAAGTTGGTCCCCCAGGGCAAGGACCAGGTAGCAAAGCTTCCAATTTTGGCGAGAACAGAGACACACAATTCTGGAAGAAGTCACTAGTCACCTGTGCGCATTTTCACACATACTGTAAACAGTGCTCTGTCCTCCTCAACATCGATAAAAACGCTGCAGTACATTTTGCCGTGTGCCCCTCACTGCCATAGCATCCAGAAATTGGTGGAATGATGCACCACCGACGCCTCCGTCGCTGAGGGAAATGTGCATTTTCCATGTCTTGCCGCGTCGCCGCCTTCCTCCGCGAGCTCAATGATGGTCACGAGTTCCGGTCTCGGCATGCGCTCCTGTCTCGTGTCGGTCACAAAGGAAGCACTCGCTGCCTGTGCAGAATAGCACTGTACCCAGCCGAAGTGGGAGTGAGCTGGACAGTGTCCACACCCAGGCCAGAGCGCCACTCCCCACGAGCTGGAAACCTGCGCAGTGCCAGCTGCTTCACCAATTCTACACCATTTCTGGGCTTCTTGTGAAAAACAGTAGGGGTTCTACGAAGGCATTCGTACACGCTCTTGGAGGACACTGTAATCGCTTACATATATGATCCCTCTGGACTACAGCGATCGTGAGCCATTGAATCCTGAAGCGTGGATAAGCTTGATTGGGCGTACAAGTGGGATCATCCAATAATATGGCCTAGAGGGTGACCATCAAACCGATCAGGGCCATGAATTTCATGCAACGTGGCTGCCTGAGCTTTGAGAACGCGAATGGATCCCCACTAGAAGCTTCGCTAACAATGACCTGAGGTGCCTCTCTAGCCCAGCTTGGCGCCAGCTGTGCGCCAGAGTGTGCCTACACGATCTTCACCGGCACCAGCAATTCGTACGGCCACACAGCACATGGTCGTGTCGGTAGACGCGTCCACGTCCCACGTGAGCAGCCGCAGGCCCGCGCGCTCCCGGATTCCGCCAGGTCCTAAGACTCCCTGCGCCCCTGACTCTGACAGATCTGCCAGCCAGACCTTCAAAATTCCCTGCGTCAGAGCATCAGGGGATGTCGATTGCGAGCACTGATCACCTTAGCACCCTAGGTGGGCCCCATCGGGACGGACGCGGAGGGGCTTCTCCCGCATTAGATGGGGTTGTTGCTGCCGCGGTTTCATGCTTCCGCGGCACTGGCCGGGCAGCACGACGTACCCGACGGGCCTCGGCCCGTAGGGCTTCTTCATCCCGTTGCTCCTGGTGGCGTCTACGACAGACCTCTCCCTTTCTGCTGGGCATATTGCACCTGCAGATTCATAAACATGGGCGTGGAATACCGCAAGCGATTTTATGAGTGTTCGCCGATCGTAAGATAATTACGAGCACGTCGTTGCAATGAAGACTGTTAATTGGATCATCGAAGGCGCGAATGATGCCCGAGCAACGGGGGGGCATGGTGTGAATTCACCCAAAAAGCAATTGCAGACACCTCGCCGCCGCGCGCCCACCCTCGCTCCGTCGTCCAGTTGCGGGGGTCCCGTGACCGCGCGGTGCCGCCCGCCACTTCGAACTGAGACGCTTCGCGCTGCCCGTGCGGATCTCCCTGCACAAGGGCTGGAACCAACCATCACCTATAATCCCCACTGGCTTCACTGGATCTCTTGCTGTGGCTATTCGTTGCAGGTGCTGTCTCGCGTCGTTTCCACCACACCTTGCCCCCCCCGATTCTCTGGGCGTCCCATCCTCCCCTCCCACCCCCATCCGACCCAAACTGCGTCAGAATTTTGTGGCATCATCCCCATGTCGGCGGCGGGTGATCGCGTCACGGTGCTGCCGACGGCGTCCGCGGCATCCTCCGTTGTGCGGCGTGTTTCTGCGCCTGCGGCGGCTGCTAGTGAGCGGTTGGTGCCGGGCACGAGCCCCGACGGCAATGATTGCGACTCGTCGGGCGGAACCATAGAAGCAAAATATAGTTCCAACAACTTTGTCGGTCATGTGCGTCTAGGCATCGTCAAGTGGTGGAGCCAAACTGATTTCTCCCGAGCCCAACGTCATCAGAAGCGGGGCAAGACCAAGTGCCTTCAGGCGGCCGCCGTAGCGAAATCTCTACTATCCAACGACGCGTAGGTGAAACGGCTGCGGGTTTCCGGAAAGCCAGTGGACGAGGGCGTGCTCTCGCGAGTCATCGGGATGGCCGTTACGTTTTTGAACGAGGCGAATGCGATCAAGTTGGAGAATACCGGCGGGGCGGAAGATCGTGTCGCACAACTGACGGAAGAGTTTGATGACCGCAAGCGCAAGGCCTGGCGTATCTCGTTGGCCGAAGCACGAGAGATCCTGGAGTTGGCGTCCGACACTCAACCTCTCGTTGGCGGCGTGCGACGCTCCGCACCTCCCTTTGGTGGGTCGCCGCCGGACGACGCTCCGCCGGCGGCACCATCGGGGACGGTCCCAGATATGGCCATCCCGAGACTGGGATCTGCCGCCTCCAGGAGCGAAGCGCTGTCGCCAACGGATTCCCCAACGGCTGCACGCCTGCAGCCCGATTAAGAGGAAGCAAGCTCGGTCGGGTCTGCTGCCCGCGAGGATGCCGGTGGCCCTATTGGGGGAGGTCGGGCGGGCGGGGGGATTGTGGCCGCGGAGCCGTCACCCGTGGTCAATCTGGTGGGGATGAATGAGTATGGGGGCCGTGGGAGGTCTTCGGATGAGTCCTGTTCGCCACTGGCGGCTATTTGGGCTCCAACTGGTGTTACCGCACGTGCGCCCATATCTCATTTGTTTTCGAGCGCTGGAGGGGCGAGCGGGCGGTCTGAGAGGGCTGCCCAGGCGGATGCGGCGATAAATGCAGCGTCTCCCGGTGGCGGCGACGTGATGCGATGTCTTCCGGTTTCTTTGGCTGATAGCTCCCGCCGGTTTGACGAGAAGCAGCGGACAAAGCGGCTTGCTGCCGCTGCGGCTGAGCGGACGCGCCGGATTGAGGTGCTGGCTGCCTTCGTGGAGAAGCAGCCAGACAATCCTGCATTTCAAGATATGGTTCTGAGAGCCATGGAGCCTGCTTCTGGGGCGCAGTAGCGTTGCAAGTGTTCATTTATTTGTACAATCTCTTCCAGGAAATGATATCTACGGCTTCTCTGTTGTTCATACATTCGCTCTGTACGACCCATTCTGCCTCATAAATGCACACACGCGCTCCAGTACCTCTCTGCGGCGCTCACGTGCACAGACCTCCGGCTGCATCACCCACGCGGGGGACTTGTCCGAAAGAGCTTCCTCAGGGAAGGCGTCTCCTTCTTTGACACAGAAGTTATGTGGCACGCAGCAGGCTAAGACCCATCCAATTGCAAAGGAGAACTGCTTGTCCGTCGCCAAAGCGACTCTCAGCTCTTTCAGGCTGCTCCAGCGGCCCTTGAGTATACAAATCGTATGCTCCGACTTGACCCGCAGACGATCTAGTTGGTAGCTGAAGTTGCGCTCCGCCGGAGAGGTACAATTTGGTTCTTTGAAAGGACCGATAACGCGGCTCGTGTACAGCATGCCCTTGTCGCCCAAATAATACTCAGCCGAGCTGAAGTGGAAAGCTGGGTTCTGGGACCAATCCGCCGTGCTCTGTACAAACGTATCCGGGGCGGCGCCTGTACACCCCAGCGTGACGTTAATGACATTGTAGTTCTAGTCACACGTGATGATGCCATTTTGGCTGTACCTCGACTTTCGGTCGAGGTACGACCAAGGGTGAAGAAAAGGTTGGTAGGCTAGCGGAAAAGTTGTACCGTCAGTAGCCGTGATGCGTCCTTTAAACCCGTATCCGTCTGCGGCTAAACGCGACGACGCCGCCTGACACGACCTGCTTTTCCACTTGATGTGCTGGGGAGCAATCATAGACAGCGTATTCACGACGCGTCGAGCAGACTTGATAACGTCACCGGTCGAAACGCCGAATAGCTCTGCCACAGCGTCCACCGAACATGCGTTTCCATAATGACCAAGCCGGTACAACGTGATGGCGAGTTGCAGGTGGAGAGCCAGCTGGGCCCTCCTCCCACGCCGCCGACGAAATACAGGACGCGCGTGAGCCCATAGGCCGCCGCGGAGTTTTGAGAATGTTGAGCGGCTTACTCGAAACTACGTCCGAAAGCGTTTCTCGGAGGCATGATCCCGAACAGCGTGAAACCAGGCCACCGACTTGAACGTGACGCCCCGGTTGTGCTGCAGGTACTTCTGTGCTTGCGTCTTGCGAAGGGCCGCCCAAGGCAAAGCCCAGAACAAGTGGACGCACATCTAGCCCAGCTGCTTTTCATTTGATAGAACATCACCCACGTCCACGAGGCCTATGTCCATGGCAGCAAGTATGATGGATAGAAAAAGGAGGCGTTTACGAAGCGAAGACAAAACTACCTTGCGCTTCCGGGGACCCTACACGGCGTTGTACGAAGGGGGGCAGGGGAGGAAAAAACAGGGAGGAGGGAAAAGAGGTGGAGCTGGGGCCGATGTGTCCAGATCGGGCGGCGCGAACCCACGGTTCCGTCATGTCATGAAGCTGTTGATCGCCTGTGTCCCCAGAAAGTGTGAGTACCGAGGGTTCCAGAAACGAGTGACTCTCGCGCGGCGTGAGTCGCAGACAATGGTTCTACCATTAAAATCGAAGTGCATTCGCGAGGAGGAGTGTTCGCAGAATCGCTAGTGATGTCCAGAATCATCAATGGTTTCTTGCGATCGTGAAACAGCGTAGTGTGTCCGAGACCCAGGGGGTCTTGTGTGTGGTGGGAAGAGACAGTCTCGCAGTGAGGCCCTGTCTAAACTACGCACGCTTGTGAACGTGATTGACGTCGAAATGCGATATAAGGCTGTGTGTTTACGGCGCGTGCACGTACGTGGACGTGAATGGGTCCGAATATGGATTTAAGCTCGCCAAGCACGCGTGATTCGACCACGGCTCTATTTACGGTCCAACAATACTGTCGTGATTAGATTTCTTGGAACGCGGCATCTGGAGTGGGCAGACCGCATCTCACAGCGATCGCAAGGAAGTTTCGGGCACAGCGCGCCTGCTACCTTGCCGTAAGCACACAAGCAGGCCCGGCCGGACAGGGTCCGCCTAGTAGTCAGTGATTATCCCTCGCATGAATTACCAGCATCATTATCCGCCTGATTGATTCAGCTCGCGTGATATCTCCGACTAGTAGATACGCCGCCGCCCTACGGCCCTCGATCCGTGAGGCGCCCCGGCAACCTTCTCACGGAAATTCAAGCGCCTCACTGCAGTCACGTGGCCGCACGACACGATCCGAAGAGTGCTCTCGTCCAACCATGCGTTTTAAAGAATCTCGCACACGTGGACGTGCTCGGAAAAGAAATAGCTTGCTGGGCGGCCCTGGATCTGGCACGCATGATTGGACGAGACACTCTTCGGATCGTTTCGTGCGGCCACGTGACTGCAATGAGGTGGATCCTGCTCGGCGGGGCCCGCTTGTGTGGTTGTGGCAACGTAGCAGGCGCGCTCCGTCCGAAACTTCCTTGCGATCGCTATGAGATGCGATCTGCCCACTCCAGATGCCGCGTTTCAAGCAATCTAATTCCGTGGCCTTTAGGACAGGGTGCTCTGAAAGCGTAGTGATGCAGACCTATACTTATATCACAGGACTTTCTCTCCGTTTCAGAGGTGGCAGGCTGCATTCGTGTCCTCAGGGATCTGAGGGCGTGTCAGCGTTGGAAGAGTCGCGATGATGCGAAAAGCGGATAGAGTTACGTGGCTGAGAAGGACTGTCCTGCCACAAGGGTCACAGGGCCCGGACGGCGCCTGTCCCCCTGCCCCCCCCCACCGCCCCGAGCTGCGCGCGGCGACCGCGCGCAGCGACGTTCGGGGTTCGACGCGCCCGCGATGACCCGTGGGTGATCGTGCCTGCGCGCCGGCTTCTGTTGCGGCGGCTCGTCGGCGATTTCTGACGCCATCTAGCGGTGCGGCCAGAGGCGCCCCGTCGCGCGGTAGTCGGTCCCACCCGCCCGCCCGTGTGCCGTTTCGGCCAGCCCGCCCACCGTGCGCAGGTGCGCTGCGCGGCGGAGTGACGGCCCCTCCCGTGGGCGTCGCGCGACGCCGGCGGGTCGCCGCCGCTGCTGTGGCGGCGGCGGCACCCCTTTATCCGCGCTACGCCCCCCCGCGACGGCGACGTGGCTATACGTGCCCTCGTGCGCGCTCGCGGCTATGGAGCCGGCCGGCGTGCCCTGTGTCGATGCGTCGCCGAGCGCGCCACCGCCTTGAGGGACACGGTATTGCAGGCACGTGTCTGGACTCACGAGAGTTGTGTTGGACCGTCAAGACAGCCGTGGTCGAATCACGCGTGCTTGGTGGACTTAAATCCATATTCGGACCCAATCACTTGTACGTGCACGCGCCGTAGAGACACAGCTTCATTGGTTCACAAGCGTGCGTGCACGCTGAGAGCCTTTCGTCAAGACTGCGCCTCCCTGCTGGTCTGCTGAGACGTCCTGCGGTTGGGTGCGGTGCCGACAGTGCGCTGAAGGAATTTTCTTTTTTCAGGCCCACTTTACACCGCGCGTTCACGGCGTGCTCAGACATGTGCTAGCCAATGGCAGTGCGTCGTTCCAATCACGTTCCAATCGCTTTGACCATTTTAGGCCGTATTCGTGAAAGCATGGGATCCCGCGCACGAAGGAATGATGAATCAAAACAAGCTGATTTGGCCTTTATCGGCCGAGCACGTTGACATGCGTGATAATTTTGTATATCTCGAACACGTGAACGTGCTTGTAGTGGAAAACCCGTTTGGGCCGCCGACGACCCCGCACGAAGGATTGGACATGGTATGCCGTCAAGACAACCGATGTCGAATCACGTGTGTGCGCAGGACTTACGATGTGAAGCGGGCACAGACACGTGCACGTGCTCCCGCCGTGTAGAGTAGGCCTCAGGCTGTGTCTTTTCGGCGCGTGCCCGTGCACGTGATTGGGTCCGAATATGGATAAAAGTCCGTCGCGCACGCGTGATTTGACCACCTCTGTCGTGACGGTCCACCAAAACTGACGTGATTAGATTGTTTGAAACGCAGCAACTGGAGTGGGCAGATCGCATCTCCCATCTATTGCGAGGAAACTTTCGGACACAGCACGCCTGCTACGTTGCTGCAAAGATACGCGGAGGAGCGGGCCCCACCGGACACGATCCACCGCATTTCTGTCATGTGGCCACTTGAGGTGCGTAGCTCCAGGCAGGACGGACCGCTCCAGCGCTGCTCTTAAAAGAGTGATGGGCCTCGCCCGACACGATCCGTCACGGTGCTGTCAGCAGCCCACCGTGGCAAACCCAGCCGCGACACGATGCAATATGTCACAATCCTATTGGGTCTTACGGAACCTGCAGGCACACGGACTGCCATGCGGACGTCGCGGCCCGCAACAAGTTCCGGAGAGATCTCGTCCAATCATGCGCGCCGGATCAAGGGCATCTCATCGAGATCGTTCGTTTCCGAGCACCTTCACGTGTGCGAGAGTTTTAGAAATTCTCGCACACGTGAACGTGCTCGGCCCGGATCGGTCCGAATCGGGAAAGTGGCCTGTTTCGGACGGTAAGTCCGCTCGTGCGCGAGTCACCTGGTCACTCCAATACCGTCAGAATTGGTCGACGTGATTGGAGAGTGATTGGGGCGTGATTGGAACGTCTCGTTCCCATTGGCTAGAACGGACTTGTGAACGCCGTGCACGCGCCGTCAAGACAGAGCTTCACCCCCGGTCCGAGACACCCTCTGAGTTTGTGGTGCCGAGTTTGTGGCGCACATGCCCAAATCTGATTGGGCCGTTCATTCACCCGACCGCGCCACAAACTTGGAGTGGGACGCGCCGGGCTATACCCCAAAGTCATGTGGCGCCACATCACCTGGTCTGCTCCAGGGCACAATCGACGAGCATTATATGTCAATGCCGACTTTTCAACGAAGAAATACGTGGGAGAGGACATTTATCGGGCGCCACGACGCGGCTCTGTATGAAGTTTGTGCGCGATAGCGCGGGTGCTTCCAGTCTGGTACGGCTATGCCGCCCCGTGTCTGCGACAACCCCCGCCCGCGCTGCGTGCAGTGCCGCTGGCTGCCTCCTTTTTTGGCGCGGATCCAACGGTACGGTTTTTGAACAGCAGGGCAGCACAAGGGGGGGGGGGGGGGGGGGGGGGGGGGCAGATGAGGGAAAACTTAGAAGAGTTCAAGCAATGGGACGGTCGTGGAAGGAACGACCACGACTATGTGGTGATCCGCCGCTGAGCCTGACGGCGGGGCCTGACCTGGGTGGGGCGCGGTCCTCTGGGCGCGCTTTTTCCGCCCGCCTCTCCCGGTGTGGCAATTTACTCTTTCCTTTTACAAAGAATATGAAGCGGCATGTAAGCGGATTTAAAAAAACTCAGATGTGGCGGTCCCGGAATGCCTGTGCCGTGTGGCGTCGAGTTTGTGGCGCCACAAACTCGGCGCCACAAACTCAAGCGTGTCTCGGACCGGGGGTCAGATAGAAGGCGCTGGACTTTTGACCGCTTTGCCCAGAAACGCGCGGGTGAACGCGCGCTCACAAGTGCTGCTCCTGTGCGCACGCAGTGCTACACCTCTGCGCAGGCAGTGCTACACCTCTGCGCACGCAGTGATACACCTCTGCGCACGCAGTGCTATACATCTGCGCCCGCAGAGGTGTAGCACGCAGGGCTGTAGCAAAGCGCACTTGCAAATACCATGTTCTGGTACTCGGGCGGGCGCGTCAGCATCTCTAGCCTCCAACATATTTTGGGGATGGCTCTCAATACGCGCAGCGCAGAGGGTCCCGCACACGGATAGTCCAAAGGGAGCCTTCGAACGGGTTCTCCGCAGGGAGACGATCGAGCGGGCCATTCAAAACGGGGCCTTCAAACAGGGCTTGCAAGGGCGGGCGTTCAGGTGAGCCAGCGCGTGTGGGTCTTGCTGCATGATAAAAAAGGTGTGCTTCATTTATTTGCCGCTGTGAGAGAAGAGGTCGCTCTCTCCTCTCCGCACCACCGTCCCAGAGAACCCCCACATGGTCTCGAAGCAGCACGCGCCTTCCCTCTTTGGCGTGTGTTCGAGCCGATACACACTCGTCACAACCCCTGTAGTGCATTTGACTCGCGACCCTTGTTTATTCAACAAGCAAGCATGTGCTACATTCAGATGGTCTTGTTCAATTGCTGTCATCCGGAGAAGACGCGTACCATGTGCGAAGATGCCGCGCAAAGGGCAAACAACAACCCAGCCATCGTTTGGTGCACAAAAGTCTCTTCCCATCCGCCGGCGGGTGTGCTGAGCCGTGCATCGAACAATGTTACCAATTGCTCCAAGTGCTAGCGGAGCTCAAAGCCTCAAGACTGTGGACCCTGGGCGTGGCCTGGTGCCGCGCGGCGTTGGACTACACCAGTGCGTCAAGTGCGTGGATGCTTGTGTGATCTCTTGTTTTCATTTCTTCGTCTTTCGTGTGTCCAATCGCCCTGTGTGCCACTGTGAGCCCTCTGCTGTGGGGTGGCTGCACTGGCGCACTTTCTTGTTGCTCTTTCTGTGTACTTCGAACAATTGAACATGTGGGAAGCACCATGACAATCTCTGGAACGTCCTGCAGCCGCTGTTCCACCAGCCCCCACGCCACTGTTACCCCCGCTGACGCCCCGTCAGCTTTAGACCCGCTCGCAAAAGCGGTCGGCGACCGGATGCCACCCCACCACACCCCAGCGCGAGGACCCTCCCGACCGGGCGGCGCCGCCCTGCCGTCACTGCTCATCCGTGCCGCCTGTGGTCGACTCCCCGCCTGCGGACGTCGTTTGCGCGTAGCCCGCCTCAGCAGTCCTCGGAGAGAACGTGGCTGTCCTATTTGGTGCCACCATAGGCTCTTTAGGTAAAAGAGAAACGAGACGGCGCCTATAGGCGCACACAACTGAGCCGACGAGCTTGGGCCAACACCCACGTCCAACGCAAGCGCCAGGGCGCCCACGCAGTACTTAACAGATCGCAGAGCGCAGCGAACAGCCTTCGACCGTGTGCTAAGGGAGGACAAGGAAAACCAGAACCGACAAAAGGGTTACCAATGGGGTGCACCCCCGTCCGCAGCGGTCGCTCCGCTCGCGGTCACACAGGCAGCAATTGGGTCACCGTCGTCTTTCTCTCCCGGCCAGGCTAGCTTTGGTCCGGACACTACAGTGCCCTCAGGAAGAGGCGCCCGTCCCACTCGGCCCCTCCCTGCGCACACACGCACAGCCCGCGCGTGTCTCTCGTCTGCCCGCGTGCCCACGACCGTCAGCTCGGCGTCGCTGCGGTGGGGCTCCCGCCCGCCAAAGCCCTCCAATGCAAGCACGTCAGCGTCGTCTGTTGTGGCGCCGCGTGGGCCCCACACACGCTGTCCGACACCAGCGGTTGTCGGTCATGTCGGCAGGCTCCCCAGGGGAGGTCCTCCTCCGCCCCCATCCAGGTGAGTCAGGGGGGTCGGCCACGTCCGCGAAGCGTCACGTCTCGTCGACGCTCGTGCAGCAGCCAACGGGAGGCGCACCCACAGGGAGCCCTCCTTGATCTCCCAATTCAACACTGCTCCACGGGCGCGACCTGCACGGCGTTCTTGTCGTCCATCCCCATGCCCGCCACGCACTTGAGGAAACCAACCGTCCCAAGCGGCTTGGTCAGCGCGTCGGCCGTCTGCGCCGCCGTAGCCACGTACGCCACCTCGAGGGTGCCGTAGACGACGCGCTCACGCACAAAGTGGTGACAGATGTCAATGTGCTTGGTTCTAGCGCTGCTCACAGTGTTGAGAGCCATGGCCAGCGCCGACTGATTGTCCCAGCGGATGGTCACCGGAAGCATGCGCCCCGTCAGGAATCCGCACAGCCGGCGCAGCCATACCGCCTTCTTTGCCGCCACAGCCGACGCGATGTACTCCGCTTCTGTCGTGGAGGCCGCAACTGTAGGCTGCACCTTGCTGCCCCAAACAACGCCCCCCCCACTGTAGATAAAAAAAAGGACCGAGGTCGACCGCCGAGTGTCCACGTCGGCCGCAAAGTCCGCGTCGCAATAGCTCTGCAGCTTGCCGTCCGTCTGGTAGCAGATGCCCAGGGAGCTCTTCCTCTCCATGTAACAGAGGACCACGCGCGCCGCGGAGAGGTGGTCCACGGTCGGTTCCGACACATATCGCGTCAGCCGGCCGACCGCGTACGCCATTTCCGGCTTGGTTTCCGTGCACAGGTACAGAAGTGCGCCGAAGAGCTCTTGGTACACCTTGACTAGCTCCACCGTGAGCAGCGTCCCTGCCTTCTGCAGCTTGATACCAACGCCCACGGGCAGGCACACAGGGTGGGCGTCCGCCATACCGTACCTCTTCATCAGGGTCAGAACGTATTGACGGTGATGCGCGCGCAGCACCTTGGCCGCCTCGTCGCGTTCGATGTGTAGCCGCAGGAAGTACGCGAGGGATACAAGCTCACGGGCCTTGAATGCCTCGCTGATCACACGCAGGCCGCCCTTGGCCGCACGCGCGGATCGTCCCGCGACAAGAAGATCTTCCACATACACGAGGATAAGGCATAACGCCGCTCCCGCCTTCCAGACGAAAAGGCACGGGTCCTCGTCGTACGCCGTGAATCCGGAGCGTCCCAGCGTCTCCCTGAGCTTGTGGCACCACGCTCGTGCGGCCTTTTTCAGGCCGCAGATCGCCTTCTTCAGCTTGCACACATTCCCACGTGCCCCCCGCGCGTAGCAACGGGGTTGCGGAATGTAGATCTCCGTCTCAACGTCCCCGTTGAGGATTACCGTGGCCACGTCCATCTGTTCCATTTCCAGGCCGCGGCCAGAACAGAACTCCAGGAAGACCCTCAGGGTTGAGTACCGCGTAACCGGTGCCCAGACCTCTAAGTAGTCATCCATGTACATTTGGGTATTCTCCCGGACGAAGTACAAGCCTTTGTGCTTGGTCACCTCGCCGTCCGCCACGTGCTTGCGCTCGCAGAGCATCACCGTCTGGGTGACCTTCTTCCTGCGAAGGAGGTCGACCAGCTCCTACGTCCCGTTCCTGCAGAACGCGTCCACCTTCGCTCGGATGGCCGCGTCGAGCAGATCTCAGTCCGGTGCCAACTTGGCCTGGTACATGCGCATCTTGTCCGGGTTGCCGCGCCCCTTCGCGGCCAACGCCCAATCCGTGACGGCCACGCCGCTGGATTGAGAACGGGCGCGCAGCCGTTCAAATCTTGGAGCCGGTTCCGTGTTGGCCACCGCATCCGCGGTGTCGCCCGACCCTCGCGCCGGTTCCGTGTCGGCCACCGCATCCTCTGTGTCTCTGGCCTCGTTCTAGCTGCCGCGGCCACTGTCTGCTACCGATCCGTCCGTTTCCTCTGCGGGCGCCAGGGACGCATCGTCCGCGTGAGTCACCCGTTGCGTCAGGCGACGCGCGGCCGCGACCGCGTCCTGCATGGGCGCGGGCGCCGGGGAGCTGCCGGCGACACGATGGGGATCACGAAGAGCACTGCTGCCCCATGAGCCAATAGTACCCCGCACAGTCTCTTCAAACTTGACGTCACGTCGAACTAGGACCGTGTCATTGATGAGCGCGCGGTAGCCATCGGTCCCCACGTCTTATCCGGGGAAGGTGAAAAGGATGGCGCGTGGATCGAGGCTCCGCCGCAGCTCAGGCGGCAGGTACGCCAAGCCTCTGCACCCAAGAACCCGCATGTCCGACAGGTCGGGGACCGACCCGTGGAATAGTTAGAAAGGAGTCTTGACTTGACCAGATTGGGGAATGCGGTAGTCCGTGACTGTCGCCGTCACGGCCGCCTCCGCCCAGGACTTAAAGTCGAGGCCGGCATCCGTCAGTAGCGCAGTTATGCGCTCTTGGACGGGGCGGTTGTACCGCTCAGCGACACCGTGTTGCTGGTGCAAGTATGGCGCCGACCGCTGGCGCTCAATGCCCTTGGCCGCCACACAGTAGTCGTTCTCCTGCCCGGTGTACTCCTTGTCGTCGTCCGTCCAAATGATTCCCACCTTCTGCTCCGTCTTTGTATCCGAGGCGTTGAAGACGTGCATGAGCGCCGTCTTGGCGTGCCTCTTTTCCTTGATGAGCACCACCGCCTTGTACCGGCTGTACCCGCCGATGACGTTGACGACGTACCGGTAGCCCTCGGGAGTTGGCACGGCCATGGGCCCCGCAGTATCCGAGTGCAGACTGGCAGCGCGCGGGTCGGCAGAACGGTGGAGGCTGAGTACGGCGCCCGCACCATATTCCCAGCGATTCACGGAAACCAAGGCTCGCCCCGAATCTCCTCCAGGGAAGAGCGGGAAAGTTGCATTCCGTCCACAGCGCCAAGGGTGCGCAGAAGCGAGTCAACCCCCGCGTGGGAGAACCGCTGGTGCCGGACGTATGCGCCCACTGGCGCTGCGGCTGCCTTCTTGGCCGTCCCAACCACGGGGTCCTTCACCGTTCCGACCGCCGCTGCAGCATAGCCGTCGCCTTTGAGGCCCGTCTTGAGCGCGTAGGCGCCCCCGCTGGCATACCCGGTCATCAGCATCTTGCCCGCAGCGTTCTGAGCAAGCACGCTGTCGGTCTTGAACACGGTGCGAAAGCCACGGCGTGCCGCGGTCTTGACAGAGAAGAGGAACATCGCCATGCCTGGCCGCACGAGCACGTCTTGGAGCGTCAGCGGCGTTGCCCCACGGGGCCCTTGGACGCTTAGCACGGAAGTGCCGCGGGAAACGGCTCGCTTGACCGTCCCATCCGCGATGGTCAACGACACCGGGTACGTCGCGCGCACGTCGGTGAGGATGTTGGCGTCGCCGCACCTGTGGTGCGATGCGCCGCTGTCGACAATCCAAGCGCCCGCTGTGCACCCGCGGTTCACACGCGGCGGGGGGGGCGACGCCGTCATGGCAAGACCCGCGTTGCCAAGCTTCCCCTCAGCGGCCTCCCTGGGTTGCCGGGGCTGGTACTTGTTGCGGCAGACACACTTCAGGTGCGCCTTCTCTGGCCACTTATATCACGTGTGGATCTTGAATCGATCCTTCCGTTCCTCCGCGCTCATCTCGACGCGCGTACGGGACGTCGTCTGTGCCGCGGGCGTTCCTGCGGCAAGCGCCACGCCTTCCGATTCTTTAGCCTCGCTGCTGTTACGTTTTCCTTTGGCTCGCTTGAGGGCAAAGCCGTCGCTCGCCGTCTGCCGGTGCTCGAGCGCCTCGAGGAGCGTCAGATGCCGATTGTTCTGCATGACCTCCGCGGTCAGCTCAAAACGTGGAGTACGGCCTAACAGCAGCACCGACAGGAGGTGGTGATCGTCGATCTCGATCCCCTTCTCGCTCAGATGCCCCAAGAGCTCCCAGCCCAGGTTGAAGTGGCGCACCAGGGACTCTCCTCCCTCCATCGAGATCGTGTTGACCTGTCGGCGGAGCTTGATCGCCCGAGCCGACCGCTTCGGCTTTAACTCCGCCGCCAGCGCCGCCCACAAGTGCCGCGAGCTCGTGTAGCGCCGGAGCTTCGCCCCGTGGTGCGCATTGACGCTCATCATGATGGCGACGCTCGCCTTCTTCCCGCGTGAGCGCTGCGCGGCTGCCGCCGTCGCGACGATCCGGTCCGACGCCAAATCATCCTGCGCTCGCGCCATTGCACGGGCTTCATCCGCTGCCTGCGCCATCTTGGCGTCCCTGCTGCTGCCAGCGGCCGCTGTCTTCTCGACAGCAACCACATCTTTCTTGGCGTCGCCACTAGCGTCGGCTCGGGCTCCGCGGAGTTCTCGGCCACAACCAGCCCCCAGAGGTCGTGGTAGCGCAGAGCGTACTCCACCTCGTGCGACCAGGACAGGTAGTTAGACACGTCCAACTAGGGGGTGACGCGGGGAGCGACATCCCAGCGGTCCCCCGTCGAGCTTGCTTACCTGTCCTTAGCCGTCGCCGCTGCGACGGGCCTCGCGCCGGTCCTCACGAATCCTGTCAAGCGTGATCCGGTTGGGTCAGCCCGTCCGATTCAGGTCACGCCGTCGCCGAGCCGGTCGCACCGGGATCACCCGGCGCCGTCATGCTCGCGCCGGTCGCTGCTCGCTCCTCCGCCGGCGTCGACTCGGGCACGATCCACAAACGCTCGGGGAGGCCCTCAAGATATGTCTCCGCCTCCTCCACTGCTAGCACCGTACACCGCGGGTGGCCCGTCTCCTCCGGCCGCTGCAACAGCCAAGTCGAGAGCACTGCCAAACCAGAAGGGATGCACAGTAGTGTGACTGGGACCAAAACATGTCACAAATCAGTTCCAAAACCGTCCGCAGCGGTTGCTGCGTTCGCGGTCACACAGGCAGCAATTGGGGCACGGTCGTCTTTCTCTCCCGGCCAGGCTAGCCTTGGTCCGGACACTGAAGTACCCTCAGGAAGAGGCGCCCGTCGCACTCGGCCCCATCCCCGCGCACACACGCACAGCCCGCGCGTGTCTCTCGTCTGCCCGCGTGCCCACGACCGTCAGCTCGGCGTCGCTGCGGTGGGGCTCCCGCCCGCCCAAGCCCTCCAATGCAAGCACGTCAGCGTCGTCTGTTGTGGCGCCGCGTGGGCCCCACACACGCTGTCCGACACCAGCGGTTGTCGGTCATGTCGGCAGGCTCCCCAGGGGAGGTCCTCCTCCGCCCCCATCCAGGTGAGTCAGGGGGGTCGGCCACGTCCGCGAAGCGCCATGTGTGGTCTACGCTCTTGCAGCCGCCAACGGGGGGCGCATCCACAGGCAGCCCCCCTTGCTCTTCGAATTCCACAAAACGGCTACCGACAACTACGCTGGTATTCTACCACATCACAACGACCGCCATCTCCCTTTGACACTCCCGCCTGGTCCAGGCCACATCACGGCCACCTTTGGAGCCCAGAGTACAGCCGCCCCGCGTTCAAGTCAGCCGAAGACGCGCCCGACGTCTACGTCACAGCCGTGACGCACCAGTGGCCCGTGTGGGCGCGCCGCCTCCGGCACTGGCGTTCTAGCCGACCTTCTCCTCCGCAGTCTCTGTCGCCGCGGCCTCCATCGCCGCCGCCGCCGGCGCCACCGCCGCTGCCGCCACCTTCGCTGCGCGCGGCCGTCGGCGCATCCACCACCGCCGGTCGTCCTGGTCACAGGCGGGTTGCGAACGCCCCCGCCGCAGAAAACCGCAGCGGTGACGATGAGCCGCCTGATGGCGCGGCGGCCGCGGCCGTCACGGGGGTGCCTGTGCCAATACTACCCGCCTCGCGCAGCAGGCGCGTCCGCCGCAGACGTCACGTGTCGGCGCGTTGGCGCGAGCGGGAACACCGACTGCCACCCGCGTCGTCGCTGGGGGTCTGCGGTCAGCCGGCGTTGGGCCGGGCGCCCCCATCGCCATGGCTGCGAGGGGTTTGGCTGGGGCCCTGGGCCAGCCCTCCGATTCGGGCGCCACGGGGGGGAGATGTGGCCACCTTGCCGCCGGTCGGAGCGGCTGTGACCACCGGCAGCCGGTCTTCGGGCGAAAGAGCGGGCGGGGTGGTGGTCCTGTGTCTGCTGCTCTGTGTGGCAGCTGGTTTCCTCTCCCTGTCGTGCACTCCTGCGGTAACGGCGGCTAAAACTGCGTGGGCCGCCGCCAATGCCGCAGCCGCTGAAAGCGCCGCCACCGTTCCTGCAGTGTCGCTGTCGGCGTCAGGCTGGATGGGGTGCGGCGTGCGGAGGGGAGAGAGAAGGAAAATGGTGTTTTTGGGTAATGCTAATGGCGCAACTATGCCACGCACCCGGAGGTAGTGGGGGAGGCGGCAGCGGACAGTTCGGCGCCGAAAGACCGGCTGCCAGCGCTCGGTCTCTGGAAGCTGTGTGCACCTATATGTGCGTGGACACAAGTGTAAAAAAACAATTACCGTAGAGGGTTGAAAAAAAAACCTTTCGTTGTCATCGATTTGCTGTCTCATGTAGCTACGGCACAAAAACAAGGCAACGAACTTGCTATTTTACTCAGTATCCGTGGTGGTGGTCGTCGGCGTGTCTCACTTGCTGCTGTGCTCGAGACTGCGGGTCGTCCCGAGCGGATTATGGAGAGCCGCTGAGGCGGCCAGCTGCTTTGCGGCTTGCGACTTGCGGCCGCGCTGGTTGTCCCCCCCCGCGCTGCGCTGGGTCGCTGGCGCCGCCGGCGTCGCCGCCTTATCCTCCAGAACCTTGGCAGCTGCAGCAGTACCTGCTGCCACAGACGCCGCCGGTGGGTCCTCCCCCGGCGGCGATTTGGCTCCGGCGGCTGAGGCGGACGCCGGCGGCGCCGACGACGTCTCATCGGCAGGGATTGAGAAGATGTCCAAGGCGGCCACGCCGTCGGCGACCTCGATAGCGAAGATATCCTCCACAGGATTTTTCTTTTCCGGCTCCGGCGCGGCATCAGACCCAAGGGCGTCCGCCAGAACGGAATTTGCCATCATTTCTTGCACACAACTTGGCGATACTTGGCCGCCTCGGGGGGGTGGGCCATTGCAAGAAAGTCGAAATATCACAGCGCGCTGCTCTCTTGCTGCGCCTCCGTCAGCTTAACGACAGGCGCCGTGCTCGCCTCGACCTGCACCTCCATGCCGGCGTCCTCGGACCTCATCAGTTTTTCTGCCTTAATGCCACACGGTCAGCGCTGGTAGCCCTGATTGGGCGTCCCTGGGCGGCTCCTACTTCCGCTGTCGGCGTCTTCGTCCGAAGAGTCATCCAGGTCCACGCTCAGGTCGTCCGCAGTGTTGGAAGCGCCGCTGAACGTGTCCGACGTGCGCAGCACGCGCCAGCATGCCACCCATTTATAATGCGCGAGCTTTGCCTGCCGCTTTTCATCCTTGCACTTTCGCTTGTCGTGCTCCCGGTCTTTACAGATGGCCCCATCGATGTCTAGTGAGCAGTATCGTGCGACGGCGCAAGCGTTCCCACACCGAGCTTGACCCGCGAAGTAGCCTGCTCGGTCATCAACTCCGTCCACCTCTTGTGCACAGCCGCCCACAGCTCGTCCTTGGACCGCCCCGAAGCCACCACTAAATCACTGCTCACCTCCAGAAACGCGCTTCACAGAGGCACGCGGTTCTCATCAGTCCACCCTAGACTACGCCCCATCGACTTGAGCACGTTGCAGTGTACTTCCGGAACGGCGGGGACGGGTGAGGGAGACCTTGGTGGGGAGATTGGGGGCGAGCAGGCACCAGCATAAACGAAGACGGAGGCGGGGCCTAGCTCCCGCTGGTGACGTAAAGTTGTTGGGGCGCCGCCTCCGGCGGCGTCTGCTGCTGGGGCGGGGCTCCACTCCCGCCGAGAAAGTACGATGGTTGGGGCGCCGCCGCCTGTGTCTTCAGCTGCTTGGGCGATGCTTGGCTCCCGCCGCTTTCGTACAATGGTTGGGGCGCCGCCGACTGCGTCGCCTGCCGCGGGGGCGGGACTTGGATCCGTCCCATGACGAAAAGTGGCTGTTTCGCCGCCTCCGCCGGCGATAGCTGCGGAAGCGGCGGCGGCGGCGCGGGAAACAGAATCGACGGCGAGGATGTGCTCGGCTGTTGGGCGGGCGTCAGCGCCTACTCGTAGGCGTTCCCGCCCTGTGTATTGGCGTGTGACGCGCCGCTGCAGAGCGTCCGAGGGATAGACGGCGGGTACGACGGCGGCTGCCAGGCGGGAACCGACGTACTCGGTGGGGGGTACACACTAGAACGTCCGTCACAGGGGGGGGGCGGCGGCGGCTGCGCACCGATGGTCGTCCGCCAGTCGACGAGGTGAGCTTCACCGCGGAGGGCCGCGTGGGGGGCCTGCCGGCCGTCGCGGAGAGCTCCACCTGGGGGGACCTCGTGGCGGGACCGCCGGCCCGCAAGGAGGGTTCCACCAAGTGGGGCCGTCTTAGGGATCCGCCGGCCATCTAGGGGGGCTCCATCGACGTGGACCTCGTCGTGCGCCCGCCAGCCGTCGTGGGGGGCTCCACTGAGGGGGACCATGTGGGGGGCTCGACGAACGGGGGCTTTCATGACCGCCGCGTGGGCGCGCAAACCGCCTTGTGCCAAGGGAGAGCAGATCGCCGCGACGCTCGTGCACTCGTCTTGTAGCCATGGACGAAAACATCGGCTTTTTCAGGGAGGTCGGTCGCCGTCCAAAAGCGGCCGACTTTCCCGCAGCCCTTGTAGAGGGCTGGTAGATTCAAGGCGGAACGGAGAGCGCGGCTGCATAGAGTGCGGCGCGCGCGGCGGGGCCCCGTCCATGGCGCCGTGGTCGCAGGGACCGGAACAGAGACAGGACCTGGGGAGGGATAATCGGTGTGGCATCAAAGAAGGCGCGAGCAAATACCTCGTGGCAACACTGACAATACAGAAGAGAAGGACCCAAAGGGTCGACCTCCCGAGAGGACCTAGACGGCGCAAAGGCGCGCAAAGGCTAGGACTCGAGAGAGACGCCAAAAATCAGATGGCGAGCAAGACGGGGCCGCGCGAGCCGTGGCCGGCGCCAAAAGAACAAGACTGAAACAGACGAAAAAGAGAGACGAAATAGTAACCCCGGGCCCAAATAGGGGAGGGCTACTTAGGGAAGGACAGCCGTCCCGTAGCCCGCAGTCCGAAGTACGGAGAGGCGGGTGCAAGTCCCGTCAGGGGCATAAGTACTGGACTTGGACCGCTCCAATTGCAACACCCCCACCGGGCCAAGACCTGGCGGTCACCCGCCAGCAAGAACGGATGGCGGGCCGCGTGTGCCGAGCAACCGTGAGGGGTCGCCAGCGCGCGGGCGCCGGGCGGGGTCGCCCGAGCGACTCGGATCACTTGGGGCGCGCGCGCGGGCAGCATGCGACGTCGGAGCGGACATCCCGCCTTGCCGCGGCCGGCGACGACGAGGACGGCGGGAGCGCAGGCGGCGCGCGCGGACGCCGACGGCGTGGGCGTGCCGCTGGCGCGGGCGGATGGCGGGGGCCGGGGAAGCGGCGGCGATGGCCTACATCGCGCCTCCCTTACGGGACGCGTTGAAGACGGGCTTGAGGCGGTACGCCGAAGGCGTACTGGCGGTCCACGACGAGGTGCCGGAGCAGGCGCAGGTGCCGGGGCCC